>JABAOF010003444.1_pt1 | contig 59969 bp, 56 predicted proteins | sample 7062171 | NCBI WGS metagenome assembly JABAOF01 (sample SAMN14538628, study PRJNA623070) | marine sediment metagenome | biome: marine biome [ENVO:00000428]; feature: marine pelagic biome [ENVO:01000023]; material: deep marine sediment [ENVO:00002113] | place: India: Gulf of Khambhat ...
GGAGCCGGCGTGGCCGCCACCGCGGGCGCCGGTGCGGGCGCGCGGACCGGTGCGGGCGGCGCGGGCACGGCGGCCTGGGGGGCTGGCGCGGCTGCCACCGCCGGCTCGCTGACCAGATCGGCCAGAAGGACGTAGCGCCGCGTGAACGGCAGGCCGCAGCCGGCGCGCACCGACAGCGTGACGATGGGTTCGTTGACCGGCAGGCTGGAGACGACGCGGGCGATGCCCGTGAGTTCACCCGGCGCGGCGCGCGGGGTGACCTGGACGAAATTCGGGGTGACCTGGATGTCGCCGTAGAAGACATCGGCCTGAATGCACTGGGTGGCGATGTCTTCGCCCGGAGAGAGCATGACCTGTACCTGCAGGTCCAGCGGCTGGCCGATCAGCGCGGCGCCGCTGTGCCGCCCGAGCGTGACCGCCGGGGCGCTCACGGCGGTTGATAGCAAAATGCAGGCTGTCCAGATCTGGCGCACGTCGGGTTTCCCTCCAGAAGGTTGAAACATTTTGTCATAGGCAATCTGGCTATCAACCGAAATACAACACACATATGCAATCCTTTTTTAAACGTGTGGCGGTGGTTGGCACCGGCGCCATGGGGCGTGGCATTGCCCAGATGGCCGCCCAGGCCGGCGCCGAGGTGTGGCTGTTCGACGCCCAGGCCGGGGCCGCCGCCGGCGCCCGCGACGCCCTGACCAAGACCTGGGACACCCTGCAGGCCAAGGGCAAGCTCGACGCCGCCGGGCGCGACGCCAACGTGCAGCGCCTGCGGGTGGCCGAGGCCCTGCAGGACCTGGCCGGCTGCGACCTCGTCGTCGAAGCCATCGTGGAACGCCTGGACGTCAAACAGACCGTCTTCAAACAGCTCGAAGACGTGGTCGCCCCCGACGCGGTGCTCGTGAGCAACACCTCCTCGCTGTCGGTCACCGCCATCGCCGCTGCGCTCAGGCATCCGGCGCGCTTCGCGGGTTACCACTTTTTCAATCCGGTACCGTTGATGAAGGTGGTGGAGGTCATCGCCGGCCTCAAGACCGACCCGGCCGTGTGCGAACGACTGGCCGGCTTCACCCGCGCCTACGGCCACACGCCGGTGAGCGCGCAGGACACGCCGGGCTTCATCGTCAACCACGCCGGCCGCGGCTATGGCACCGAGGCCCTGCGCGTGGCGGGCGAGCGCGTGGCCGATTTCGCCACGCTGGACCGCATCCTGAAGGACCAGATGGGCTTTCGCCTCGGCCCCTTCGAGCTGATGGACCTGACCGCCCTGGACGTCTCCCACCCGGTGATGGAGTCGATCTACCACCAGTACTACGAAGAACCGCGCTACCGCCCCAGCGTGATCACCGCGCAGCGCCTGGCCGGCGGCGTGGTGGGCAAGAAGGTGGGCGAGGGCTTTTACAAGTACGCGGACGGCGCCGCCCAAGTGCCGCCCGAGCCGCCCGTGCCCGCGGTCGACACGCTGCCGCCGGTGTGGGTCTCGCCCAAGGCCGCGCGCCGCCAGGAGCTCTACCAGTTGCTCAAGAACCTGGACGCGCGCATCGAGACCGGCGCCGCGCCGAGCGAGCAGGCGCTCATCCTGGTGGCGCCGCTGGGCATGGACGTGACCACCCTGGCCGCCGTGGAGCGCCTGGACGCCACGCGCACCCTGGGCATCGACATGATGCTGGAGGACAGCGCCACCAAACGCCGCGTGCTGGCCACCAACCCCGCCACGCGGCCCGACATGCGCGACGCCGCGCACGCCCTCTTCGCGCGCGACGGCAAGGCCGTGAGCGTGGTGCGCGACAGCGGCGGCTTCGTCACGCAGCGCGTGGTGGCCACCATCGTCAACATCGCGGCCGACATGTGCCAGCAAGGCATCTGCTCGCCCGCGGACCTCGACGTCGCCGTCACCCTGGGCCTGGGCTACCCCATGGGCCCGCTGGCCATGGGCGACCGCATCGGTCCCACCAACGTGCTCGAAATCCTGTTCAACCTGCAGACGGTGTACGGCGACCCGCGCTACCGCCCTTCGCCCTGGCTGCGCCGCCGCGGCGCCCTGGGCCTGAGCCTCACGCACGAAGAAGCCTGATCGAGACAAGATGACCGCCAGCCTCAAAAGCCACAGCGTGGGCGCCACCATGGTGCTCACCATCAGCAACCCCGAGCACCGCAACGCGCTCGGGCCCGAGCTCTACGCCGCCGGCATCGAAGCGCTCAACGTGGCCGAGAGCAGCGCCGACGTGCGCAGCGTGGTCATCGCCGGCGAAGGCCGCCACTTCTGCGCGGGCGGCAACCTGCAGCGCCTGCTGGGCAATCGCCAGCAGCCACCCGAGGTGCAGGCCCAGAGCGTCGGCAGCCTGCACAACTGGATCGAAACCATTCACACGTTTCCCAAGCCGGTGATCGCAGCCGTCGAGGGCGCCTGCGCGGGCGCGGGCTTCTCGCTCGCCCTGGCCTGCGACTTCATCGTCGCCGCGCGCGACGCGGTCTTCGTCATGGCCTACAGCAACGTCGGGATCTCGCCGGATGGCGGCGGCAGTTGGGCGCTGGCGCGGTCCCTGCCGCGTGCCACGGTGATGCAGTTGCTGATGGCCGGCGAGCGCATCACGCCCGAGCGGCTGCAGCAGCTCGGCGTGGTCAACACCCTCACCGACAACGGCGCCGCGATGGGCGAGGCACTGGCTCTGGCCGAGAACCTCAACGCGCGCGCGCCGAACGCGCTGGCCAGCATCAAGGAACTCGTCAACGACGCGGGCACGAACCCCCTGCACGCGCACCTGGCGGCCGAACTCGGCCACTTTGTGCGCAACGTGCACCACACCAACGGCGGCGAGGGCATCTCGGCCTTCCTGGAGAAGCGCACACCGCAGTACCGCTGACCGACCCGGCCGCATCGGACCAGGGGCCATCGAAGGCCGGTCTCCCGGGCGACAGGCCAGCCCCCCTCCAGTCACTCAAACGACAGACCATGGACGAGCCGATTCTGACAATGGAAGAACGCGAGGCGATCAACAGCGGTCGCTGGTTCAACACCCTCTCACCTTCCCTGCGTCACGACATCCTTCGATGCGCCTACGTCAAGCGATTCAAGGACGGCGACCTGATCGTCGCGCGCGGCGAGCCGCCGTCCGAGTGGACGGCGGTGGCCCGGGGCGCGGTGCGCGTGAGCTCGACCTCGCTGTCGGGCAAGCAGATCACGCTGACCTACGTGGAGCCGGGCGTGTGGTTCGGCGACGTGGCGATGTTCGATGGCGACCAGCGCACGCACGATGCCTACGCGCATGGCGCGACCACCCTGCTGTGCGTGTCCCGCACCGATTTCCAGAAGATCCTCGCCTCGCACGTGGAGCTGTACGAGGCGCTGATGCGCCTGCAGGCGCGGCGCATCCGCACCCTGTTCGGCCTGGTGGAAGACCTCAACACCCTGCCCCTGCGGGCGCGCCTGGCCAAGCAGTTGCTGCACCTGGTGCGCAGCTATGGCGTGCCCTGCCTGAACGACGGCAACGAAACGCGCATCGGCCTGCAACTGGCGCAGGAAGAACTCGCGCAGTTGCTGGGCGCCTCGCGCCAGCGCGTGAACCAGGAACTCAAGTCGATGGAGCGCGAGGACGCGATCCGCATCGAGCAGGGTGGCCTGGTGATCCGCAACCGCGCGGCGCTGATGCGCATCGCCGAAGCCGAAACCTGAACCCATCGACACCCTGCCCCGCAGCCGAATGAACGACGCACAGAACTTCACCGGCACGCGGCCGGTGTCCGACCAACACGCTTTCGACGTCGCCGCGCTCGAGCGCTGGCTGGCTCCCCGGCTGGACGGCTTCGCCGGCCCGCTCACGGTGGAGATGTTCAAGGGCGGCCAGTCCAACCCCACCTACAAGCTCATCACGCCGCAACGCGCCTACGTGATGCGCGCCAAGCCAGGCCCGGTGGCCAAGCTGCTGCCCTCCGCTCACGCCATCGAGCGCGAGTTCCGCGTGATGAGCGCGCTGGCCGGCACCGGCGTGCCGGTGGCGCAGATGCACGTGCTGTGCGAGGACGAGTCCGTCATCGGCCGCGCCTTCTACGTGATGGAGTGCGTGCAGGGCCGCGTGCTGTGGGAGCAGTCGCTGCCGGGCCTCGGCAATGAACAACGCGCCGCCATCTACGACGAGATGAACCGCGTGCTGGCGGCGCTGCATTCGGTCAAGCCCGACGCCATCGGCCTGGCCGACTACGGCAAGCCCGGCAACTACTTCGAGCGCCAGATCGGCCGCTGGAGCAAGCAGTACCAGGCCTCCATCACCCAGCCCATCCCCGAGATGGACCGCCTCATCGAGTGGCTGCCGAAGAACATTCCCGCCATGGCGCGCGACGAGTCGCTGGTGTCGGTGGTGCATGGCGACTACCGGCTCGACAACCTGATGTTCCACCCCAGCGAGCCGCGCATCCTCGCGGTGCTCGACTGGGAGCTGTCCACGCTGGGTCACCCGCTGGCCGACTTCAGCTACCACTGCATGTCCTGGCACATCCCGCCGGGCACCTTCCGCGGCATCAACGGCCTCGACCTGCCCTCGCTCGGCATTCCCAGCGAGCAGGACTACATCGCCCGCTACTGCGAGCGCACCGGCTTCGCCACGCCCGCGCAACTGCAGGCCGACTGGTCCTTCTACCTCGCCTACAACATGTTCCGCCTCGCCGCCATCCTGCAAGGCATCGCCAAGCGCGTGGAAGCGGGCACCGCCTCCAGCGCGCAGGCCGTCAAGTCGGGCGCCGGCGCGCGCCCGCTCGCGGAGATGGCCTGGCGCTTCGCCAACGGCCACTGAGCCGCCCTGCCCCCAACACCCCCCAGGAGATCACATGGAATTCGACTACAGCGACAAGGTCAAGGGCCTGCGCGAGCGCCTGCTCGCCTTCATGGACGAGCACATCTACCCCAACGAGGCGCGCTTCTTCCAGGAGATCGAAGCCAACCGCGCCAAGGGCAACGCCTGGGTGCCCACCAGGCTCATCGAAGAGCTCAAGCCCAAGGCCCGCAAGGCCGGCCTGTGGAACCTCTTCCTGCCGCGCAGCCCGCGCGCGCCGGAAGGCCTGTCCAACCTGGAATACGCGCCGATGTGCGAGATCATGGGCCGCGTGCCCTGGGCGCCCGAGGTGTTCAACTGCTCCGCGCCCGACACCGGCAACATGGAAACGCTGGAGCGCTACGCCAGCGAGGCCCTGAAGGACCAGTGGCTGGAGCCGCTGCTCAAGGGCGAGATCCGCTCGGCCTTCCTGATGACCGAACCCGAGGTGGCCTCCAGCGACGCCACCAACATCCAGTGCCGCATCGAACGTGATGGCGACCACTACGTCATCAACGGCCGCAAGTGGTGGTCCTCCGGCGCGGGTGACCCGCGCTGCGCGGTCTACATCGTGATGGGCAAGACCAACCCGGACGCGCCGCGCCACTCGCAGCAGAGCATGATCGTGGTGCCCTCGAACGCACCCGGCATCACCGTGGTGCGCCCGCTCTCGGTGTTCGGCTACGACGACGCGCCGCACGGCCACATGGAGGTGGTGCTGAAGAACGTGCGCGTGCCGGCCGAGAACATCCTGCTCGGCGAAGGCCGCGGCTTCGAGATCGCGCAAGGCCGCCTGGGCCCGGGCCGCATCCACCACTGCATGCGCTCCATCGGCGCGGCCGAGCGCGCGCTGGAGCTCATGTGCCAGCGCCTCAACAGCCGCGTGGCCTTCGGCAAGCCGGTGTCGGCGCAGTCCGTCTGGCACGAGCGCATCGCCGACGCGCGCTGCCGCATCGAAATGGCGCGCCTGCTCACGCTCAAGGCCGCCTACATGATGGACACCGTGGGCAACAAGGTGGCCAAGGCCGAGATCGCGATGATCAAGGTGGTGGCGCCCAACATGGCCTGCGACGTGATCGACATGGCCATCCAGGCCCACGGTGGTGGAGGCGTCAGTGGGGACTTTCCTTTGGCCTATGCTTACGCGGCGCAACGCACCCTGCGCCTGGCCGACGGTCCGGACGAGGTGCACCGCCAATCCATCGCCAAGCTCGAACTCGCCAAGCACATGGCCGTGCCCGGCGAGGTCGAGATGCCCATCACACGAGGCAGTTGAAAGAAGGGATCTCCGCCGATGATCGACGTCCACTCCTGGGCCACGCCCAACGGTCACAAAGTCCACATCATGCTGGAGGAGTGCGGCCAGCAACTGGGCCGGGACTGGCAGGTGCATGCGGTCAACATCGGCGCGGGCGACCAGTTCAAGCCCGACTTCCTGGCCATCAGCCCGAACAACAAGATCCCGGCCATCGTCGACCCCAACGGGCCGGGCGGCCAGCCCATCAGCCTGTTCGAGTCCGGCGCCATCCTGGTCTACCTAGCCAGCAAGTTCGACCGCTTCCTGCCCAAGGGCGACCGCGAGCGCTTCAAGGTGCTGGAGTGGCTGATGTTCCAGATGGGCGGCGTGGGCCCCATGCTGGGCCAGGCGCACCACTTCCGCCTCTACGCGCCCGAGAAGCTGGACTACGCCATCAACCGCTACACGAATGAAGCGAAGCGCCTCTACGGCGTGATGGACCGTCAGCTCGCGGGGCAGGAGTGGATCGCGGGCAACGAGTACACCATTGCCGACATCGCCATCTTTCCCTGGCTGCGCAGCTGGCAGAACCAGGGCATCGACTGGGCCGACTTCCCGAACCTGAAGGACTGGTTCGACCGCATCGCCGCGCGCCCCGCGGTGCAACGCGGCGTGGCCGTGCTGGCCGACGCGCGCAAGCCGCTCACCGACGACAAGTCGCGCGACATCCTGTTCGGCAAGACGCAGTACGAGAAGCGCTGAGCGATGGCCTGTCGCGTGCCGTTCCCTAGGCCGCACGCCCGGCCGAAGACGCGCGCAGTCTGCGGGTAGAATCCGCGCCTTGTCGGAGCGTAGCGCAGCCTGGTAGCGCATCTGCTTTGGGAGCAGAGGGTCGCGGGTTCGAATCCCGCCGCTCCGACCATTTCACACCGAGAACAAAGGCCCACCCCCGTGGGCCTTTTTTCCAGCGGCACCCGCACCGCACTGCCCGTAGCTCAACTGGATAGAGCAGCTGCCTTCTAAGCAGCAGGTCGGGGGTTCGAGTCCCTCCGGGCAGGCCATAAATCCCCTTTGAATTCAACAGCTTACGCGAAACTCGGAAAAATCGGCAGACGCTGAAAATAGCCGATATTCGACGCTGAGTGTCCCCGAATTGTCCCCGCGCAGACGGCGTCGGACGCCAGTGGACAGCGATGGACAGGGGCGCCGTCCCCGCAGTGTCCCCGTGCAGTCAAATCTCGTGCGCCCTCCTCGCCCCTGAACTTGCAAAGCAGTTTGCGGTGGCGATCCATGCCCCACAGCATGTGCTGGGCCAGGTCGCTTGCCTTAGCCAAGCTCGTAGGCCATCCTTGCATGCGTGAGACCGATCGAAAGTTGTGTCTCTCGCCGACAGCTGTCGGTCATCACCATATCGCCGAAGGTGCCTGGACACCCCGCCGATTGCCGATCCATCGGCCCACCTCCGATCCACGACTGGTGCCTCTCTGGCGCACACCACATCGCAAGGATTGGTACATCTCCACCCCGCTTCTTGAATCAGGGTTGAGGATGAGGCTTGTCTGTGGCCACTCACAGGTACCCGATCTGCCGCCAGGTTCCCCAGGAGAGCCTGTGACTCACTCTGTTCTTTCATTGCCTCAGGGCGACACAACTCAGCCCATGCTCGTGGACGTACCCACGGCCGCTCAAATCATCGGCGTCACTGCCGCCTGTCTCGACAAATGGATTCGTCGTGAAGTCGCCATTGGCATGCCCGCCCTCATACGCGTGGGCCGCGCGCGGTACTTCCGACGCGCAGAACTCTTGAGGTGGCTGCGCGGAGAAATCAATGAAGCCAACCATGCGCGGCTGCCCGCACCAGTTGAAGCACCGCCATTGCCCGCGAAGCGCCCAAGGGGACGCCCCGCCAAGCAGGTTCTGGCTTGAGCCAACGGCACGAGGACATGCCGCACTGACGTCAAAACCTGATGCCACGGCTCCACGTGTCCATTTCCTCCCCTGTCAGCCACCGCGAGAGGCGCCCCAGGACTGCCCTGTGCGCGTCTCCTGCGGGGCCGACGCATCCGACTGCGGCCAAAGCCGCCAGAGATGCAGTCTCGTTCCGCGAACTGGCCACGCGGTATCGGTTCAGTTCATGCCACCATGCGCGCGCGGTGCCACCTTCACTGTGCGCACCGCATGACGGATCTCTGAGCGAGTACGCGTGCAGAAAGAAGTGTCGATGCCAGCAAAACACTTCGCCGTAAACCGGAAACGACCGATGCACGCAGTGCCAATCCAGGATACGCGGATCGAAAACGAACTGGCGAACGTCTCTGGCGAGAACGGGCTTGTCAACGTGGGCCAGCAAGCGCTTCAGCAGTTGTGGGCGTTCGGTGCGCAGCGACAGGGACAGTTGATCGCTGATCTCGATATGAATGCCATTGGAGGCGCTGCGAGCGATGACAGAGTCGCTCGACCAGGTGGTTCGCGTGTTCATGTTGGTGCCGAAGTGGAGGAGTTGCTACAAACTCGCACACTTCGGGCTACTGTCAAGTGAGCCGCACTAGGGCAGCAACGAGCTGACTTGGCGGTCTCGATGCATCGCGCGATGAGTCAGCAGGTGGATGCAATGTGGGGTTGCCATTGGCTGCACTGCAGCGAATTCTGTCAGTGGCCTGCGGCCACCCAACTGGCGCTACCTGGTGTCAAGTAGCCGTCTGAATTCACGACAGCGCATGCCTTAGTGACCAACAGCGACTTGGCCGCCTGGTTGTGCGCCGCTTCACGCTGATGTTCGCGGAGAACGTGGCTTGCGGGTCTTCTTCGGCGCAGCCGTTGGAGTGAGAGAGGGATCCCAGCTGATCTTCAAAAGCTGCACCTTGAACCCTAGTCCGCCAAGGGCGCGGGCGGTGTTGTTCAGGTTGACCTGGGAGAAGAAAGGCAGGCGGAGCTCTGGTTGCGGAGCTTCGCTGATGATCGCGTAGACAACCGTCATCGCCTCACGCCCAAGCGGAACAGCAGGGTCAAAGAAGGAGTTGAACGGAGCGGGAACCTTTGTGTAGGCCTTGCCGCGAAACTCGTCGTCGGTGCGCAGGAGCTGGGCGCTCACGTATCCCTGGGCGAACAGGTGGCTTAGGACACTGGATTTCGAGTACTGCTTGACGTGAACGAGTTCGCCGTCTCGGCTGAGCAAGTCGCAAAGCTCAATCTTGCCTTGGCCGCCTCCGTGCATGATGGTGTCGGCGTCGAGCAAGTGGAATCGCGCGGGGTCCAAGTCCCGCGCCTGCTCGTTGTACTTTCCCTCGCCGCCTCCTTTGTATTTGGGCAGTGGAAGTGTCGAGCGGGGAATACGGTCGAAGTCAGCCTTGGTCTTCGCCACAAAGGATGTGGCTATGAGATACCACTTGCCATCGTTGAGGATGTGCTTCTCCCCTCCGTGATCCATCTCCGCGTAGAGGCATTTGTAGACCTTCCAGGCTCGGCCGACATTCTCTCCTTCCCCATCAACCGCCATCACGACGCGATCCTTCATAAGCTTGAGGCTGATCGGCGCCCCATTAAGGCTCTCACCGAAGCCGATCAGGCTGACATCGGGTCGCAGCACAGCCCTATCACCAGCGAACACGAAGCCTTTAACCCTGCTCCAATCGATGATCTCGGGGATAGCGAGCCAAAGGCCGGACGTGTCTCCGCGCTCAAGCTGGGCCTCAAGCTCTCTTTCGAGCTTGGCGATCTGGCCAGCGCTCTTCACCGGGGCGATGTTCGTCACCCAATCGTGCTTGCCTGCAATCAGAGGCTCCTCGTGCTTCGCCAAGTACGCTCGGAGCAAAGTTGGGACGTCAGACAGCAGGGCGTTGACGCTCACCGACAGACCGTCGCTTCCAGCCATGCGATTGCCCAAACGCGGGTCTAGCGGTGCACCAACCAAGGCCTTGAGCAAGTCCTGCTCAACATTGAGGCCGAACTCCTCGGGCGATGCTTCTTGCCCAGACTGGATGCGGGACTGGCTCTGCAACGCGTCCAACGATTGAACATCCACGCAGCGCAAGCTCTGGGGATCGACCGACTTCAGCGCTGTGACGAGGCCAAAGCGCTCCTCCCAAGTGTCGGGCTGCAGAAGGTGTCTTCCCCCGGCACCGAAGACAATGACGAACGCACGCCCATCGACAACAAGGAAGAGCGAACCTGAGATCGATGGCGCTAGAAGGTCGCGGCGCAACGCTTCCGCGACGGGACCCTCGAACAAATCAGCCCACTTCGGCGGGGACGGATCCTTTCGGCGAATCAGTAATACACAGTTCTCCGCGCCCTCAATGCTGAGGGGGACTGCGGGCCTGCAGCCTGATGAGTTCAACGCCGCGGCAGGGTCAGTGATCCCGATCTTCATCAGATAGATACTTAGTGCCCGCAACGGCTTCTTCTTCGCAATATTCACTCACGCCTCCAGTCTCATCACGCTGCCCACTTTCTACCCCGAATCGCATATTCGACCGCAAGGTCATAGACGTTGTCGCACTTCTGCTTGAACGTCGTGCGGTCATAGCTGCCCGGCAGATCTGCATCAAGCAAACGCTCGATCTCTGCCCGCACCTGCTTCTGAGTCTGCGCGCTCTGGTGCCAGTTCTGAATCAGGACCTTGGGCTGTTCCTCCACCAGGCGCTTGAGCAGATGCTTGGCCGCCAGTTTCACGCGTAGGGTCTCGTCCTGCGTCAGCGACTCCTTTCTGAGCAGATCAAACAGCTCCAGCTCGTCTGCGGTCAGGCCCTCGCGGATGTGTCGTTCGGCCTCTTCCTTCAGCTCCTGGGCGTAGGCGGTCAGCTCGTCGTAGTAGTTCTCGGTGGACGTGGCGCCGGAGTTGTAGGCGTCGATCACCCTCTGTAGCCGCTGCAGGAAGTCGGTTCGCGTGCTGTTTTCCGCCAGCATCTCGGTCAGCTTGCGCTGCAGGAAGGCCTGTAGGTCGGCGATCTGGATGTTCTTGAACGGCGCCTGCTTGAACTCCTCGCGCAGCTTCTCGACGTTTACCTTGCTCAGGTCCCAGGCCTTGCCGCGCTGCACGATCTTGTATTGCGCCTCGAACTCCTTGGCCGAGAAGGCCTCGGCGTTATCCACCACCACGCTGGCGTCCAGCAGCGCCTCGATGCGCTGCACCGCACTGTCGATGTCGGCCCCTTCGACGATGCTATCCATCACCCCACGCAGGTACTGGAAGGCCGACACCACTCGGCCCTTCTTCTGGCCCAGCACCTCGGGCTTGCAGGCTCCATACAGCGAGGAGATGGTGTTCTCGAAGACATTGAACGACTTCCGCTGCTCGTCGCTGGCCAGCAGCGTATCGGCAAAGCCATTGAACTGGCCCAGCTTGGTGAACACGTCGCCACGGTCCAGTGCCTCGTGCAACGGCACGCCCTGGCTGTGGCAATAGGCCAGGCCCTGCTCGATGGCTTCGTCCAGCAGCGTGAACAGGTGGCTCTTGTCGCGCACCGGCAGTTCCTCGTCCTCAGGGCCGGCGGCGTAGTCCTTCAGTGCCTTCTTCATTCGGCGGAAGACGTTGTAGTAGTCCACGATTTCGCCGTGGCGCTTCTCGATCCCGAGAATCTTGTGGCCGCTCACGCGGTTAGCCCGCGCGATGGTTTGCATCAGCGTGTGGCCCTGCATGGGCTTGTCCAGGTAGAGCGTGCTCACTGTCGGAGCGTCAAAGCCCGTCAGCCACATAGCGCAGACGAACACCAGTTGCAGCGGGAGCTCGGGATCCTTGAAGTTGAACTCGATATCGTGGCCGTGCTCATCCAACGAGTTCATGCGCTGGCGGTGCGGCTTGATGTCCAGGCCCTTCTTCGCAAACTTCTCTTCCTCGCCGGCCTCCTCGCTGACGATCACCGCCATCTGAACCGCGCTCATCCAGGCCTTGAGCTGCTTCAGGCGCTGACGCTCCACGTCGTTGGTCGTCGCGGTGATGCGGCCGTTCAGTGCCTTGATTTCGGCTTTCCACAGCGCCTGCACCTTGTCGAACATGGTCACGGCGGTGAACTTGTCCACCGAGATGATGATGCCCTTGCCCAGGTAGCCGCGGCGGGGGAAGTGATAGACGATGTCGCGCGCAATCGTGTCCAGCCGGTCCTCGCGCTTGACGACCTCCATCTCCTGCGCGAAGCGCTTCTCCAGCTTCTCCTGCGCCTCGCCGTCGAGGTTCTCGTCCTCCAGGATGGTGGCGAACTCGTCGCTCAGGTCGTCGTTCTGGATCAGCACCTCCGGCACGCGCTTCTCGTAGAACAGCGGCACCGTGGCGCCGTCCTCCACGCTCTGCTGGAAGTTGTACTCGGACACGTAGTCGCCGAACCAGGCATTGGTCTTGCGCTCCTGGCCCAGCAGCGGCGTGCCGGTGAAGGCCAGGAAGTTCGCGTTCGGGAGGCCGGCGCGCATGTTCTCTGCCAGGCCGGCGTACTGGGTGCGGTGGGCCTCGTCCACGATGACGACGATGTCGTCACGGTCGGACAGCCGCGGGTAGTCCTTGCCCTTCTCGAAGCGGAACTTCTGGATCAGCGTGAACACCACGCGCTTGTTCTTGCCCAGCATCTCCCGCAGTTGCGCGCTGCCCTTGGGCCGCACATCGTCCTTGGGCGCCACCACGCCGGTGTGCAGGAAGTTGCGGTAGATCTGCCCGTCCAGGTCGTCCCGGTCGGTCACCACAACGAAGGTGAAGTTGCCGGTGAGCTTGCGGAAGATCTTGCGCGTGTAGAACACCATCGAGAAGCTCTTGCCCGAGCCCTGGGTGTGCCAGAACACGCCCAGCCTGCCGCCCAGCTCGCGCCGACGCTTGAACTGTTCGTAGGCGTTGTTCACGCCGATGAACTGGTGGTTCTGCGCGATGACTTTCTGCGTCTCGCGGTAGAACACGCAGAAGTTCTCTACATAGTCCAGCAGCCGCTCAGGCCTCAACAGGCCCAGCACCGCGCGCTCCACGCTCAGGCCCTGGGCGGCAATGGCTGGGCGGTCCAGCTTCTCCTTCTCGTCATCCACCCGTAGCCAGGTGAAGAAGTGCTCCCACTGCGCGGTGATACTGCCCAGCCGAGTCTCGATGCCATTGCTCAGCAGGCACAGCGCATTGGCGGTGAAGAGCTGCGGAATCTCGGCCTTGTAGGTGGTGAGGTTGTCATCAAAGGCTGCGCGCAGCTTCACGTTGCTGTTCTTCAGCTCGATGAACACCAGCGGCAGGCCGTTCACGTACAGCAGCACATCCGGCCGGCGGTAGCCATGCTCGCCGCGCACCCACAACTGGCTGACCACCAGGTAGTGGTTGCGGCCGGTGCGCGGGTCGTGCGCGTTGAAGTCGATCGCCCGCAGCCGCTCGGTCACGGTCTGCCCTGCCTGCGGTCCGGTCTCGGGCTTGTAGGTCACCGGCACGCCGTCGCGGATGAGGCCATCCATCTCCCGGTTGGCCGCCACCAGGCTCATGGCCGTGCGCGGCTGCACCAGTTGCGCCAAGGCCTGGTCCACCGCGTTTGCCGGGGCCTGCGGGTTCAGTCGCTCCAGCGCGGCGCGCAGGCGGTCGGCCAGGATCACCTCGCGTTTGTCGGTGCGGCCTGATTTGTCATTGAGGTCGTCGGGCTGGGCCGTGATGCAATTCAGCACATCGAAACCGCACAGGTGCTGCAGCCGCTGCAGCAGGGCCTGCTCGATGTCGTCTTCGCTGATGAAGTTCTTCGCGGCGGCCACGGCACCTCCCTGGTGTTGCCGGTTGTGGAGAAGAAGACCTGCTAACGGGCTATCGCCTCACGCTGCGCGGCCTCTACGGGCGGCTGCTGCATGCTGGGCGGGAACTGGATGTCTAACGCCTCGACGCGGAGTTTGCCGGAGATCAGGCGCGGCAGAAGCTGATTCCTCATAACCGACAGTTTCTCGTTCTGAGCCAGCAACAGACGCCGTTTACGGCGAATCGGTGCTGCCGCATCAGAGAAGCGCTTCAGCAAGTCCGAGGTTGGTACAAGCACTTTGGTCCGACTGATGAGCTCTCGGCTCAGTTCAGCCTGGCCGGTAGATCCGGATGCCATGGACTCGAAAAAGGGTTGAAGCAGTTGGATCGTGTAGGCCAGAAACTCGCCCGACAGCGCAACGTCCTTGGGGCGAAGAATGGTCACATGGCTATCGCAAGTGACTCCGTCCGCTTCTATGTCGAACACCGCCGCGCGCCCGAGCGTCCCCACGCCAGTCGAGTTGATCAGGACGTCACCAGAGCGGAGCAACTTATCGTCCGGTACGACGCTCACATGGGGCCGCGCTTCGGCCATGCTCACTCGACCACCCCGGATGCATTTTTGGTTGATGACGTGGTGCTCGGACTGCTCCGCGTAGTCCGGAGAAATGCCACGCTTAATCAGTACCGCCAATTCGCCAATTGGCTGGCGCGACCAACCTGGCGGCGTCAGCTCATCGCCCTTCATCGTGGCGTGCGTTGGAAACCTCATCCGCACAAACCACTCACGGTAGATCTCTTCGGCCATGGACTCCAGCAAGGCGATGCGGCGCTGGTTATTGGCGATAAGGTCGTCATACATGGACAGCAGCGACGCGATCTTTTCCTGCGCTGCCTTGAGTGGGACCAAAACAGGGATGCGTTCAAAGACAGACTTCGGCACGATTGGCGTATCGATGCCTGAGTTGTAGGCAAAAATGTACGGCTCATACGCCCTGAGCAAGTAGTAAACGAAGCGGGCGCAGTGCTTGTCATTGACAACGATGGAGTTGATCTGCTGGTTCGTGATGCACGAGCAGCTTGCGATGCCCATCTTGCCGAATGCGAAGCTCAAGCTAGTAAACATCACCGCGTCTCGCGGAATCACCTGTCCCTTGAACTTGTCCAGCGCCTTTTCGGAGATTCGGGTCGCCGTCGAGTCAACGTAGTAGCTGTTCCACGTGAGGTCTCTTGGCGAGACAAAAAGCTCGTCTCCGTCGTAATACTCCACGCTTTCAGTGGGGGGCGTCTTCCCTGTAACGACTCGCCCAAGATCGGCGATCTTCAAGGGCTGCCAATCGCTCATTCGCCCTCCACCAGCGTCGCAATGTTTTGCGCGATCAGCGTCTCAAGTGCGTGCGATTGGTTCGTAAGCTCCTCAAGCTCGGTTGCAATGTCGGCCAGACCGGCGAGGAACTCCCCCTGCGTCTTCCCATCCTCCTCGATCACCACGCCGACATACCGCCCCGGGTTGAGTGACCAATCCTGCTCGGCGATCTCCTCGCGGCTGGCCAGCTTGCACAGGCCGGTGACGTCTTCATACGTGGCCTTGGGGAAACGCTCCTGCAGCCAGCTCACATGCTGGTAGTACAGCTCGGCGGCCTTCAGCTCGTCGTGCAGGGCCTGAACCGCCGCCTTCACGCCCTTGGTCTGGCGGTTGGTGGTGGCGCGCTTGCCGTCCTCCTTGGCGGCCTCGGCCTTGCGCTTGTCCATCTCGCGGATGGCCTTGTCCAGCGCCTTCACCGCCGCGTGCAGGCCGGTGAAGAAGGGCGTGAACTGGGCGCGGAGCAGGTGCTGGGCTTTATTGCGGTCTTCCACGCTGTGCTTCTGGCTGCGGGTGCGTTCGTGCTGGTCCTGGGCCTGCGCCAGCGCGGCGAGCTGGCCCCACTGGGCCTGCAGCGCGGCGATGGCGTCGCGTGCGGCCTGGCTGGTTTGGGCATCGGCCGCTTCTTCCGCGAGCACGGTCAGCAGGCGCTCGCTCAGGCCCGGCAGGTGCTCAGCAGCTTCGTGCAGTTGGGCCATGCCTTGGCGCAGGTAGCGGTCCACCTGTTCCACAAACTCTTGGCGGCGGCCCTTGTGCAGGCGGGGTATGAGAGCGATGTTCTGGATCTGCGCGTCGCTCAGCTCGCGGTGGGCGCGGTCCACCTGGGTGAAGATGTTGCGGGCGTCGATGAACAACACCTTGTCATCCGTCTTGCCCTTGTCGAAGAACCACAGCGTAGCCGGCAGCGTGACGGTGTAAAAGAGGTTGGACGGCAGCGTCAGCATGCCGTAGATGAGGTTCTGCTCGATGAGCGTGCGGCGGATGTCGGCCTCGGAGTGGCGGGCATCGCTGGCCGAGTTGGCCATCACCAGCGCGGCGCGACCGCCGGGCTTGAGCGACGTGGCAAAGAGGTTGATCCAGAGGTAGTTGCCGTTGGGCACGGTCTCGACGGCCTTTTCCTTGCCGTCCTTCCCGCCCGCGGCCTTGGCCTTGGTCTTGTTGCGAGGCACGCCGTAGGTGTTAAAGCGGCGGTCCTTTTCCACGGCATCCAGCGCCACGTCGTCCACGTTGAACGGCGGGTTAGCCATCACGTAGTCGAAGGCGCCGAAGGCATTGAACGGGTCTTCGTAGTAGGTGTTGGCCTGCTTGATGTCGCCGCGCAGGTTGTTCACGGCGAGGTTCATCTTGGCGAGTTTGACCGTCTCCAGCGTCTTCTCAGTCCCACAGACGAAGACATCCAGGTCAGCCGCCTTGTCGACCTGGTGCTGCAGGATGAAGTCGGCCGACTGCACGAACATGCCGCCGGAGCCGCAAGCGGGGTCGAAGACCTTGCCGCCGTGCGGCTCGATGATCTCGGTCATCAGCTTGACGACGGAGCGCGGCGTGAAAAACTCGCCACCGCCCTGGCCTTCGCTGAGGGCGAAGTTGGCGAGGAAGTACTCATAGATCTGGCCGAACACGTCGCCGGTGACGTCCACCGGGATGTCGGAGAAGAGCTTGAGCAGGTCCTTGGGGATGTGCTGATTCTTGGGGCTGCGGGTGAAGCGGTCGTACTCCTCCTGCGGCAGAACGCCCAGCAGCTCGGGCTTGGTGCTCTCGATACTAGCCATCGCCGCGCGAATGGCCTTGGCGATGTTTTCCTTCTCGGGCAGGTTCAGCAGGTAGTCGTAGTGGGCCTCGGGTTCCAGGTAGAAGCCGCATTTTTCGATGGCGATGTCCTGCTTGCTGCGCTCCCGGCGGGTGCCCTTGAGCTTCTGGTATTCCTGCTCGATGGCCGCCTCGTGCTGGCGGTATTTGTTGTCGGCGAACTTCAGGAAGATCAGGCCCAGCACCGGCGTGCTGTACTCGCTGGCCTTGAGGTCGGAATTGGCACGCAGCTTGTCGGCGGCGGCCCAAAGGTCGTTTTCTAGTCTCTTGAGCTGATCGCGATTCATCGTGCAATCGTAAGACAAGGGCATTCAACGGCCGCCAAGCCGAGGGCGACGGGTTTTGCCGGCAAGGCTCGTATGGAGTCGATCAATGCAGAACAGACGGGCAATGCCCCTCAGGTGAGGTGACGTGGAGGCAGTCGTTCAAAGGCTGCTACGCGGCCTGCGACGGCTCAATTGCTGGTAGGGGAGCGTCGTCGGTCCGTCAATGAAGCTGGGGCGGAACGACAGCTGTCGGAAGGAGCAGGCATTGTTGGCCTCTCTACTGAACGACCGATCCCAGTCTTAAGCCGTCGACCGGATGCAGTCGAGACGTCGGCTCTCATAGCCATCGCAACGTCTGCGCCCGCGCCGCAAGCCCATGCGGCCCGCCCAGTCCGCCCCTACGCGGGTATCGCGCGCTGAAACCGCTCGGCCAACTTGCTCAGACGCAGCACCGGTTCGTTGGCAAACACCAGGCGCACGTAGTCGCGCGTGTTCTCCAGGCCCCAGTTCTCCATGGACGTCGCGGCCACGCCTTCGGCCAGCAGGCGCCTGGACGCCTCCGCGCCGGTGAGACCATGCCTGGAGACATCGACCAGCAGTGACCACCCGCCCTTGGCCGCCACCACCTCGTATTTCGGCCTAAGCACGCGCACGATGTAGTCGTGGCGGACCTGCCATTCCCGCGTGCATCGCTCGATGCCATCGTCGGGCGCTTCGATGGCCCTGGCCACGGCTTGCTGGGCGATGCCCACGGTGCAGACCACGTTGCCCAGCGCCGCGCGGCTCAAGGCCTCTGCGGCCGCCATGGGCGTGACGATCCAGCCCACGCGCCAGCCGATCATCCGGTACTCCTTGGACGCAGCACCGACCGTGATCGTGCGTTCCTGCATCCCCGGAAAGTGCAACGGGTTGAGTCGCGGTGCGCCGTCGAACAGGATGCGCTCCATGGCGCTGTCATGGATCATCCAGGCGTTCGCCCGAACGCAGGCAGCGCAGATGGCCTCCCACTCATGTCGGTTGAAAGTGGCCCCCGTGGGCATGGACGGGCTCATCATCAGGAAGGCCTTGGTCCGCTCGGTGACCACCCCGGCGATCGCCCCGGTTTCGAGCCGCCACTCGCCGTCGACTACCTTCATCGGGATGTACCGTGGCACACCACCGGCCAGCAGCACCCGGTTGATGAGGCCTACGTAGGTCGGGCTGGTCATCAACACCTCGTCACCCGGCTCGATGACGGCCAACAAGGCGTTCAGGACACCGCTGAGGCCGCCGGCCGAGATGAAGCACTGGCTCTTCCAGTTGTAGGTGCCTGCCGGCAGGCCTCCGTTTCGCTCCACGAGCGCGGTGGCGGCCCTTCGCAAGCTGTCGTGGCCGAAGAAGGGCAGGTAGCTGTTGGCGTCATCGTCCAGCACCTGCTCGCGGGTGGTGTCCAACGCCACCTGTGGCGGAAGCAGGCCCGTGTCCAGGTTCTCCAGGCGCAGCACGTCGGGGTTGTTCAGGGTGTCGGCCACATCCCCCATCCGTTCGACGCCAATCGGCGTCATCAGCGCTGTCCGCTTGCCCACCACCGGTGTGTTCAACAATGTCACTTCTCGCTCCTGTCGTGCACCGGAACTCGGGCTGATCTCCTGACAGCGCACCTTTTTAATATATTAAACTGAAGCTTCCATGTCAAAAACGGCCAACCCTGCCGCGCGCACCATCGCGCTCACGCTGCAGCGTCGCATCGTTGACGGCACCTACCCGGGGGGCATGCCGATTCGCCAGGCCGAGGTGGCCACAGAGTTCGGCGTGAGCCACATTCCGGTACGCGAAGCGCTCGCCTCACTGGCACAGGGTGGGCTGGTCGATATCCAGCCCAACCGCGGTGCGGTGGTCACCGCCCTGAGCGCAGATCAATGCCTGGAGCTCGCCGAGATGCGCGTGGCCCTGGAGTCCATCGCGCTCAAGCATTCGATGAAGCGCCTGTCCGCGAAGGACCTCACTGCGGCGCGGCAAGCCCTGGCCCGCGGTGCCAAGGCGGATTCACTGGAAGAGCGATCGCAATGGAACTGGGAGTTCCACCGCTTGCTGCACGCGGGCGCCGCACGGCCTTTCCTGCTTTCGCAACTGGAGACGCTGTGGAAGCACGCAGACAGGTACCTGCACTACACGTGGAAGAACGCGCACTACGAGGCGCGATCGGACTCAGAGCACGAGGAACTGCTCGCCGCAGTGGCAGCGAAGGACGAGCCCCTGGCACTGCGCCTGAACAAGCGACACATCCTTGGCGCCGCCACTGTTGCGATCGACCTGATCAAAGCGAACGAGGTTGCCGGGCAAGGCGGTGCCTGAGCGCCGCAACTGTCCGCCGCCTGAGACCGCCCTTCCGGATCACTGACGGCCAGCACATCCTTGCGGCTTGAACGTGCGCTCCCTTGATGCCGGGTACTTGGCGAGCTTCTCCGCCGGGCGCACGGGCCTGCGCACCAGTTCGCCACCGCAGTTCGGACAGACGCCATTCAGCTTCTGGTCGGCACAGCCCTCACAGAAGGTGCACTCGAACGAGCAGATGCGTGCGCGCGTCGATTCGGGCGGGAGATCAACATCGCAGCATTCGCAGGAAGGCTTGAGCATCAGCATGACGGGTTCACCTTGCGTGTTCCGGGTTGATTCAGATACCGCCCGGGCACGCGCAAACGCACCACCACGCGGTAAATCGGGCCAGGCCCCGGTTCTGGCGACCGCAGACCTGACCCACCACCTTACTGGATCACACCGACCGGTGCGCGCCCACCCTTTTCAAACGTCTGCAGCGTGATGGCGGCATTCTGCAGGTCGCCCTTGGCATCGAACCGGATGCGCGCTGTGATGCCCTGGTAGTCTGCCTTGACCAACGCATCGACGTACTTGTCCGGCTCTGCCGATCCGGCGCGCACCATGGCATCGGCCATCACCATCACGGCGTCGTACACATAGGGCGCATAGAGCAGGATGTCTGCCTTGAACCGGTCATTGAACCGCTTCTGGAAGTCCGCCCCACCCTTCAGCTGTGAAAGCTGGATGCCTGCCTCGCCGCAGTAGATGTTGCGATCGGGTCCGATGGTGGACACCTTGACCATTTCGGCCGTGCACAGGCCATCGCCACCTGCCAGCGGCGAGTTGATGCCGAGCTTGCGGATCTGGCGATACAGAGGTGCACCCTGCGAGTCCATGCCGCCATAAAAGATCAGGTCGGGCTTGCGAGCGCGGATCGAGGTCAGGATGGCTGAAAACTCGGTGGCCTTGTCGTTCGTGTATTGCCGTGCCACCACGTTGCCGCCAGCTGCCTTCATCGCTTTTTCGAACTCATCGGCAACGCCCTGCCCATAGGCCGTTCGGTCGTCGATGATGGCGACGTTCTTGAACTTCAGCGTGTCATGAACGTACTTGGCAATGCCGGAGCCAATGCTGCCGTCGTTGCCGATGGTTCGGAACACGTACTTGAACCCTTGCTGCGTGATCTTCGGGTTCGTCGCCGACGGCGTGACCATCGGAATACCGGCGTCGTTGTACACCTTGGAGGCCGGCAACGTGGCGCCCGAGTTCAGGTGGCCGATGACGCCGTTGATCTTCATGTCCACGTACTTCTGCGCCACCGCCGTCGCCTGGCGCGGGTCCGCCGCATCGTCCTCGGGCATCAATTGCCAGCGGACCTTCTTGCCGCCGATCGTCACGCCCTTTGCATTGAGATCATCGATCGCCAGCTGCGCGCCGCGTTCGCTGTCTTTGCCGTAGTGGGCTTGCGGACCGGTCATGGGGGCTGCCATGCCGATACGCACCACAACTTCCTGCTGAGCACTTGCGCTGGTGGCAATGGCTCCAACACACGCACCGATCAGGAGCGAGGTCTTGAGTCGCAACATCTGAGTTTCTCCATGGTTGACGGCAACTGATTCGCCGGAAAACCAGTATCAAGAAACACAGCATCGACCTGCGTTGAAACAAGCGACACACAGGCGTCAATTCGCGACAAGCTGGATCGAAGGCACCAGCCGAGACTCTCTCGAAGTGACGCGCCGCCATGCATCAGGCACGCGACTTGTCGCGTTTTGAAGCTTCGGCGTCGCTTCTTGCGCGCGGCTGTCGCAACACCGGCCGCAGAATTTTTGCGAACGCCCGCACGGCCTGCTCGCGCCTCCCGCGTCCATCCGTTCGTCCAGCCCCCTTGTTCGGGGCAAGGCGAGTCTTGTCGTTTCAACCCCGGCGCGAACCCCATGACAGAGTTTCTTCAACAGATCATCAACGGCCTCATCGTAGGCAGCATCTACTCGCTGGTCGCCCTGGGCTACACGATGGTCTACGGCATCCTGCAACTCATCAACTTTGCTCACGGTGACATCGTGATGGTGGGTGCCATGGCAGCGTTGCTCGCCGCGAAGGTTCTGATGACGCTGTTTCCCGGTATGCCCGGACCGCTGGTACTGGCGCTTTCGGTGATGGCAGCCGTTGTGGTCTGTGTGCCGCTGAGCCTGATCATCGAACGCGTGGCCTATCGGCCGCTGCGCAACGCCCCGCGCCTTGCGCCCTTGATCACCGCCATCGGCGTATCGCTCACGCTACAGACGATCGTCATGGTGTTCTTCGGCCGCAACTACCACGAGTTCCCCTCGCTGGTACCGCAGGAGCCCATCGAGTTCCACGGCCTCGTCATCAGCGTCACGCAGATCATCATCCTGGTGCTCTCGCTGGTCTGCATGGTCTGCCTGGCCTTGCTGATCGAGAAAACACAGGTCGGCCGCATGATGCGCGCGACCTCGGAGAACCCCAAGGTAGCGGCGCTGCTCGGCATCGACACCAACAAGGTGGTGCTGCTGGCCTTCGGCATTGGCGCAGGCCTGGCGGGTCTGACCGGCGTCATGCTGGCAGCCAACTACTCCCTCGTGCACTTCTACATGGGCTTCATTCCGGGGCTCAAGGCGTTCACAGCCGCAGTGCTCGGTGGTATCGGCAACGTCTACGGCGCGATGTTCGGCGGTCTGATCCTCGGGCTGGTGGAAAGCCTTGGTGCGGGCTACATCGGCCCGCTGACCAACGACTTCCTGGGCAGCCACTACCAGGACATCTTTGCCTTCGTGGTGCTGATCGCGGTGCTGACCCTGAGGCCGACCGGCCTGATGGGCGAGCGGGTTGCCGACCGCGCCTGATTCCGAAACCCGACTTCCCCGGAGCGCGCCATGAGAGCCGTCAAACCTGCCCATGTGATTCTTGTTCTCGCCCTGCTGATCCTGCCACCCATCATCGGAACCGGTGGCGGTGCCTGGGTGCGCATTCTGGATTTCGCGCTGCTCTACATCCTGCTGGCATTGGGCCTCAACATCGTCGTTGGGTTCACTGGCCTTCTGGACCTGGGCTTCATCGCCTTCTATGCCGTGGGCGCCTATCTGTATGCGTTGCTGGCCTCTCCGCATCTGGCAGAACAGTTCGCGTGGATCGCAGCCATCGCGCCGAACGGTCTTCATGTGCCGCTGTGGGCGAGCATTCCGCTGGCAGGTCTGGTGGCTGGGGTCTTCGGCATCCTGCTGGGCGCGCCCACACTCAAGCTGCGGGGGGACTACCTGGCCATCGTCACGCTGGGCTTCGGCGAGATCATCCGCATCTTCCTGAACAACCTCAATGCTCCGCTCAACATCACGAACGGGCCCCAGGGCATCTCCCAGATCGACCCGATCTCCGTCTTCGGTGTCTCGCTCGCTGGTGAGCGCGGCGTGGTCGATTTCTGGGGAATCCAGGTCAGCTCGGTCGTCGCGCACTACTACGTGCTGCTCGCGATCACGGCAGTGGCCATCCTCATCTGCTTTCGCCTGATCGATTCGCGCATCGGACGTGCCTGGATGGCGATCCGGGAGGATGAGATCGCCGCCAAGGCCATGGGCATCAATACCCGCAACATGAAACTGCTGGCCTTCTCGGCGGGCGCGGTTTTCGGGGGTGTCTCGGGGAGCCTTTTTGCGGCTTTCCAGGGCTTCGTGAGCCCCGAGTCCTTCACCTTGTTCGAATCCATCGTCGTGCTCGCCATGGTGGTGCTGGGTGGCCTTGGCAATGTGTGGGGAGTGGTGATCGGCGCGGCCATGCTGGCGGCCATTCCGGAAGCCCTGCGCCTGGTCGTCATTCCGTTCCAGGAGGCCATCCTTGGCCCGGGCAACGCGGTGATCGATGCCGAGGTGGCCCGCCAGCTGCTGTACGGTCTGGCCATGGTGGTCATCATGCTCTGGCGCCCCAGTGGCCTCGTGTCCAGCGTCGCACGGCCCGCCCGTCGGGCTTCGGCGACTTCGTCCACGCCGGATGAGCCGGTGCAGCCCGAGCTCGTCACGCTCAACGCCAAGGCCGGCTGACGAGACCCCACCCATGACCCCATCAACCCATCCGCTCCTCGACGTCCGCGGCGTCAACAAGCGCTTCGGTGGCCTGCAGGCCTTGTCCGATGTCGGCCTGCGCATCAACGCAGGGCAGATCTACGGCCTGATCGGCCCCAACGGCGCCGGCAAGACCACCTTCTTCAACGTCATCACCGGCTTGTACCCGCCGGACAGCGGCAGCTTCATGCTGGACGGCAGGCCGTATTCCCCACGCTCGGTGCACCAGGTCACGGACGCCGGCATCGCGAGAACCTTCCAGAACATCCGCCTCTTCGGGTCGATGACGGCCCTGGAGAACGTGATGGTCGGGCGGCACATCCGTTCCCGAAGCTCGCTGATGCAAACCGTGCTGGCCACCCAAGCCTTCAAGGCAAGCGAGGCGGCAATCCGGAACAAGGCCCGCGCCCTGCTCGCCTATGTGGGTGTGGAGCACCTCGCCGACAAGGTGGCACGCACCCTCTCCTACGGCGATCAACGCCGCCTGGAGATCGCGCGCGCGCTTGCCACGGAGCCCAAACTGCTTGCGCTGGACGAGCCGGCTGCGGGCATGAATCCATCGGAGAAAGCCACGCTGCGCCGCCTGCTGGAGCAGATCCGCAACGATGGCATCTCCATCCTGCTGATCGAGCACGACGTGAAGCTCGTGATGGGCCTGTGCGACCAGATCACCGCACTCGACCGGGGGCGGGAGATCGTCTGCGGCAAACCGGAACAGGTTCGCGCCCATCCCGAGTTCATTCAAGCCTACCTGGGCAAGGCCCATCTGGAGCCCACCGCATGAGCACCGCACTCGAGATCACGGACCTTTCGGTTTCCTATGACGGCGTTCGGGCGGTTCGCCGGGTATCGCTCGCCGTGCAGAGCGGCGAGATGGTCTGCCTCATCGGATCGAACGGTGCCGGCAAGACGTCCACCATGGGCGCCATCATGGGTGTGGTGCCCTCGACCACCCTGAGCATCAAGCTGTTCGGCGAAGAGATCGGCCACCTCAAGCCACACCAGCGCGTGCAGCGAGGCTTGTCGCTCGTTCCGGAGGGTCGAGACATCCTGACACGCATGTCGGTCATGGAGAACCTGCAGATCGGCAGCTACCCCGCGCGCAGCACCCCGGTTCAGGTGCAGGCCGATATCGAACGCATGTTCACCACCTTCCCCCGCCTCAAGGAGCGTGCCCACCAGCTGGCGGGCACGATGTCGGGCGGAGAGCAGCAGATGCTTGCGCTGGCCCGTGCCTTGATGTGTCACCCCCGGGTGCTGCTGCTGGACGAGCCCTCCATGGGCTTGTCGCCCATCATGGTCGACACGATCTTTCGGGTGGTCGAGCAGGTGCACAAGAGCGGTGTCACGGTGCTGCTGGTGGAGCAGAACGCAGCACTGGCGCTCGACATCGCGGACAGGGGCTATGTGATGAGCAGCGGCACCATCACCTTGTTCGGTGACGCCAACGCGCTGGCGGCCGACCAGCGCGTGAAGGAAGCCTATCTCGGCGAGTGACCGCCCGCGCAACGTCACAACTCTGAAAATTCGAGCAGCGGCAGGCTGCGCAATTCAAGCCGTTGCGCAGCGCAACACGGAGACTTGCTCGCATCTGACGGCGATTCCCCCGGGGTCGTCGCTTCAAGCATGTCGAGAAAGTAGGCATCCATGGATATCGGCCGCAGGCAGGCAACTGCCGTTGTGGTGACGCTGCCCGGTCACAGGCTGCTGGAGAAAGTCACCATCCTGGAGGCGCTGGGCGAAGCGGTTCGAGCCGGCGTCGAGCTTCAGGTCCAGTGCCTGGACATGGGCGATTCACCCATGGCGGGCCTGGCGCCTGCACTTCGAACACCAGGCATACCCACCGCCCTCTTCGTCTGCGCCGGCGAGCTCTGGTCGCTCGATGCGATCGACCCCCTGGAGGTGCAAGCCGCGCGCTTTGTCAACGAGGCATTGCTGGCCGGCTCGCTCGTGTGCGGGGTGGGCGGCGGTGTGCGCTTTCTGGCCACGCACGGCTTCCTGAACGGTCGCAAGGCCACGGTCAGCCAGTCGCTGCTGGCGGCACTGCGCTGTCAGTTCCCCATGACCGACTGGATCGCCTCCGAGGCTGTCCTGCGAGACGGCAACCTTCTGACCTGCGCGGGCATGCTGACTGCGGCCGACGCTGCACTCTCGGTACTGGATGCACTCGGCCATCACAGCGCGGTCTCGCGCGTGACGAAGAACCTGTTGCGCCTTGCCGAAGAGCCCTTGAACGAGCCTCGCGCGCGCACGCCACCCATACCAGCTGCGCATCCCGCGCTACAGCGCGTGGACGACCTCTTGGCCCGGAACCCCACCTTCCCGTGGACAACCTGCACCCTGGCGAACTCTGTCTATGTGAGCGAGCGCCATCTGCAGCGCCTGTTTCGGGAGGCGCTCGGCTGCGGGGTCTTCGACTACCTCCAACGCAAGCGGCTCGCTCGCGCCGTCGACGTCCTGCAGAACCATCCCGTCATGTCGCTCCAGCGGGTGGCCGAACTTTCGGGCTTTTCGTCCACCCAGCACCTGCGACGCGCCTGGCGCAAGCACTTCGGCGCGAACCCGTCGGTCTCGAAGGAGAACGCGCTTCACGGGGCGTTTCGCCGACTCGCGTCGAGTGAACGACCTGCCAGAAGCGCCCCAACGCCCTCGTCTTCTGCCACGCGGCGCCAGCCTGCGTTGGCCACCAGCTAGATCCCTGCCATGTCCAGACCAGTGCCACGCCCATTCAATTGCCGCCGCCACGGAAACAGGACCCGACCCCTGCCCCGCCCGCTCCCGCCGCGATGGTCGCTGCTGTTCACCGCGTTGGCACTCGCGCTGTCCGGGCCAGCCTGGGCGCAAACCGAGGCTGCGCCGGAGCCGGCATGCACACTGGTGGTCGATGTCGACACGGGCAAGCCGATTCACGTATCGGGCGATTGCGACAGGCGTCACAGCCCGGCATCGACCTTCAAGGTTCCACTGGCAGTCATGGGTTTCGACGCCGGCATCCTGGTCGATTCGATGAACCCGCTCTGGGAACTGCCCGAGGCGGTACCCGGCCAATTGGTGGGCGTTCGGCTTGGCACGCCCACCAGCTGGCAGCAACACTCCCTTGTCTGGTACTCGCGCGAATTGACCCGCACATTGGGGCGTGCGCGCCTGGAGCAGTACGTTCTGAAGTTCGCCTACGGCAACAAGGATGCCTCCGCCGGCATCATCGGCCGGCCCGGAACGGACTCGGCGTGGATCGGCGGCTCACTGGCCATATCGGCCCGTGAGCAGACCACGTTCCTGCGCAAACTGGTGCGCGAAGAGCTCCCCGTGTCCGCCCGCGCCCAGCAGGCCGCGAAAGCCATCATTCCCAGATTTCGAACCGGCGCTGGTTGGGCTGTCTCGGGAAAAACGGGTTCGACCTGGACCTACTCGCGCGCCTGGGTTGCAGACAAGAACGAACCCATCGGGTGGTTCGTGGGTTGGGCAACCCTGGGTGACCGAGACCTTGTGTTCGCCAGGGTGAGCGTGGGTCAAGGCGCCTACGGCGTACCGATGGGTCTGTTGGTGCGCAAGCAGTTCCTGGACGATTTCGACGCACTGGTCGACAACACACCATAGCCCACAGGCATCCAAAGGAGCGCGCATGGCGGCACTGCAGGCCATCGAACTGAAAGCATTCGTGCCCGCCAGGGACTTCGATCTGTCGCTGCGCTTCTACCAGGAAGTGGGCTTCACAGCCTCCTCCGCAGGAGAGGGCGTCGCCTACTTGAAACTCCAGGGATGCGCATTCCTGCTGCAGGACTTCTATGACCCCGGCCTCGCCGACAACCTCATGCTGCACCTTCTCGTCCCTGATGTTGATGCCTGGCATCAACACATGGCACGCGACACGTTGCAACGCTACTACGGTGTGCGTGTCGGCTCCTTGACGCAGCAGCCCTGGGGAATGATCGACTTCGTGTTCTGGGATCCGTCTGGCGTGCTGTGGCGCGTAGGACAAGCGCTATGAGCGAGCACTAGGAAAGAGCGATTGCCAGGTGCGTCAACGCCTCGCCTCGCAGCGCGCGAATCATGTTGTCCGCTGCCCGCAATTCGATTGCCAACCTCACGCGCTGCACGGCCGAACCGAGGTGCGGAGTGAGCACGGTGCGGTCATGGCCGATGAGGCCGGGGTGCACCGCACGTGGTCGCGCGGGCAACAGCCAGTCTTCCATCTCGTAGACATCGGCGGCGTAGGCGCCCAGGTGACCGCTGTGAAGCGCTCGAGACACCGCGGCTTCATCAACCACCGAGCCGCGTCCGATGTTGACCAGGATCAGGCCAGGGCGCACCCGCGCCAGCGCTGCATCGTCGATCAGGTGATGTGAAGCGGGTGTGAGCGGTGTGGCCAGCAGGATGTAGTCGGCGCGGGCCAAGGCCTCATCGAGTCCCACGCGCTGTACGCGTGGGTCTTCGTGCTGCGGGTCGACCCCAAGCATCTCGGCGCAGCCAAAGCCCGAGAGCCGATCCACGATGGCTCGACCCACCGCACCGAGCCCCACCACCGCCACGACCGAACCGTGCAGCCCAGTGCCATAGAGCGTGGGCCGCCAGCCCGCGTAGCCGGTGCGCACGACGGCGTCGCCGGGCAACACATGGCGCGCTGCGGCGATCGCCAGGCCCACCGCGAGTTCGGCCGTGGGCTCGGTAAGCAGATCGGGCACGAAGCTCACGCTCACGCCAGCCGCGGCACACGCGGCGAGGTCGAAGTTGTCGTAGCCCTTGAGCGCGCACGCGATGGTGCGCAACCGGGGCGCGTTGAGTAGCGTGTCCTGGTCAACGCGGTCGGTCATGAAGGCCATCATGGCCTCGGCGTCGGTCAGGTGCCGCTGGCGCTCGGCGTCGCTCCAGGGCTCGGGCCCGGAGTTCATCACCACCTCCCCGACGGCCTGCAGGGTCTGCAGCACCTCGGCGTGCACGGGTTGGGTGACCACGATCTTCGGCATGGTGTTGTGCATCCTCATTTCAGGCGTTTGCGCAGCGCCGAACCGATGCCATCCACCACCAGCACGCAGGCCAGGATAGACAACAGGATGGCCGACACCTCGTCGTACTTGACCAGACGCAATGCGGCCATCAGCTCGAAGCCGATGCCGCCGGCGCCCACGATGCCCATCACGGCCGACGCGCGGAAGTGGTATTCCCAGCGGTAGATGGTGATGTCGGCCAGTTGCGGCAGCACCTGCGGCAGCACCGCGTGCGAGATCACCTGCAGGCGTCTGGCGCCGGCAGCGGTGGCGGCCTCCAGCGGCTTGGGGTCGACGTGCTCGATCGCCTCGGCGTAGAACTTGGCCACCATGCCGGTGGAATGCAGTGCAAGTGCCAGCACGCCGGGCAAGGCACCAAAACCCACCGCGGCCACGAACAGGATGCCCAGGATGATCTCGGGCACCGAGCGGAACGCCGCCAGCACCGTGCGCGCCAGGCGCCCCACCACCGCATTCGGCGCGGTGTTGGGCGCGGCCAGCAGCGCCAGCGGCAGCGACACCACGATGGTGAGCGCGGTGCCCGCGATCGACATCGCGAGCGTGTCGCGCAGCGGGATCACCCAGTGCTCCCAGCGCGCGAAGTTCGGTGGCACCATTTCCGACGCCAGTTGCCGGATGGCCGGCGCGCCTTCCATGAAGCGCTGGGCGTCGAAGAAGCCGGTGACGTGCAGCGCCAGCGCACACACCAGCAGCACCGCCGCCACACCCGTCAGGCGGCGCAGCCGGCGCTGGTGGTCCAGCGCGACGATGGCGTCAAGTGCCAGTGCTGTCATTGCATGCGCCCCAGATCGAGCTTGAGCACGGTGGCGGTCTCGCGCAGCACGTTATAGGCCGCGTCGTCGGTGGCGGCAAAGCCCTGCACGCGGAAGGCCTTGAGAACCTCGGCGTCCTTCATGTCGAGAAAGGCCGCGCGGATGGCCTGCTTGAGTTCGGGCTTGAGGTCGGCCTGCATCACGATCGGGTAGTTCGGAATCGGTGCCGACAGATCGAGCTGCACGATCTTCGAGGCGTCCACCGTGCCGCGCGCGATCAGGTTGTCCAGGATGGGCTTGGACAGGGCACCGGCCGGTACCTGCCCGGCCTGCACCGCGCGCGCCACCGCGTCATGTGTGCCCAGGTGCACCGGGCGGTAGTCCTTCTCGCCGTTGAGCTGGTACTTCTTGAGCAGGTGCGCGCGCGGTGCCAGGTGGCTCGATGTGGAGGCCTGGTCCCCGAAACCGAAGGGCTTGCCGCGCACATCGGCCAGCGTCTTCACCGGGCCACCGGCGGTGGCGATCAGTACCGACTGGTAGGTCGGCGAGCCGCGCTCCACGCCCACCGCGAACGGCTCGATGGTGGGTGCCTTGGACTTGGCCAGCACGTAGGAGAACGGACCGAAGTACGCTACCTCGATGCGGCCGAAGCGCATGGCTTCGATCATCGAGGAGTAGTCGGTGGTCACCGTGATTTCGACGTCTTTCTTCAGCGTCTGCTCGAGGTAACGCTTGAGCGGCTGCGCGTTCTGGATGATGCTGGCCGCGTTCTCGTCGGGCAGCAGCGCCACCCGCAGGCGGGCCGGGTCCTTGCCCTGGGCCTGGGCCCATAGCGGCAGCAGAGCGGCAAACGAGGTCAGGGCGACCAAGCGAGAGAGTTGTCGGCGGTTCAACATGGCGGTAGCTCCTTCGTGGGGTGGACGGGATGAATCAGGCATGGGCCAGGGTGGGCGCGACGGCCTCGGGTGGATGGTTGGCTGACGTGTTTCCCGCGCGCGCGTACAGCGCCGACTCGACGTCTTTCGTGAGCTGGGCGGGCAGTCCTTCAAAGACCAGTTGGCCTTGACGCATGCCGACGATGCGGTCGGCGAACAGGCGCGCCAGGTTCACCTGGTGCAGGCTCACGATGGCGGTGAGGCGGTCCTTCTTGCAGATGTCGTGCAGCAGCGTGAGCACACCCTGCGCGGTGGCCGGGTCGAGGCTGGCCACCGGCTCATCGGCGAGCAGCAGGCTTGGCCCTTGCACCAGCGCGCGCGCAATGCCCACGCGCTGCTGCTGTCCGCCCGAGAGCGTGTCCGCCCGCGCCAGCGCCTTGTCCAGCAGGCCGACGCGGTCGATCACCGCCAGCGCCTGCAGCTTGTCGGCCCGGCTCCAGGGCCACAACGACGTAAGCGATCCGCGGCTGGCAAGCTTGCCCATGAGCACGTTGGCCAGCACGGTCTGGCGCCCGATCAGGTGGTGCTGCTGGAACACCATGGCGCAGCGGCGCCGGTGCTCGCGCAGGTTGCGCGCCGACACCGCGCCGCCAGGCAGACCACTGACCTCGATCTGTCCGCCGTCGGGCCGCACCAGCCCGTTGATGCTGCGCAGCAGGGTGGACTTGCCTGCACCCGAGGCGCCCAGCAACACCAGGAACTCGCCACGGGCCACCGACAGGTGGGTGGGTTGCAAGGCCCGATGCCCGTCGCCATAGGTCACCGACACATTTTTCAGGTTCAGCAGGATGTCACGCGGGTTGGCTTGCATGGCTACGTCCTCGTTGATGCATGGCCGCAGTGTCCTGACGCGAGGTGTCACCTGTATGAAACTTTCACCCGGAAAAATCGGGGCATCCATAGGTGCCATCGATGTCAGGTTTGAGCCTCCTCGCCGCCTTGAAGGCCTTCGACGCGACCGCGCGCGCGGGCAGCATGACGGCGGCCGCCCGCGCGCTGGCGCTGCAACAACCCACGGTGTCCGCGCACATCCAACGCCTGGAGGGCGAATACGGCGTCGAGCTGTTCCACCGCCGCGGCCGCCGGCTGGAACTCACCGCCTTCGGCCGCACGCTGCTGGACCACACACGCCGCACCTTCAGCGGCGAGGACGACGCGCTGGCCCTCCTCAACGCCGCGCGCAACCACTACGCCGGGCGCCTCGTGGTGCACGCCATCGGTCCGTACAACGTGGTGCCCGTGCTCAAGGCGTTTGCCAGGCGCCACCCGCAGGTCAACCTCGCGGTCGGCGTGGGCGACTCACGCACCATCACCGGGAAGATCCTCGACTACCAGGGCGACATCGGTGTCGTGCTCAACCATGTCGAGCACCCCGATTTGCACAGCCTGCCCTTTCGCACACAACGGCTGGTGGTGTTCGCGCATGTGAAACACACGCTGGCGCAACAGACGCAACTGCCCTTGAAGGCGCTTGAAGGCCAACGTTTCGTGATCCGGGAAGAAGGCTCAACCACCCGCCGGGTGTTCGAGAACGAGCTGCGCGAGCGCGGCGTGCGGGTGCAGATCGCTCTGGAGATGGGCAGCCGCGAGTCGGTCCGCGAGGCGGTCGCCCAGGGCCTGGGCCTGGGCGTGGTGGCCGAGACGGCATACGTTCCCGATCCGAGGTTGGTGAAGCTGCGAATCAACGACACGGACATGGCCACGCATGTGTGCTTCATCTGCCGACAGGAGCGGCGCCACGCACCCTTGATTTCGACCTTCCTGGCAATCGCCTCTGAGGTTGGACGTCAACTGGACTAGCCTCCCAGCCTTCGTACGAAGCGATCCTCACAACCACTGTTGTGCAGATTGGTGCTCGGCGAAGTCATTCTTTTCACGCGTGAGTTCAATGCGCGAGCTATACCAGCGACAACTGCTATTCGACTTCCTCGGTTCATGTCGCACCCCGAATTGGTCGCCTTCTTCGTATTCGGATTCACCGCCGCCGTCACACCCGGGCCAAGCAACATGCTGGTGATGACGGCCGGCGCGCAAGGCGGGCTCGTACGGGGTTTGTGGTGCCTGTTCGGCGTCGTCGCCGGCATGGCCCTCATGATGGGCGCGGCAGTTGCCGGCTTGGGTGGCGTCATTGCCACCCACCCCATCCTGCTGGATGCGCTCAAGTGGCTCGGCACAGCCTTCCTGCTGTGGCTGGCCTGGAAGGTGGCCAACGCGCCGGCCGTGCGCCAGGACGATCAGAGTGAGGTCATCGGCTTCTGGAAGTCGCTGGCGTTCCAGTGGGTAAACCCGAAGTCCTGGGTGGTGAGCGCAAGCGCGGCCGCCAGCTACGGCAGCGCCCTCCCGGGAACGGTTGCCGAGCGTTCACTCGCCATCGCACTGACCTTCGCCGTCGCGGCGACGTTGGCTTGTGCCATCTGGATGTTCGGGGGCGTGGCCCTCAAGCGCTGGCTCGGGGACGATCGCAATGCACGGCTGTTCAACCGCAGCATGGGCGCCCTGCTGGCCTTTTCGACCATCGCCATTCACCTTTGAGTCGCGTTGGCCGCCTTGTCGCCTGGCTGGCCCGCTCAGGCTACAGCCTGGGCCAACGGTAGCTTGCCTGTGCGGCACGCGCCTGCGACTCTTCCGTGGTGCCGGGCACGAGACGGTAACTCGGTGCCACGATCGGCTCCGTGCTCAATACCTGCACGCAGATCACCGAATGGATGGGGAAGGCGCCGCGGGTGATCTGATGCAAGGGAAACTCAAGCTCGCCGAACCGGGGATGAACGGGTTCCACGATCACCGCGGCGCCCTTGACCTTGAACCCCTTCTGAATCAGAACGTCGACGAAGCTCACACAGACATTCGGATGAGCCTTGATGTTGCGCACACTTTGCGGCGAGGCAATGTTGGCTATCAGGAGTTCGCGCTCACCGTGGCAGCAGAAGATCTCCTTGGGCGACACGTTGGGCATACCGTGCGCATCAACGGTGGCCAACCAGCAGAGCACGCTGCCCGCCCTCAGCCGCTGGAACTCCGCGGAGAAACCGCCCGCCTCGTGCACGCCTTGCTGCACAGCTTGAGGGTGGTGATCGGAAGCGTGAGGCGAGTCCATGCGCGATACGAGCCAAAGTCACAAAACGGCCAGTATCTCGCCTCGACGGGCATTCGCCTCGAATTTCCGTGCGTTCAGCACAAGCACGGTTCAAGTCTGAGTGGTGGTTGACGCATCGCTGCCATGCGCGTTCGCCGCTGCAAGGCAGTTCAGCAACTCCTTGGTTCCCTTGTTGGCCTTCAAGCCCCTGTGCACCGCGACGACGTCGATGGCAAGTGACTCCTCAAGGTCCACGCAGGTCAACACCCCGCTACCGTCCAGTCCACGCAGGCAATCAGGCACCAAAGCAATACCACTGCCCGTAGCCACCTGGGCAATCACGTCCTTCAGGCCACCTGCGGATCTCATCATCCCGTTCGGCACCTCTGCGTCGACCAACGCGCGGGTGGTCACGTGATGCAAGACGGGCTCGACAACCCGATCCACCATCCAGAACATCTCACCGCCCAGATCTCTTAGCGAAACGGGGCCGCCGGCGCGCGTCAGCGCATGACCTGTGCTGACCAGTAGAACGATTCGGGACTCGCGCAGCCTGGTCAAGCGGAACTGGATGTTTGGCAGCTTGCCCAGCATGACAGCCATCTGCACCTGCCCGTTCTCCAGGGCCATCGGCTGCGCACTGCTGGGCAACTCCAGCAGCTTGACCTCGAAGCGCGCGTCGTTGCGTCGCAGCATGCGCACCGCCTGCGGAACCGCCGGGTAATCCGGCACCGCAAAGCTGGCGCACGCCAGATCGACGCGCCCATGCAGATGTGCCTGTTGAACCTGCAGTTTGATCTTGTCGAACCGGCGCAGGATGCTGCGGGCCTCGGGCAGAAGGATCTGTCCGGCCTCGGTCAACTCAACGCCCCTCCAGGATCGGTGCATCAACTGCACACCCATGCGTCGCTCCAGGTCCGACATCTGCAGGGTGAGGTTGGACTGGCAGACATTGAGCACATGCGCCGCCCGGCTGAGCGAGCTGGCCTCGCAAACGACGACGAAGTGATGCAACAGCTTGAAGCTGATGGACTGGTTGTTGTAGGGCGATCGGATCCGCTCGGTCACTGAACTCTCCGCGCCGCAACGCGAACACGCGGCGCCTGGTGGGCATGGCAGCCCGAGCAGGACGTTCTCGTCTGCGTCGTCGCTCGGGTGGCGGTGCAGGTGTACCGCGTTGGTCGGCTCCGTCGTTCGCAAAGTCTTGGCTGATCGAGTCGCGCCTTTCATGGCTGCATGCCCCCAGGCGCTGCAGCCTTCTGAGACCATCCCCCACGCGCTTGCAGCGGGTTGATCACCGCTGCATCAGTGCAGCAGATGGCACCCGATGCACGCCTACCCGCATGCAGGCCGCGGTGTTGACCCAGAACACAATTTTGGACGTCCACTCCATGATGAACGACATCGCGCGCGCCAAAGACGCGCTGGCCCACGAATGCAAGTTGCGCGAGGTCACCCTCGACGACAAGTACACCGCGCGCAGCGGAGCCGTCTACTTGAGTGGCATTCAAGCCCTCGTGCGGCTGCTGTTCGTGCAGAAGTGGCGGGACGAGGCCGAGGGTTTGAACACCGCGGGCTTCGTGTCGGGCTACCGCGGATCGCCGATCGGGGGCCTGGATGAAACTCTCTGGAAAGCGTCGAAGCACCTGGAGGCAAACAAGATCAAGTTCCAGCCAGGTGTGAACGAGGATCTGGCGTTGACCAGCGTCTGGGGCAGTCAGCACATCGACCAGGTGGGCCCCAGCCTCTATGACGGGGTTTTCAGCCTCTGGTACGCCAAGGGACCGGGCGTCGACCGCTCGATCGACGTCCTCAAGCATGCGAACCACGCCGGCTCAAGCCCCAAGGGTGGCGTTCTGCTGGTGGCGGGCGATGACCACGGCGGCTACTCCTCGACGCTGCCACACCAGAGCGAACACGTCTTTGCCGCGAGCATGGTGCCTGTGCTCTACCCGGCCAACGTGCACGAGTTCATCGAGCTCGGCCTTCACGGTTGGGCCATGTCGCGCTATTCCGGCTGTTTCGTTGGCTTCAAGGCGATCGCCGACACGGTCGAGTCCAGCGGTTCGGTGGGTGCCGATCCGTTCGCAACGAAGATCGTCCTGCCAACCGACGTCGAAATGCCACCGGGTGGCCTGCATTCGCGCCTGTGGACAGGGACGCTGGGCATCGTTGCCCGGGCGCAGGAAGCGTTGATGCACGATCACAAGATCTACGCGGCCCTGGCTTACTGTCGTGCCAACCGGCTCAACCGCACCACTATACGTTCCGATCGCGATCGGCTGGGCATCGTGGCATCGGGCAAAGCCTACAGCGACGTGCTGGAGGCTCTTCAGGAACTGGGCCTCACCGAGGAGCGCCTGAATCAGATCGGCGTGCGACTTTTCAAAGTGGCCATGCCCTGGCCGCTGGAGCCCGACAGCATTCGCGAGTTTGCGGTCGGCCTCGAGGAGATCCTGGTCGTCGAGGAGAAGCGTCAACTGGTCGAGTACCAACTCAAGGAGCAGCTCTACAACTGGCGCGACGACGTGCGCCCACGGGTGATCGGCAAGTTCGACGATCAGGGCGAATGGGTACATCCGCGCGGGGAATGGCTGCTCACGCCCAAGGCCGACTTCACTGTCGCCCAGGTGGCCACCGTCATCGCTTCGCGGATCCGTCGGTTCCATTCCAGCGACGCGATCGATCGCCGCCTGGAGCTGATCCGCAGCAAGGAGGCCTTGCTCGGACAGGCCAACAAGACGCCCCCGAGGCCGGCCTACTACTGCTCGGGCTGCCCGCACAACACCTCCACCAAGGTGCCTGAAGGTTCAGTCGCGCTGGCTGGAATCGGTTGCCACATCATGGCCACCACGATCTACCCCGATGGCAACAAGACCACCACCCACATGGGCGGGGAAGGTGCCACCTGGATCGGCCAGCACCACTTCTCCCAGGTCAAGCACGTATTCGCCAACCTTGGCGATGGCACGTACTTCCATTCCGGCCTACTGGCCATCCGCGCCGCCGTCGCTGCCAAGACGAACATCACCTACAAGATTCTCTACAACGATGCCGTGGCCATGACGGGAGGCCAGCCACACGATGGCGTGGTCACCGTTCCCATGATTGCCCAACAGGTTCATGCCGAAGGTGTGCGGCGCATTGCCGTGGTCACCGAGGATGTAACCCGTTACGCCAACCGATTCGGGCTGGCTCCCGCCGTCACCGTGCACGACCGCTCGGAGCTGGAACGGGTTCAGAAGGCGTTGCGCGAGGTACGGGGCACGTCGGTCATCATCTACGACCAGACCTGCGCCGCCGAGAAGCGCCGCCGGCGCAAGAAAGGAAGCTACCCCACGCCGGCCAAGCACCTGCACATCCACGAGGCGGTGTGCGAAGGCTGCGGCGATTGCGGCCAGCAGTCGAACTGCGTGTCACTGTTGCCGCTGGAAACCGAGTTCGGCCGCAAGCGCCGCATCGACGACTCGAACTGCAACAAGGACTTCTCCTGCCAGAAAGGCTTCTGCCCGAGCTTCGTCACCATCGAGGGGGCAAGCTGCGCAAACCCGGCAAGGCCAGGCTGGATCTCGCCGCGATGCTGCAGTCGCTGCCGGAACCAACGTTGCCTCCGTGCGATGCGGCCTACAACATCATGGTGACGGGCATCGGCGGTACAGGCGTCATCACCATCGGCGCCCTGCTGGGCATGGCCGCCCACCTCGAGAGCAGGGCCGCGTCCATCCTGGACATGACGGGCATGTCCCAGAAGAACGGCGCCGTGACTTCACATGTGCGCCTGGCCCGAAGCGCCGAGGCCATCATGGCGCAGCGCATTCCCACTGGCGAGGCCGATCTCATCCTCGGTTGCGACATGCTCACAGCGGGATCGAAAGAGGTGGTCTCCAAGATGCACCACGGCCGAACGCACGCCCTGGTGAACACCCACCAGCAACCCACAGGCCAGTTCACGAGGAACCCCGACTGGGCCTTCCCCGAGCAGACGGTCAGGCAGCTCATCACGCAAGCGGTGGGTGAGAAGGTGGACTTTGTCGACGCCACCCGACTTGCCCTCGCCATCCTGGGCGACTCCATCGGCAGCAACCTGTTCATGGTCGGCTTCGCATTCCAGAGAGGCCTGGTTCCCCTCACCTCCGCATCCATTGAGCGCGCGATCGAACTCAACGGCGTGGCGATCGACAAGAACCTCGAAGCCTTCCGCTGGGGGCGCGCCGCCGCCGTGCACCTGCAGAGCATTCAGGAACAAGTCAACCAGCAGTCGGTCATCAAGGTGCTTCCGCGCCGCACCCTGCAGCAGACGATCGATCTTCGGGTCACCGAGCTGACCGACTACCAGAACGAGGCCTATGCGCGCCGTTACCTCGACCTGGTCGACAAGGTGCGGCAGCGGGATGTGGCGCTCGGCGTGTCGGCCGATCAGGCACTGACTCGTGCGGTCGCCCGCAACCTTTTCAAGCTGATGGCTTACAAGGACGAATACGAAGTGGCCCGCCTGTACACCGCTGCCGACTTCTGGGACAAGATCGACGCCAAGTTCGAAGGTGACTTCAAGGTCAAGCTCAATCTGGCGCCGCCCCTGTTCGCCAAGCGCGATGCCGACGGCAACCCCGTCAAGCAGGAGTACGGCAGCTGGATGTTCCCGGCCATGCGCGTGCTCACCGCCTTGCGCTTCCTGCGCGGCACGCGGCTCGACCCCTTTGGCTGGACGGCCGAACGCCGCATGGAGCGTGGCCTGATCGACCGATATCGAGAAATTGTCGAACGCGGCCTCGACGCGTTGACCAGCGACAACTACCACCACTGGGTGAAGATCGCCAACGTGCCTGAATCAATCCGGGGCTTCGGGCATGTGAAGCACGCCTCGGTGGTGACGGCACAGGCGCGCTGGAACGACCTGCTTTCAAACGTCCCCGGTGCCGCGCACCCTGCCCCGGTCGAGGAGGCTTCTGTCACCCACCCTGGGTGAGTCGAAACGGCCGGCAGATCGTGGTGGCATGGGCCACCACGATGGGTTCGTCCTGCACACCCACGGAAAAAACCGTCACGGTGGCCACACCGTGTGTCCGGTTGGCAGTCAGGGGTCGGCCAACGGCGATCAGGCGACTGCCATTGGCCGGCGCGAGGTTGTGCAACTCGAAGCCGGTCGTGCTCGCCATCCAGCCCTCGCCCAGCACGGCAGCAGATGCGCTGACACCCGCAAAGTCAGCCAGCGCGCCGACGATGCCGGCCTGGACCGTGCGTCCGTTGAACGTGTGCTCCCGACGTATGGTCAGTTCAACGCGGGAGCGGCCAGCCTTGTCGAAGCCCGTCACCACGACACCGAGATGACGCGCAGCCGGCATGGCCTCAATGATCTGTTTCAGATCGGTCCGATAGAGAGGATCAAGCGCATCGGGCTCGATGGGGGTGGGCGACGTTTCCATGGTCGGGAACCAAGAAGTTGATCGATCGCCGAAGTACCGCATGTGCCTGCAGCCGCACGCACGATTCGTACACACACGTTGGGGACCACATTTCATGCGTTGAGTACACCATTGACTTACATATCGATCTCCTCAAGGAGAAACGATGGATGCAGGCAAGTTCGAAGGACTCTCGTTGGTGGCCACCTCCGCCAGGCGATCCGACGTCCGGGACCTGCTGCACCACGCCTCACGCGAGGGCATGATTTCCTTTGCTGGGGGGTTGCCCGATGCGGATCTCTTCGATCTGGCCGGTATCAACCAGGCCATTGACCTGATCCAGAGTCGATCATTGCGGCGGGGACTGCAGTACGGGGCCACCGAAGGACAACCGAACCTGCGGGCGGCCGTGGCCGAACTCATGCGCCGGCGCGGCGTGCCCACCTTGCTCGACGACCTGTTGATCACCACGGGGTCACAGCAGGGGCTGGATCTGCTGGCTCGCGCCTTGGTCAATCCAGGGGATCTGGTCGCCATCGAGTCGCCCACCTACCTCGCAGCCGTCAACGCCCTCGAGTTGACACGTCCGCGCTTTCTGACGGTTCCCACCACGTCGTGCGGCATGGATGTGGACGCACTGGTGAGCAGTCAGGCGCGCCCCAAGCTGTTGTACGTCGTGCCCACGTTCAGCAACCCGTGCGGCGCTCAAATGCCATTGGAAGCCCGGATCAAGCTGTTGCAATGGGCTGCCGACAAAAAAGTCTTCGTCATTGAGGACGACCCCTACGGTGAGTTGCGTTTTCCCGCAACACCCGCCTTGCCGTCCCTCCATCAGTTGGCCAGTCATCAACCCGGCACGCATGGTTGGGTGGCCTACTTGTCCACATTGTCCAAATGCATGGCCCCCGGGCTTCGCATCGGCTGGATGATGGCACCCGCCAGCGTTCTTGACGCCTGCATACGCATCAAGCAGGCGATGGATCTGCACACCTCGTCGCTGGTACAGGAGATCGCAGCAGCCTACCTGCAGTCGGGTCTCATGGACGCGGCAGTGGAGCGCATGCGCGGCACCTACGAAAGTCGCTACCGTGTCATGCGAGAGGCGCTGGAGGACGCGTTTGGCGATCAGATGACGATCGGCGAAGCCGCGGGTGGCATGTTCCTGTGGGCGCGGTTCAACGACGGGACCCATACCCGAGCTCTGTTGACCGAAGCCTTGCGTGACAACGTCATGTTCGTGCCGGGCAACGCCTTCTACGCGCAAGGCAACCTCGGCGCCAGCGAACTGCGGTTGAGCTTCGTCACCAACGCAACCGAACGGATTCGAGAAGGGGTGCAGCGGCTGAAGAGCGCTCACGCGCGGCTGCACGCCGAGAGATCCTGCGATGCCATCGTTCAACCCTGACCGCGCCAGCGGCTTGCGACCATGACCAGCACACAGCACCAACGCGGCGAGGCGTTTCGCGATCTTCACGCACATCAGAAGATCTTTCTCATGCCCAACCCTTGGGACAAAGGATCCGCCGTCCTGCTGGAGAAGCTGGGCTTCGAGGCCCTGGCCAGCACCAGCGCCGGGTTCGCCTTCTCCCAGGGCATGCCGGATGGAACACCGTCCTTTGAGCAGGTGCTGGGCCACCTTCGAGAACTGTGCGCCTCCACCAGCTTGCCGGTCTCGGCTGACCTGGAAGCGATGTACGCCGACTCGCCTGAAGCCGTGTACCGCAATCTGCAGCGGGCGGCCGCCTGCGGCATCGTCGGCGCATCGATCCAGGATTCGGGCAGCGACCCGGGTGCGCCCTTGATGCCACTGTCGCTTGCCGTGGAACGCGTGCAAGCCGCCGTGGAAGCCAAACGCGCGCTGGATCACCCTTTCGTGCTCACCGCCCGGGCGGAGTGCTTCACGCAGCCCGATGCCTCGATGGACGACACGCTCTTGCGCTTGCAGGCCTATGAGAAAGCCGGTGCCGACGTGCTTTTTGCGCCGTGGATCAAGACGGAGGAGCAAGTGCGTTGTGTGGTCGCCGCGGTCAGCAAGCCGGTCAGCGTGATGCTGGGTTTCGCGGGGTCGACGCTCGACGTCGCTACCCTGGAGAGACTCGGTGTGCGCCGCGTCAGCACCGGCGGCTCGTTCGCACGGGCTGCCTATTCGGCCATGATGGCAGCCGCCAGCGAGCTTCAGGGTCCGGGGACCTTCCACCAGACCGGAAGCGCAATGACGGGAAAACAGTTCAACGAGCTGTTCTCCCGGCCATGAGCTAGGCTCTGGCGGCCCACTCGATGGCTTCGTCCAGGCGGTCGTTGCCCCAGAACATCTCGCCTGCCACGAAGAAGGTGGGGCCACCGAAGACGCCCAGTGCCTGGGCGCGCTGCGTTTGCTCCTTCAAGCGCTCCTTGTTCCGTGATTCTTGCGCTTGTTCAATGATCGCATTGGCGCTCAGGCCCAGTTCCACAAGCGCACGCGACACTGTTTCCACCGAATCGATTTCCTGGTCCTCGACAAAGTTCAAGGCCATCATCCGTCGAGAAAAGGCCTCGATCCACACCGAGTCCTTGCCGAGGACCGCCACGCGCATGGGCAGTAGCGCCCGGCGTGGAAAGCTCGTCGGACGCTTCCAGGGCAGTCCGTACTTCTCGCACTGGCGCTCCATGTCACGCCACATGTAGCGGCCCTTCTGCTCCTGCAGCACGAACGGGGATGTGTCCCAACCGAACGACTTGAAGATGGGCCCCAGCAGAAAGGGCTCCCATTTCAACGGCACTCCGCGCGATCGGGCGAGCTCGCCCACCCTTTGCACGCTCAGGTAGCTGTAGTTGCTGCCGAACTCGTACCAGATTTCCAGTGTTTTCATCTTCAATGACTCGCTTTCACTCCATGACAACCAGTACACGCGCCTCGACACTGCGTCTGCGCGATCTGGCGCTCCTTGCTTGAGGCAGGTCAAACGCCGAATGGGGAACAAACCTCGAGACGCCGCTGACGCGAGAATCGAACTGCTTGAAAACAGCCACGTCGTGCGTGTCCATCGCGTCGAGGTACTGCCATCGGTGGCCCGGATTGAACCGGAGCAGGTAGATCTCGCCGATGCGGTGTCCGTAGTCCAGCTTTGCGGGCACCAGATCCTGGGTCGATACCGACTGCGCCGCACAGAAGGCCAGCGGCGAATCCTCGATCACGCCACCGATGGAGCGCCAAAGGTTCACGATGCAATAGCGCCTGGGGCGCTGCTCCAGCCCAAGGCTGTCCATGACCAACGCCAGACGCCGTCTGCCGGACTCTTCGCTGTAGTCGTTGTGGACACGACCCAGGGCGCCTACCTTGACCTCCGCGCCACGCTGGCCGAAACGGTGAAGATCCACGCCTGGATCGCGTTGGCGCACCAGATGATCGAAGACGAACGCAGACTGTCCGCCGGTGGCTTGCAGTGCCAGCTGTGCAACCCGTGGGTAGTAGTGGGCTTTGACCAGATCCGGGTCGTGAAAGTCGATGGCCGGCAGCCCATCGCGCATGAACATGAAGCCGTCCTCCTCGAGCGTGGGTGTGACATCGCGCGATCGCACGTCTTCGATGTCGACCCAGCGGAGATCGGTCGAGCAGTTCTCGGCTTCCACGCCTCGGGGCGGCTGACACAGGTAGATCTCGGGCTTTGATGCGAATTCGTCCAGGTAGCCCACCTGCGCCCGCACGGATACGGTGGGTTCTGCAACCGGTTGATGCATGGCGACGTCCTCCAGATCGGGTGATGACCGGATTTCATCGACAGGCGCCACACCGGACAAGCGAATTCACGGAAGGCTTTGGATTCCCGCGCGGACTGAACTTCGACATCTGCCATGTGACGACATGAGCTGGCACGAACTCTGCCATCGCCGTCACTGCTGCTTCCCTGAAAAGTGCTGCATGCACGGGAAGAAGAGTTCGCCTGTTCCGATTCCACGATCTGCAACATGCGTGGCGCTGAATGTCCAGCGACCCTGGGCGACTTCGCGCGCCCGATATGGAGACAACTGAATGAGCCGAAGGAAGTTCCTCGTCGGCAGCGCCGCTGCCACCAGTGCCGCGCTGCTTGCCAGCCCCGCCGTCCGGGCACAACCCGCAGCGGTCACCTGGCGCCTGCAGTCGAGCTATCCCAAGAGCCTGGAGATCCTCTACGGTGCCTGCACGATGTTCTCGGAGCGCATCGCCGAACTCACCGATGGCCGCTTTGACGTCAAGGTCTACGCGGCGGGCGAACTGGTGCCCCCGTTCCAGGTGCTCGAAGGTGTTCGCAACGGCACCGTGGAAGCAGGTCAAACCGCCAGCTACTACTGGGTCGGTCAGAACAAGGCGCACGCCTTCGACACCACCCTGCCCTTTGGCCTCTCGGCGCGGCAACAGAACGCCTGGGTTTTCTATGGCGGTGGCCTGAAGCTCTTGCGGGACTTCTACGCCGAGCAGAACATGGTGAACTTCCCGGGACTGAACACCGCAGCCCAGATGGGCGGTTGGTTCCGCAAGCAGATCAATTCGCTGGACGACCTCAAGGGTCTTCGCATGCGCATCCCCGGCATGGGCGGTGAGGTGCTCAGCAAGCTCGGCGTGGTGCCGCAAACGCTGGCTGCCGGTGATGTCTACACCGCGCTGGAGAAAGGCACCATCGACGCCACCGAATGGGTGGGCCCTTACGACGACGAGAAACTCGGCTTCTACCGGGTGGCCAAGAACTACTACGCGCCGGGCTTCTGGGAAGGCAGCGCCAATGTCTCCTTCTTCGCCAACAAGGAAAAGCTCGACGCCCTGCCCAAGGCCTTTCGCTCGGCGTTCGAGGTGGCGGCCCAGGAAGTCAACGTCATGGCCACCGCACGCTATGACGTCGCCAATGCCGAGGCATTGCGGCGTCTGGTGTCCAAGGGCGCCACGGTCCGCACCTTCCCCAGGGACGTGCTGCAGGAAGCCTTCAAGGTCAGCGAGGCCCTGCTTGACGAGGAAGCCGCCAAGAACGCGACCTTCAAGCGGCTGCTCGACTCCTGGCGCCCGTTCCGCGAGACGCAATCGCTCTGGTCGCGCGTGAACGAACTGCAGTTCGCCAACTTCATGGCACAAGCCGGCGTGCGACGCTGAACATAGACATCGCAAGCGCGTGAGCAGAGGGGGCGCCAACGGATCTGGCGCCCCCTTCTGCATTCCGGGATGGCTTGTTCGGGAACCGGCGAGACCGCCTGCCCGCACCGCACGGATACAGACGGTCGGGCGATACGCATCAATCCAGGTTCATCGAGCCGCCGTCCGATGGCGGATTGCCACCAGGTGTGATTCCCGAAGGAATGTCGCTGCCGATGTTGTAGAGCATGTCGTTGACGGCGCTGTCATCGATGCGTTTGTCCTGGTGCAGGTTGCCGATGACCAGGTTCGGGAAGAACAGGATGACGCCCACCATCACCAGCTGAATAACGATGAAGGCAATGGAGCCCTTGTAGATCTCCTCGGTGCGCACGCCCTTGACGAGCTTGTTCGTCACCTTGTCACGGTAGTCGTCCCGCGTGGCCACGCTCCTCAGGTAGAACAACGCGAAACCGAAGGGCGGTGTGAGGAACGAGGTCTGGATGTTCATGGCCAGCAGCACGCCGAACCAGATGAGGTTGATGTCCATCTTCTCGGCCACGGGCGCAAGCAGCGGCACGACGATGAAAGCGATCTCGAAGAAGTCGATGAACATCCCCAGAACGAACACGAGGAGGTTCACAAACAGGAGGAAACCGAGTTGCCCGCCCGGCAGCTTGTCGAAGAGATGCTCGACCCAGACGTGACCATCGGCTGCGTTGAAGGTGAAGCTGAAGACGGTTGATCCAACCAGGATGAACATCACGAAGATGGACAGTCGGGTCGACCGCTCCAGGGCTTCCCTCAGGAGACGCCAGCTGAAGGAGCCCCGCATCGCGGCCATCAGCATCGCCCCTACCGCGCCCATGGCCCCGCCCTCCGTGGGGGTCGCGATGCCGAGGAAGATGGTGCCCAGCACCAGGAAGATGAGAACCAGCGGCGGAATCAGCACGAAGGTGACCTGTTCAGCCAGGCGCGAGAGCAGCTTGCAGCCCAACAGCCGGTTGGCAGCCGCCAGCAACAGTGCAAGCACCGAGCCCACGGTAATGGACAGGATGAGCACCTCATCACCGCCGGCTGCCATTTCTCGGTCGAGCAACGGATTGAGGATGCGCTCGTGGTTCAGGCTCCAGATCCAACTGGCTGCGCCGCAGATGGTCAGCAGCACCAGCAGCGAAACATGCCCGGACGCGCCGTTGGGTTCGGTGTAGATGCGCGCCTCTTTCGGCAGTGCGGGCACCCACTTGGGCAGGAAGATCGCGACCAACACCACGAAGGTCAGGTACAGGCCGACCAGCATGAGCGCTGGAATCAGTGCGCCGGCGTACATGTCACCAACCGATCTACCCAACTGATCGGCCAGAACGATCAGCACCAGCGATGGCGGTATGGCCTGGGCCAGTGTGCCGGAGGCCGTGATGGTGCCGGTCGCGATGGTGCGGTTGTAGCCGTAGCGCAGCATGATGGGCAAAGAGATGAGCCCCATGGAGATCACCGCCGCCGCCACCACTCCGGTGGTCGCGGCCAGCAGCGCACCGACCAGGATCACCGCGACCGCCAATCCACCACGGACGGCGCCAAAGACCTGCCCTACCGTTTCCAGCAGATCCTCGGCCATGCGACTGCGCTCCAGAATCAAGCCCATCAGCGTGAAGAAGGGAATCGCCAGCAGGGTGTCGTTCTGCATGATGCCCAGGACGCGCAGCGGAAGCGCCTGGAACAGATTCGCGGGAAAGAGGCCGATCTCCATTCCGATGAAACCAAAGAACAGACCTGTCGCGGACAGCGCGAAAGCCACCGGAAAGCCCGACAGCAAGAACAGCAGGAGGCCCGCAAACATCAGCGGTACGAATTGGGTGGATAGCAGTTCAGTCATGACGCACGATTTCTTCTAGGAATGGCGGTGGATGTCTTGGCGGTCCGGAACGCTCAGTTCGATGGCCCGGCCTCCGGTTGCAACGGGTCATCGATCAGGCCCTTGAGGTAGGCCACCCGTTTGATGAGCTCGGACAGGCCCTGCAGCAGCAGCACGGCAAAGCCCACGGGAATCAGGAGCAGGACAGGCCAACGGATCAGCCCTCCGGCGTTGGAAGAGACTTCCCCCGTGGTCCAGGCATTGGCGAACACGGGCCATCCCTCATGGATCATGAGCAGACACAAAGGCGTCAGGAACACGACGATGCCGACGATGTCGATCCAGTTGCGTGTGCGCGCGCTGAGCCTGGCCGACAGAAAGTCGATGCGGACATGCACGTTCTGCAGAAAGGCGTAGCCGCCCCCGAGGACGAAGACCGCGGCGAAGAGATACCACTGGACTTCCAGGAAGGCGTTGGAGCTGACGCCGAACACCTTGCGAACGATCGCATTGCCGGCGCTGATCAAGGTGGCCGCCAGGATGAGCCACATCGAAGACCAACCGATCCATCGATTGATTGCATCTGAGGCGCGCGACAGGCTGAGCAGGAATGGCATGGTGACTTGTCTCCTTTGCATGAGGACGGTGGGTTGAGGCAATCGCTGCAGAAAACGAAAACGCCAAAGGCCACACGGGCGTGGCCTTTGGCTTGAGGTGGGCTGGTTGGCTGGTTCTTGCGGAGCGGGTTACTTGAGACCGGCGCACAACAGCCAGGCGTCGGCGAGCAGAAAGGAGGTCATGGGACTCGCGTACCAGGACATCGCCCCGGCGGCCAGGACCGCGAGCACCAACGCAAGCGCTGCGTACCGCACCCGGTTCATGCCGCTGCTGCCGCGGCCACTGGCGCGCGACGCTCCCGGATGGGTGCATGAAGGACTGCCGAGAGCAGGCTGAGCGCAGCGGCCAGGATCCAGACCCAGGTGTAGCTCTTGTAGGCGTCGAACAACCACCCACCGAGCCACACGCCCAGGAAGCTGCCGACCTGGTGCGAAAGGAACACGAAGCCGAACAAGGTGCTGACGTAACGCATCCCGAAGATCTGCCCGATCATTCCGTTGGTCAGCGGCACGGTCCCGAGCCACAGGAAGCCCATCACGGCGGCGAAGGCGTACACCGTCCAGGCGCTGAGGGGCAGCCAGAGCAACATCAGAATGGCCGCCGCCCGCCCGAGGTAGATCCAGACCGTGAGCGTCTTGCGAAGCCAACGCGTTCCCCACACGCCAAACAGATACGTGCCAGCGATGTTGGTCAAGGCGATCAGGCCCAGTGCCGTGGTGGCCACAGAAGGGCTCAGCCCGTTGTCCGCCAGGTAGGCAGGCATGTGGGTGCCGATGAAGGCCAGCTGGAAGCCGCAGGCCAGGAACCCCACGGTCAACAGCCAGAAGTCACGATCTCCGAAGGCGTTGGCCAGGGTCTGGCGCATGGTCAGCTCACTCGCCTGGGGTGGCGTGACCTCCGACTTCCCCGTGGACAGGGCCAGCGGGATCATGGCTGCAACGATCACGGCGATCACCAGCGCGGCAGTCGTCCAACCGTAGCTCTCAATCAGGGTCATGTTCACAGGCAGCATCAGCAACTGCCCGGCACCGCCGATCGCGCCCACCAGGCCGAGCGCTGCCGGCCTGCGCTCCGGGGCAACGGCCTTGCCCACGGCGCCATAGACGATGCCGAAGGCCGTTCCGCTGAGCCCAAGTCCGACAAACAAGCCGGCCGTGATGGCGAAGAGCACGCCATCGTTGCTGTAGGGCATGAGCACGACGCCCAGGGCGTAGAAGGCACCGCCCAAGGCCATCACACGCTTGGAGCCGATCTTGTCGGCCAGCATGCCGGCAAAGGGCTGCGCTGCCCCCCAGACCAGGTTCTGCAGCGCGATGGCGATGGAAAACGTCTCACGCCCCCACGACCAATCGCTGGTCACGGGAATCAGGTACAGGCCGAACGAATGACGCTGTCCGATCGACAGGAACATGATCAGTCCGCACAACACGATGAAGGCAATGTCTCTGGAGCTCAGCTTCATGCGAGTGCTCCTTCGGGTTGCCCCATCGCGGCCTTGAACAGCGTGTAAGCCGCACCGTGCAATCGCGGACGACTCTCGATCCGCTTGTCGAATGACGGGCTTGCGACAAGGACGCGATAGCTGGCCGGCTGCCGACGCAGGCTGGAGAGGCAGTAGGTTCGCCGTTGACTTGAAAGCAGCAGGTCGCCCGGGTAGAGCAATTCATCGATGGCGTCGGGCGTGTCGCGCCCCGCATCCAACGTTGCCCAGATGGCGCCGGCGGTGCATTCAAGCGCTTCGCCGGCCTTCAGGTTGATGAGAACGGGCTCGACTTGTAGAGTGCGGGCCGAATTGATTGAAAGCATCGTGTGCCTCCTTTGCGAGGGGAGGAACCGATCGTCAACGAGACACACCCGGCGTGGTTGGAATCTTCAGAACCCCAGGCATGCCTTCAATTCATGACACCGACCAAGAGTTCCGTCGCCAGACAACTTCGTCACCTCTCACTCGACGCGCTGAGGGGCTACGAGAGTGCCGCCCGCCTGTTGAGCTTCACGCAAGCGGCCGAGGAGCTTTCGCTGACGCAATCGGCCATCAGCAAGCAGATCCGCTCCATGGAGGAAGTGCTGTCGTGCCAGCTCTTTGTGCGTGGCTCCCGCCAGCTGCAACTGACCGAAGAAGGCAAGGTGGTGCTGCAAGGTGTCCAGCAGGCCCTCAACGCGCTGGAGTCATCCATCGGGCGTTTGCTGTCGGAACACGTCGAGACCGTGACGTTGACCGCCTGGCCGTCTTTCGTCTCGATGTGGCTGGTGCCCCGTCTGACGCGATTTCGCCAGGTCGCGCCTGACGTGAACGTGATCATCGACTCCAGCGAGGGGGTGTCGAACCTCGAGCGTGAGGGCTATGACCTTGCGATCCGATTGCCGGTGGACCCGCTGGCGTCTCCGCTGGCCCGGCGTCTGGGCACGGAGGAGGCCTTTCTGGTGGCCAGCCCGGAGGTGGCCGCCCAGATCCGCAAGCCGGTCGACCTCTTGAATCAGACGCTCATCATCTACGGTCCGGGCAGAAGCCGCTTTCCCTGGATGGCCTGGTCGGAATGGCTGACGCGGCTGGGCCTGGAACACCGCCTGGGGCTCAAAACGGTGCAGTTCACACAGTACGACCACGCCATTCAGGCAGCCGTCCAGGGTGGCGGCGTGGCCATCGGCAGAACACCGTCGATCACGCGGACACTGCGCGAGGGGCGGCTGCAGGCGGTGTTTCCGGAACACCGCATCGTCGGCCTCCACTACTACCTGGTGTTCGCCGAGCAATCGGTGGCCAATCCGGCCGTGCAGCGCCTCGCGCAATGGATCGAGCAGGAGCTCGCCGCCGAAGCCACCTAGGAAGCTGCTGTCCGGTCAGCCGCCGCCAGGCGGACGATCCAGTCGGTGAAGGCCTTGGCCGCGGGTTTGAGCTCGCCCGACTCCGACAGCTCCACGTAATACTCGTTGTCCTTGAGCACGAACGGGTGGATCTGCACCAGCGCGCCTTCTTTCAGATACGGCGTTGCGGCGATGCGCGTGGTGACCGCGATGCCCGCGCCACTGACCGCCGACTCCAGCATCGTGATCGAGTCGTCGAAATGCATGTATCGCGCAGGCTCGGTCTTCTTGCCGAATGCTCCCGCGCTCCAGTCGAGCCAGTTCAACAGGGTGTGACGCAGCACGGTCAGAGATCCGACATCCTCGACACGCAATTCCTGCCCGGCTTCGGAAAGGATGTCGGGCCGACCCACGACCAGCACCTCGTCGGTCAGCAACAGGGCGCGGCGCGCATCGTCACCCACACCCGTTCCGTAATGCACCAGCACATCCCAGTCCGCCCGGTTGACTTCTTCGGGCGTGGCGATGCTCGCGACTTCGATCTGGATGCTCGGGTGGTTGCGCATGAACTCCGGCAGATGAGGAAGCAGCCAGACATTGCCGATTGAAGGCGCGAAGTTCACGCGAATCAGGGAATGCTCGGCGAGACGCAGCTCTTCACCCGCCGCCCAAAGCGATGTCAACGCTGCGGACACACCATCGAGGTAAGTGGCACCCTCCTCTGTCAACGCAATGCCACGGCCCTTGCGCGCAAACAGCGAGACGCCGAGGCGCCGCTCGAGGTTGATGACACGATGGCTCACCGCCGACTGCGTGACGCTCAACTCGTCTGCGGCCTTCTGGAACGAACCGTGGCGGGCCGCGGCCTCGAACGCCAGCAGTTCGTGTAGCGGAAACTGGGCGGCCGCTGGTGTGGTGGGCTGACTCATGTTCGAAAGTTTGTCAACGGTCGGTCATCGTTTGCACCGGGTCGGCAGGACGACCCGTGCAATGCCATGGCTTTCGGGTAGTTCCTGATGGCAGCGGTGCTCGATAGCATATAGCGATGAACACAACGCGACAAAAGAGCGCACCCATCGGACAGCTCCCGCCGATGAGCAATCTGCTGGCCTTCGAGTCGGTTGCGCGCAACCAGAGCCTGTCTCGTGCCGCCAGCGAACTGGGTATCACGAAGTCCGCGCTGACACACTCGATCGCGCTGCTCGAACATCGCCTCAAGTTGCGTCTGGTGTATCGCTACTCCCCCCTGGTGATCCTGACACCGGTAGGCCACTCCTACTTCGCGGCATCACAGGCCTTTGCCCGGCGGCTGAGAGACGATCACTACCTGAAATCGACCACCGCGACCACGCAGATCCGCGTGTCTTCATCCCGCGGGCTCGCACGACTGTGGCTGGGTCCGCGTATGAACGGCTTTCATGCTGCGCACCCTCGCATCGAGCTCATCGTGAGCGCGGTGGATCGGCTCGAGTCGGTGCTCGGTGACGGTGTGGACATCGGTCTTCGCTATGGCGGACCCTCGTTACCGGACATGATGTCGATCCCGATGTGGGAGGACCGGCTTGTGGTCGTAGGAAATCCGCAGCTCGCGCGAAAAGCAAGATTCATGACCATGGCCGAGGTGATTTCGACACTGCCCTTGGTGCAGCACCCTTCCATGGAGTGGACAACATGGGCCAGCGGCCTGATACCCGCCAGCCTCAAGGCCAGACCGCGGATCAACACCGTCGATCTGCAGTTCGGCCTCGAATGCGCGGCGCACGGCGTGGGCCTGGCCATCGTTCCACGGCGGCTGGCGCAAGCGCACCTGCAAAGCGGCCGCGTCGAACTCATCACCAACCACTCGATACCGGCCAAGCCTTATCACGCCGTGGTGTCGGAGGAGCAATCGCGCCGCGAACCGATGCGCCTGTTCCTCGACTGGATCCAGCGTCAGGTCACCGCGGACGCGGCAGCTCTTGCGGATTGAGCACGCTGCACTGGCCCACACGATCCTGACCCAATCGCCAATGATCTCCCACACCTTCCTGGGCGTGCACGACTTCGATCGCGCGTTGCGCTTCTATCGTGCGCTCTTTTCTGCCATGGGTATTTCGGAACGGTTCTGCGATCCCGATCGGCCATGGGCAGGCTGGCAGTCCGACCCCGGGCCGCGCCCGCTGTTTCTCATCGGCCGCCCCTACGACCAGCAAGCGCACCATCCCGGCAACGGCCAGATGATCGCGTTGCTGGCGTCCACGCGCGAGATCGTCGACCGGGCCTACGCCGTGGCCATCGCCACTGGCGCGACGGATGACGGTGCGCCGGGGCTGCGCCCCGACTACCACCCGAACTACTACGGCGCCTACTTCCGGGACACAGAGGGCAACAAGCTCTGCGTGGTCTGCCACAACGCGCCAGGCTGAGACCGACGCCCCGTGCCCGCCGCATGTCGGCACCCGGCGCACACACGAATCCGGCTGCCGTGGCCGGAAACATCTTTCCATTCTTCGCAAGCCGCTTCAGGCCTACTGACCACCTTCGCCAGGGGCGCCATTGCCTTTCTGTGCGCCCCGAGTTTTCAATGGTCCGCAGGTATGAGCGTCCACAGAAGCCACCCCTATGCCAGCTCACGGCGGCGCAGCACGAACACCAAACTGGTGGGCCTTCTCGACTCTCCCTACGTCCGCCGCCTGGCCATTGCCCTGCAGCTCATGGACGTCGACTTCGAGCACGTGCCGCTCTCCGTCTTCTCGCACTACCACGAGTTTGCGCAGATCAACCCAGTGGTGAAGGCGCCGACCTTCGTCTGTGACAGCGGCGACGTCCTGATGGACTCGGGTTTGATCATCCAGTATGCCTCTGTGGTGTCGAGAAACGCCTGGAGCGCCATACCCAACGGACGCAAGCAGCGTGCGGCGTTTCTTCGACTTGAGAGCCTGGCGCTGGCTGTGATGGAGAAATCGATCCAGCTGGTGCTTGAGGATTTCCTTCGTCCTCCCGAAAAGCGTCACTCCCCCTGGTTGATCCGGGTCGGTATTCAGCTCACCGAGGCGCTGGACCAGCTTGAGGCGGCGCTTCGATCGCACCAATGGAACTTCCGGGACAAGCCACCGGCCTTGCCGGAGGTGAGCAGCGCCGTGGCCTGGACGTTCTGCAAATGCATGGTGCCCACGATGATCGAGGCACAGAACCACCCGGTGCTGGACACCCTGACCGCAGAGGCCGAGTTGCTGGATTGCTTCCGCCGGGCCCCGCACAGCACCCTGAAGTACCCGGTGGACGCGGAGATCAGCGGGATACACGCCGTCGAGGTGTGAAGTGACGCCTGGACTCTGGCCAGCGCTTCAACTCTCGATGGCCGTGGCCATCAGCAACGGCATCGCGCGCTTCGCCTACGGTCTGGTATTGCCCGCGATGCGAGAAGACCTGCAGTGGACGTACGCCACCGCCGGCCTTCTGAACACCGTGAACGCGGTGGGTTACATGCTCGGCGCCCTGGCGGGCTACGCCGGCCTGCGTGCTGTTTCGCCCGCCCGTGCGTTTCGCATCGGCACCGTGATCGTGGTCGGATCGTTGCTGGTAACGCCCGCGCTGAAAGACTTCTGGCACCTCGCCGTCATGAGGAGCCTCACCGGATTCGGGTCCGCCTGGATGTTCTCCTGCGGGGCCGCGCTGGTCTCGAAGATCTACGCGGATCATGCGCGCATCCGCGGCACGGCAACAGGGCTCTACTTTGCCGGCGCTGGCGTCGGCATGATCCTCTCAGGCGCATTCGTACCACGCTGGTTGGAACAAATGGGTTCGACCGCCTGGGTGTCGGCCTGGTACGCGATCGGTATCGCAAGCGCCCTGTTGGCGGTCCTGCCGCTTCGGGTGGCGGCCAGCTTGAAACATGACACGTCCCTGAGCTCTGAGGCTGGCAACAAGCCGATCCCGATCGCGCCCTATCTGCCGTGCCTGGTTGCCTATCTGCTTTTCGGCGCAGGCAACAACGTTTACCTCACCTTCCTCGCCGCCTGGATCGCCGAACGCGGCGAGGGGTGGCAGGTTGTGACGCTTGCCTGGTGTGTGCTCGGTTTTGGCATCTGCCTGTCCCCGCTGGTCTGGGCCCGCGCGCTCAACACCTGGCCAGCCACCAGAACGCTGGCCACGTGCCTGCTCACGACAGCCGTGGGCGTGAGCATCAGCTTCCTGGGCGGCGGCGCGTTGCCCACCCTGACTTCGGCGCTGCTCTACGGCCTGTCGCTGTTCATCGCGCCAACCTCCGTCACATTGCTGGCCAGAAGTACCCGGCCGGCCTCCGAATGGGCAACATACGTCGCGCTCTTCACGCTCATGTTCTCGGTCGGACAGTCCATCGGTCCGTGGGCGGCCGGTGTGATCGCTGACCACGTCAACCTCACGGCGGGCATGGCGTTCAGTGTCACGATCATCCTGTTGGGGGCAGCGATGGCCAATGCGCCGTCAGAGGCCAAAACCTGGGCTTACCGATCCGGCCGCTGATCCGCACCCGGAGGTCCCTGCCGGGCGCTGCTTGCTCCCTGGGTCAAGGAGCCCATCTCTGCTGCAAGGAAGTCGATGAACACACGCGTCTTCCTGGGCAGGCTGACCTGTGGCCGCCAGATCGCGTGAGCCCAACCGCCGAAAGGGCCGCTGATGTCCCAGTCCGGCAACACCGCGACCAGATCACCGTTCCGCAATCCGCACTCGCACGCGTAGTCGGCCAGCAATGCCACGCCCATTCCCTGCTGGGCAAGCAACGCGACAGCATCGCTGTTGTTCACGACAACGGGTGTGTGCACCGCCAGATCGACAGCTTCGGAACCTTTTTGAAGGTGCCATCTGCCTGCCTGCGGCGTCACCCTGTAGTGAAGGCATGTGCGCGAAAGCAGATCGGCAGGCGCTGCGATGGGGTGGTCCCGCAGGTAATCCGGGCTGGCGCAAAGGCGGTAGCGCACCGGACACAAAGGCCTGGCTATGGACGACTCCGGGAGCCTCTCCGCAATGCGGATGGCGACATCGACACCCTCCTCGACAAGATCGACCATGCGATCCAGCAACAGCAGATCAACATCGACCTCGGGGAACTGGCGCCGGAATCCGGGAAGCAGCGGGACCACCCGGTTCAGACCAAACGAGACCGAAGCAGACATCCGAAGCATCCCGCGCGGGTGCCTGGATCGCTCGGCAGCCAGTGACAGGGCCTCGGCAAGCAAGCTGTCGGCCTCACGGGCCTTCGCGTAGGCAAGCTGACCCGCTTCGGTCAGCGACAGGCGACGGGTGGTGCGCAGCAGCAGCTGCGAGCCAATCCGCGTCTCCAGCCTCGCCATCCGCTTGCTGATGGCCGAACCCGCGATGCCCAGCCGCAAGGCTGCGGCGGAAAAGCTGCCCTCCTGAACCACTGCAACGAACACGGCCAGGTCTTCGAGCGAGGCGAAAAGCGATTTGTCCAAGCGATTGTTCTCCGCTGGATAGATGTGTGATTCCGGATTGCCACTTGATGGGCTACCCGCGGCGCCCGACCATGGCACTCCCACTTCCGGAGACCATCATGCCAGTCGTTCGCCTCTTCGCTCCCGCCGACACGCTGTCGCAGCAGCAGATCGCCAACCTACAGCAGCGGATCACCGATCTCATGGCAGAGGGGCTTGGCAAGAAGGCGTCTGTCACCCTCGTCAATGTCGTTCCCACCGATGTCCGGCTTTGGTCCGTGGGTGGTCTCCCATGTGGCCAGGATGCCCCCGTCGCGTACCTGGAGGCCTTCATCACCGAAGGCACCAACACCCCGGACGAGCAGGCGTTCTTCGTCCAGGAGGCGCACCGCGTACTGACCGAGTTCATTCCGAACCTCGCTTCGCCGGCGTATGTGCTGGTACGAGAGGTGCCGGCCGCATCATGGGGTTACGACGGCGTCACGCAGGAAGGCCGTCGAAACGCCGCCGTGGCCGCAGGCTAGGACTCCATCGCGTAGCGACGCGCGGCATCGGCCAGCAGTTGATTGGGGTCGATCAATTGCATACGGGTTGCGCACGCCCTGGCGATGATGGGCAACTCTGTGCATCCCAGGATGACCGACTCGCAACCGGCACGCTCAAACTGCATCAGGACGCGTGCGATCAATTGCCTGGCTTCGTCGAAGCGGTTCGCCTTGAGAAGTCGTATGGCGGGCATCAGGACGTGTTCAAGCACCTCGGAGCTGGGTTCAACCAGCTGTTCGCGTGGCAGCACCCGTGAGTACACACGACCCTTGACCGTCCATGGTGTGCAGAGCAGTCCGACCGGTTTGCGTACGTTGTCCAGGAAGGATCGAACCTGTTCTGCGATATGCAGAAACGGCAATCCGGATGCAAGTTCCAGATCTCGATGCCAGATATGCGCGGTGTTGCAGATCAGGACACCAAACTGCGCACCCGACTTCTTGAGAGATACAGCGGCCTCCCTCAGATGACCGATGGGGCTGGGTCCATAACCGTCAAGGTACGCACTTCGATCCGGTGCGGCCGTGCAAAACCTGACCTCGACGGGCGGATGATCCTGATCCTGGCAGGCATCGCCAGCGCGGTAGAACTTGTCCAGGAAGTCAACCGTTGCGAGTGGGTCCAAACCGCCCAGGACACCAACTTTCTTCATCGGTTTTCAACGAACATGAACGGGCAGCGAAACAACTGGGTTCGATTGCGGCAGGCGTTGACGATTCTCCGTCGCGCAACGCGTCAGCCTTGCACGCTCGCAGGAATGTTGGTCAAGCAAGGCCTCCTCGTTTTCATGTAACGAGGATCCTGGGCGTCTAGCCTGACCGTCAGCCATGGAGATGAATCATGCGCAATGAAAACCAACCCCGTGTCGGCATCAGTACGCAATCAGGCGTGGCCGTGTTGACACTCGCACGCCCTGACAGTCTCAACGCGCTCAGCCGCGCTTTGACCGATGAGTTGGACGGCATCCTGCTTCGGCTCGCATCCGATGCATCGGTTCGTGTGGTCGTGCTGCAAGCCGACGGCAAGCACTTCTGCGCGGGCGCCGATATCGCCGACATGTCGACGATGACCTACGACGAGGCCACCCGGACCGACTTCATTGGTTGCTCAAGGGAAATGGGACGATTCCCGAAGCCGGTGATCGCGGCGGTGCATGGCATGGTGCTGGGCGGTGGCTGTGAGCTGGCCGAGATGTGCGACATCGTCCTGGCCGCCGACGATGCGGTGTTCGCCCACCCCGAGGTGACTCTGAACGCCATGCCAGGTGCCGGCGGTACGCAGCGGCTGCCACGCGCCGTGGGCAGACACCTCGCGATGGACATGCTGTTGACTGGTCGGCGCCTTTCAGCAGAAGAAGCGAGACAAGCCGGCCTGGTTTCGCGGATCGTTCCCCGGGATGAGCTTCGCTCGCAGGCGCTGGCACTGGCAGAGGGAATTGCGCAGCGTCCATTGGGCTTGCTCATGCGCATGAAGCAGTCCGTTCTGCGGGCACATCCCGGGCTGGACGAAGGACTCGCCTTCGAAGCCTCCAGCTTTCAGGCGTGCTTCCAGGAAGAACCTTTCCTGCAAGCCATGCAGGCCTTCGTCAAGAAGCAAGAGGCCAGACGCTGACTTCAGCATCTGGCCTCCTGGGCACCCAGCGGTTCGCGGGCGTTACAGGCGCTGAGCCTGCATGAAACGGTCGAAGCCGGACTCGGCGAAGCGGAACCAGAGGTTGACCTCACGCTGGAACTTGCGATAGTCGTCGTACACCTTCTTCCAGTTGGCGTTGGTCGAACCGAGTTCGTTGTACAGGTCCATCGCTTCCTTGAAGGCCGCTTCCATGATGGTCGTGTTCAGGCCGTGCAGCTTGACGCCATTCTGTGCCAGCTGGCGCAACGCCACCGGGTTGCGAGCGTCGTACTTGGCCTGCATGTTCACGTGGGCAACCTTGGACGCATGCTCGATGACGTCTCGGTACTCCTTGGGCAACTCGGCCAGGGCCTTGTCGTTGATGTAGAACTCGCAGTTCAAGCCGCCTTCCCACCAACCGGGGTAGTAGTAGTTGGGGGCCACCTTGTGAAAGCCGAGCTTGAGGTCGTCGTACGGTCCGATCCATTCAGCCGCATCGATCGTCCCCTTCTCCAGCGCCTGATAGATCTCGCCGCCGGGGATGTTCTGCGGCACCACGCCAAGTCGGCTGAGCACGCGCCCCGCAAACCCGCCAACGCGGAACTTGAGGCCCTTGAGATCGTTCACGGTCTTGATCTCGCGGCGGAACCAGCCCGCCATCTGTGCACCGGTGTTGCCGCCCGGGTAGTTGACGATATTGAAGTTGGCATAGAACTCGCGGGTTGCCTTCAGGCCGTTGCCCTCAAGCATCCAGGCGGTCATCTGACGCGCATTCATCCCGAAGGGGATCGCACCACTGATGGCGAAGGTCGGATCCTTGCCGAAGAAGTAGTAGCTGGCCGTGTGCGCCATCTCGACCGTGCGGGCCTGAACACCGTCCACCACCGAGAAGGGAGGCATCAGCTCGCCACCGGCGTGAACGCTGATCTTGAACTTGCCTCCGGTGAGTTCGGACACGACATTGGAGAAGTCCTCGGCCGCACCATAGATCGTGTCGAGCGACTTCGGGAAGCTCGAAGCGAGACGCCAGCGAATCTCCTGTTGCGCGCTGCTGATGGCCGGCGCTGCGCCAGCGGCCAAGATTCCCGCCAGGCCCAGCGATTTGGTTAGGGTTCTGCGTTCCATATCATCCAATCAGTCGAGGGTTACGTTGCGGCACTCGTCTCCTGTGCCCCGTGTGCCCATGACGCAGTGCGTCGGTTCGAGCGCCCATAGGGTGCCCAACCGGTGCCGTTCACTGTTGAATTGCGCTCGTCATCCAGCCAACAGGTTTCAGATGGCAGCGTCGACCTCGATCAGACTGTCAGGGTGACACCGACGTTTGAAGAAGCGGCCAACCACAGACACCGATCAGCGATCTCATGAAAGTCGATCTCGCCAAACTAAAGCTGTTCATCGAAGTGCTCGAAACGGGGTCGATCACCGCAGGGGCGAGCAGGTGCCACCTGTCCCTGGCGGCTGCCAGCAACAGGCTGCAGGAACTCGAGGGCGCCTTGGGTGTGCGGCTCTTCGAACGCGGCAAGAGCGGCGTCACGCCCACCGATGCGGGATTTGAACTGGCCAAGCACGCACGCAGTGTTCTGCAGGAGATGGACAAGCTGCGCAACCAGATGACGCCGTTCTCGCGCGGGGTTCGTGGACGTGTGAAGCTGCTGGCCAACACCGCCGCACTGTCGGCCTACCTGCCGGAACCGCTTGCGCGCTTCCTGAGCCTACACCCCGAGATCGATGTCGACGTCCAGGAAATGTGGACCGGCGAAATCCTCGAGGCCCTGCACCGCAAGAAGGCGGACGTCGGCATCCTGGCCGACACCATGGACACGTCGGGCCTGCACAGCACACCTCTCGCGGATGACACCCTGGTGGTCGTGGGCCACCCTGACCTCATGCGACCCCTGAGCGAGTCACCCACGTTTGAGGAGTGCATAGAACACGCGATGGTGGGTCTGTCGGAAGAGAGTGCGCTCTACACCTACCTGCAGGTCAAGGCCGCAGCGCACGGCAAGGCGATCCACTACCGGGTGCGCATGCGGTCGTTCGAGGGCGTGTTGCGAATGGCTTCACTCGGCGTGGGCGTGTCGGTGGTGTCGAGCCTGGCCACGCAACACCTCACAGTCAAACACCCCGGGCTGGAGGTTCGCGCACTGCGGGATGCCTGGGCCAGGCGACGGCTCATCCTCTGCACGCACCACGCGGCGGGCGCGGCGCCCGGGTATGTGCAACCCCTCATCGACTACCTGATGGACGCCGGGCAGCAGGGCTGAACGGTTATCGCGCCGGGTCTGCGTCCCGCTGACGCTCAAAGCCCCCCGGCGACACGCAGCACCGCGCCAGTGACATAGGACGCCTTGTCCGAGAGCATCCAGACAATGGCCTCCGCAATCTCGCGCGGGTCCCCTGCCCGCCTCATCGGAATCTTCGGCGAGACGCGCTCGGCCCGACCTGGCTCGCCCGAGAGGGCATGAATTTCGGTGTCGGTGGTCCCGGGCGATACCACGTTGGCACGGATGCCACGGTCCGCAAACTCCTTCGCCAGCCCGATGGTGAACCCTTCGACAGCCGCTTTGGACCCCGCGTAGTGGATGTACTCGCCGGGCGAGCCTAGCGTGGCGGCGATGGAAGACACGTTGACGATGCTGCCACCCGCCCCCCGCGCGACCCAATACCGAACAACAGCCTGGCACATCACCATCGTGCCCAGAACGTTCACGTCCAGAACGTCGCGCATGGTCTCGATGTCCACATCGAGGAAGGAGCCGATACGGCTGGTGATGCCGGCGTTGTTGACCAGTCCGGTCACGGCGGAGAGCTTCTGCGCCTGCTCCAGTACCGCGGTGGCCAGCATGGGATCGCGAACATCGGCCTGCACGGCCACCACCTTCACGCCAAAGTGCGCACATCGGTCCACCACCTCCTGTGCCCGATGGGGCTTGCTGGCGTAGGTGAACAAGACGTCGTGGCCGGCCTGGGCACACAGCTGGACCACCTCGGCACCGATGCCCCTGCCGCCTCCTGTCACGATCACCGTCCCGGGCCTCTCTTTGCTCATGCCGATCTCCTGGTTTTGCTGTCAAGGTGAATCAGTGCCCCTGCGGCGCCCAACAGGACGGCCGAGAACACGACGTTGATGCTCACCGTCGCCTGTGATCCCCACTTTGCGATGGTCCACGCAAAGGCCATCGGTGCCGCGGCCGATGCGAAGAAGGCCGGCCGCAGAATGCGACCGACGCGAGCGCCATAGCCCTTGGCACCGAACAAGGCGACGGGCACCGCGCCCCGCGTGATGGTCGAAATGCCGTTGCCGGCACCGTAGAGCAGCGCAAAGAGAAGTGGCCCCGCAAATCTGAACAGGTGA
>JABAOF010000195.1_pt5 | contig 59270 bp, 56 predicted proteins | sample 7062171 | NCBI WGS metagenome assembly JABAOF01 (sample SAMN14538628, study PRJNA623070) | marine sediment metagenome | biome: marine biome [ENVO:00000428]; feature: marine pelagic biome [ENVO:01000023]; material: deep marine sediment [ENVO:00002113] | place: India: Gulf of Khambhat ...
CTGCTGCCCGAATACGTCGAGGAGATCAACGAGAGCGAGGTGGTGCTGCGGAACTACCGGGGCGAGCGGTACGTATGGAAGCAGCCGCGCGAGGGAACGCTGGTGGCGGCCGGCATCCACGAGCCGGAGTACGGCATGATGGCCCTGGAGCAACTCCCCCGCGTCGGCAAGGGCGACGCACGCAAGCGGTCACGCGCCGGGGGACGCCGCACCAGCAAGCGGAAGCGCTCCTAGCCAACCGAGAGCGCCGCGCCACATGTCATAGACAGAACGGGGCCCGAGATTGGGCCCCGTTCCTGTACGCGCCAGACGAGTTCGCTATCTCCGCTCTTTCTCCTCCTCCAGCTCCTTCTCCCGCTCCTCCTTGATCTTCTCCGCCACGTCCGGCGGGACCTCCTGATAGGTGGAGAAAATCCAGCGGAACGTGCCGCGACCGTGCGTCATGGAGTGCAGCTGGGTGGAGTAGCGGTACATCTCGGCCTCCGGCACGAAGGCGTTGACCTTAGTTAGGCGCCTGTCGGGCACACTCCCCAAGATCTGCCCGCGGCGGGAGGAGAGGTCGCCCATTACCTCGCCGAGGTTGTCTTCGGGAGTCCACACCTCGACCTCGAAGATCGGCTCCAGCAACACTGGCTTTGCGTTGGGAGCCACGTTCCGGAACGCCATGATGCCTGCCATCTTGAACGACTGCTCGCTCGAGTCCACGTCGTGATACGAGCCGTCATAGCACTCCACTCGGAAGTCCACGCAGGGATACCTGGCCAGGACGCCTCGCGCGGCCGCCTCCTGGATCCCCTTATCCACCGCCGGAATGTACTTGTTGGGGATCACGCCGCCCTTGATCCGATCTACGAACTCATAGCCCGTGCCCCGATCCTGCGGCGCGATGCGAATCCAGCAGTCGCCGAACTGCCCTCGGCCGCCGGTCTGCTTCTTGTGCCGCCCCTGCCCCTCCGCCTTCCCCTTGAAGGTCTCCCGATAGGCGACACGGGGTCGCCCGAGCTCGGCGTGCACGCCGAACTTCCGCTCCAATCGGCCGATGACGATCTCCAGGTGCCGCTCTCCGCGGCCGCTGATGAGCGTCTGCGCCAACTCGCCGCTGTAGGTGTGCTCGAAGGTCGGGTCCTCTTCGTGCAGCTTCTGCAGTCCGGTCGAGAGCTTGTCCTCCTCCCCCCGCTTCGTGACCCTGACAGACAGCACGGTGAGCGGCTCAGGGAAGGGAATCTTCCGCAACACAACCTTCTGGCCTTGCGTCGACAGCGTATCGTTGGTGTGCGTGTCCTTGAGCTTCGCCACCACACCGATGTCACCGGCGTGGAGCATGGGGACCTCGCTCCGGTCCTTTCCCTGCGGCACCGACAGGTGGTTGAGTTTCTCCGCCGTGTTGCGCGGTGCGTTGTACACCTCGGCCCCGTTGGAGACGCTCCCCGTGTAGATGCGGAAGAACGTGACGTCGCCCACGTGGGGCTCGGAGACGGTCTTGAACACCTGCGCCACGAACGGCGAGCTGTCGGCCGGCGCGAGCTCGATTCCCTCGGCGTCGCCCCACGTCTCGGCCTTGACCGGTGGCCGTTCAGTCGGGGCCGGGACCAGCTCCACGAGCTTCGTGAGCAGCGCCCGGGTTCCGTAGGTCAAGTGCGCCGATCCACACAGGAGCGGACAGATCTCGCCCGCGGCCATTCCCTCCTTCATGGCGGCGACGGCCTCTTCCCGGGAGATCTCCTCCCCACCCAGGTATCGCTCCAGCAGCTCGTCGTTCGTAGTGGCGATCGTCTCGATCAGCTCCTGCTGATGCGTCTCGAACCGCTGCAGGTACTCCTCGGGCACGTCGACCTCGTCGTACTCGCCGGCCTTGGTGCCCTTCTTGTACATGTGGCACTTCTTCGAGAAAAGATTGATGATGCCGTGGAACTCCGGTCCCTCCCCTACCGGGATCTCGATCGGGACGACCTTCGGGGTCAGGTGCTCCTTGATATCCCGATAGACCTTCTCGAAGTCTGCGTGCTCCTTGTCTAACAGCGAGAGAAAGAACATGCGCGGGATTCCCCGCGCCTCGGCGAACTCCCAGACCTTCTCAGTGCCCACTTCCACGCCTGCCGCGGCACTCACGACTAGCAGCGCCGCGTCGGCCGCGTAGACGCCAGCCATCGCGTCACCGATGAAGTCGAGGTAACCAGGGGTGTCGATTAAGTTGATCTTGACCTTGTTCCACTCGGCGTGCGCGAGGGCGAGGTTGATGGAGTACTGCCGTTCGATTTCGTCGGGGGTGTAGTCGGTGAGGGCGGTCCCGTCTTCTACCCGGCCATGCCGCGAGCTGCTGCCGGCCACGAACGCGAGTGCATCTACCAGACTCGTCTTTCCGCTCGCGCCGTGGCCAACGACAGCGACGTTTCGAATGGCGTCTCCTGTATAGACACGCACGTCTTCACCTCCTGCAACGGGGACGTGGAACATGCCCTGGGGGACGGGCGGTGGCAAGGGCGGCAAGTCGGCGGGGCGGTAGGGCGGCAGGTCCAACTCTTCCGCCCCGCGGGCCCCAGGGTGCTACAATTCCAGCATGGACCTCCGGAACTCCATCTGCGTCGTCACCGGCGCCACGGAGGGCATCGGCCGCGCCATCGCGCTCGCGCTAGGTAAGCGGGGCGCCAGGCTGGCCGTCTGCGCCCGCACCGCCGCCAAGGTCGACGCCCTGACCGCCGAGCTCCGCGGCCACGGCTTCACTGCCATTGGGCGGCCCTGTGACGTCGGCAGCGTGCCGAGCGTGGAGGGCTTCGCCAAGTTCGTCAGGGCCGAGTTCGGGCCGGCCGACGTGCTGGTCAACAACGCCGGGATGGCCCACTTCGTCCCCGTCGAGGAGATGACCCCAGAGCAGTTCGACGAGACGATGGCGGTGAACGTCAGGGGCGTATTCCTGATGACGCGGGCGTTCCTCCCGGATATGAGGCGGCGGGGCTCGGGCCACATCATCAATATCGCGAGCCTGGCCGGCAGGAACCCCGTTCCCGGGGGTGCGGCATACGCCGCGTCGAAGCACGCCGTGCTGGGGTTCTCGAAGTCACTCTTCGGGGAAGTCCGGAAGCACAACATCCGGGTCGTGGCCATCTGCCCCGGCTCGGTAGTGACACCATTCTTCGAGAAGTCGGGGGCGAACCTCGAGCATCCGGAGCGGAAGCTCCAGGCAGAGGACGTCGCCCACGCAGTGCTGGCGGCGCTCGAGCTGCCCGATCGGGCACTCATCTCGGAGCTCGACATCAGGCCGACCAACCCGGAGGCCGGTTAGGCTACATACACGGTCTTGATGTTCACAAACTCCCGGATCCCGAACACCGACAACTCACGCCCATAGCCCGACTCCTTGATGCCGCCGAACGGCAGGCGGGGGTCGGACTTCACAAACGCGTTGACGAAGCAGGAGCCCGCCTCCAACTCCTCAACCGCGATACGCTGCCCTCGCTCCACGTCCCGGGTGAACACGGCAGCTCCGAGCCCGAAGACGCTATCGTTGGCGATCCGGATAGCGTCGGCTTCGTCCTCGGCCGCGATGATCGCGGCCACCGGCCCGAACATCTCCTCGTCGTAGGCAGGCATGCCGGGCTTGACGTCGGCGAGCACCGTGGGCGGGTAGAACGCACCGGGACCGTCCGGTGCCGCACCGCCCAGCAGCAGGTTCGCGCCCCGCGCCACCGACTCCTGCACCTGCCGGTGCAGCTCGTCGCGCAGGTCGCGCCGCGCCTGTGGACCCACGTCCACGCCGTCCTCAAACGGGTCGGCGGTCTTCTTTGCCCTCATCTTCTCCACGTAGCGCTCGGTGAAGGCATCGAGGATCGGCCGCACCACGACGAACCGCTTGGCGGCTATGCAGCTCTGCCCGCTGTTGATGAGGCGGGAGCTCACGCAGGTCTCCGCCGCCAGGTCCAGATCGGCGTCCTCCAGCACCACGTACGGATCGCTCCCACCCAGCTCGAGCACCGTCTTCTTGAGGACGGCCCCCGCCGCGGCGGCCACCGCCTGCCCCGCCGGGGTGCTGCCGGTGAGGGTCACCGCCTTGACCTGCGGGGCCGCAATCACGCCGGGCACCCTGGACGACCCAATCACCAGCGTGCGAAAGAGATCCTCGGGGAAGCCCGCGTCCCGGAACACCGCTTCGATCGCCAGGGCGCAGCCCATCACGTTGGATGAGTGCTTGAGCACACCCGCGTTGCCCGCCATGAGGCTCGGCGCGGCGAAGCGGAACACCTGCCACAGTGGGAAATTCCACGGCATCACCGCGAGCACCACGCCGAGGGGCTGGTACGTCACGAAGCTCCTCGTTGCATCGGTGGCGACATCCTCGGGGGCGAGAAAACGCGGAGCCTCATCCGCATAGTAGTCGCACACCCAGGCACACTTCTCGACCTCTGCCCGTCCCTGAGCCACCGGCTTGCCCATCTCGGTGGCCATGAGGGCGGCGTACTCCTCGCTGCCTTCGCGCAGCACGGCAGCCGCTTTGTGCAGCAAGCCAGCCCGGTGCTCGAAGCTCGTGCGGCGCCACTCCCGGAACATTCGATCGGCACGCTCGAGGATGGTGGTGAGCTGTTCCTGGGAAGTCTCCGGGTAGGTGGCGATCGTATCGCCGGTGGCAGGGTTGATGGATTCGATCGGCATCGTCGTCTCCTCAGTCACCGGTGCCGAGGGGCACCGTACCATGTGATCGGTGATCGGACCCCGGGTGAGATCCGGGCTCCCTCACCCCCCCATGAACCAGCCGCGGCGCTCGTACACCACGTCCCCGAACTCAAGCATCCGCGCCGTCTCCACTTCCGACAGCGGTCCGGCGTCGAGCGCGGCCAGGTTCTCCTCCAGCTGCCTCACGTTGGAGGGCGCGGTCATGCACACGTGCACGTGAGGATTGGACAGCACGAAGCGGTAGCACTGGCCCGCCGTGGGACGGAATCCGTCTCTGGGCCACCCGCGCGGCCGGTACAGCAATCGACGCCACCGCGTGGCCGTGTAGCTGACAATGCCCGGGTCGTGCTGGGCCACGAAGGGGAAGATCTGCCGCTCGGCGCCGCGGTGCGCCGCGTTGTAGCGGATCATCAGCACATCGAGATCTCCCTCGGCTGCCAGCCGGCCCGCGAACTCGCGGTCGTGTATCGATACTCCGACGTAACGCACCTTCCCCGTCTCACGCAGCCGCAGCAGCTCGTCGCGAACCGCCTCCGGGAACTGCTTTCCCTGCATCACCCCAAGGAACAGGAAGATGTCGACATGATCCGTGCGCAGTTGCCGCAGCCGCTTGTGCAGCGTGCGTTCGATGTTCTGACGGCCGAAGATGTAGTTGTAGGCACCGGTGGCGATGACGTACGACTCCCGCTCCGTCTGCAACACGTCCCGCATTGCCCGGACCATCTGGAAGTCAAAGCCGTACATGAAGAAGTAATTGACGCCACGATCGAGCGCCCGGTGTATGGCCTCCTTCCCGGGCCAGTACGATGCCGAGAGTCCGAGGCGGTGCACTGCAATACCGGTACGGCCGAGCGTCGTGTGGGTGAATCCGTTCACGGAACACTCCCGCTGCCAGACCCGTTTCACAGTCCCCGGCGCGAAGCCTAGCCCAGGGCCGACCCCGGATCAAGCAGGCTCCTTGTAGCACCGAGCAGCGCGTGACACCTTTCGTCACACTATCGCGTGGAGCACCCGTGATCTTCCGACCCGACCTCCTCAAGGGCCAGGTTGCCCTCATCACCGGCGGCGGCACCGGCCTGGGTTTTGCCATGGCGAGCGAGATGGCACGCTGCGGTGCCGACGTCGCCATTGCCAGCCGCAAGCTGCAGCGCCTGGAGTCCGCAGCCGACAAGCTCCAAGAGCACGGGACCCGCGTGCTCGCGGTCGAGACGAATGTCCGCCAACCGGACTCGGTACGCGCCGCAGTGGAGCACGTTGCGGGCGAGTTGGGCCGGCTTGACATCCTGGTGAACAATGCGGCGGGCAACTTCTATGCGCCGTCGGCCGAGCTGTCGCCCAACGGGTGGCGGGCCGTCGTGGAGACGGATCTCTACGGAACCTTCTTCTGCTCCCAGGCGGTTCACCCGGTGATGGCGGGTCAGGGTGGCGGGCGTATCATCTCCATCTCGATGACGCTGCACTACAACGGCTGGCCTCAGATGGCGCATGCCACCGCGGCGAAGGCGGGGATCGACGCGCTCACTAGGACCCTCGCCCTCGAGTGGGCCAAGGACAAGGTCACGGTGAACGTCATCGCGCCTGGGCCCATTCCCACCGAAGGTGCCAGCAAGGCCTTCGCGGTAGGCGGGGTGGCGATCGAACAGGGGCTGTCGCGCTACATTCCCCTCGGCACGCTCGGTGCCCCCGAGGACATCGCCAACATGGCCGTGTACCTAGCGAGTCCAGCCGGTTCCTGGATCACTGGCGCGATCTTCGTAGTGGACGGCGGTAGCTCGCTCGCCAAATCATTCTGACGGCCGGTCAATGACCGCGACTCTCCTCGCGCTTCACTTCGCCGCGTCGCTGGTGCTGGCGGTGTACGGCCTGCACCGACTGCTCCTGGGCGTGCGATACCGGCGGCACGTGCAGGGACGTCGGTTACGGCCTCCGCAGCTGCCACAGGTGCTCCCCACGGTGACCGTACAGCTCCCCCTCTACAACGAGCGCTACGTGGCCGAGCGGGTGATTCTCGCAGCAGGCGCCATGGACTACCCACGCGATCGGCTCGAGATCCAGGTGCTGGACGACTCCACCGACGAGACTGGTGCCGTCGTGGCGCGGGCGGTCGCGCAGCTGCGCAGCCGCGGCATCCAGGCCACGCACATTCGGCGGACCGAGCGCGCCGGCTACAAGGCCGGAGCCCTCGCGGCGGGGCTCGAGCAGGCCCGTGGCGATCTCGTGGCGATCTTCGATGCCGACTTCGTACCGACGTGCGACTTCCTGCTGCGCACCGTTGGTGAGTTCACTGATCCCACGGTCGGCATGGTCCAGGTCCGCTGGACACACTTGAACGCCGACTCGTCGCTACTCACCCGGGCACAGGCGCTGCAGCTCGATGCCCACTTCGCCGTGGAGCACGGCGTGCGGGCCGCCACCGGCTGCTTCTTCAACTTCAACGGCACCGCGGGGGTGTGGCGTCGGCGCACGATCGACGACGCGGGTGGGTGGCGCGCCGACACGCTGACCGAGGATCTCGATCTGTCGTATCGCGCCCAGCTCGCCGGCTGGCGCTTCGTGTACCGCGACGACATAGCCGTGCCCGCCGAGCTGCCGATCGAGATCGCTGCCTACCGCCTGCAGCAGCAGCGCTGGGCCCAGGGCGGTGTGCAGACGGCGCGCAGGCTGCTCCCCACGGTTATCCGCGCCCCCCTTGCTCTCCGCACGAAGACTGAGGCCTTGTTCCAGCTGACCGGCAACCTGGCGTACCCGGTGCTAGTGGTGCTGGCCCTCGCGAGCCTCGCGGCGGGCTGGGTGGTGGAGCCGCTGCACAAGAACTGGGTGTTGGCCGTAGACGGTGCGCTGCTGGCGTTCGCCGGTCTGGCGCTCGCAGTGTTCTACGGGGTGGCCGCACGGGCTCGCGACCCACGGCACTGGCGTCACCGACTCGTGCTCGTGCCGGGCATCATGGTGCTCGGCGCCGGCATCGCGCTCGGCCAGGCGGCGGCGGTGTGCCGCGGCCTCACACGGCGCCAGACACCGTTTCGGCGCACGCCGAAGTACCGGCTGAACGGAGAGCGCAACGGTTCGTGGCGCTCAGCGGCCTACCGCCTGGCAGCGCCGAGGGGCGCGCTGTTCGAATGTGCGCTGGGCACCATGGTGCTCCTTTTGGCGCTCGGCGCCCTGGTCGAGAACACCGCCTCTCCCACGGGGGCCGCCGTGCTGTTCGGGGCCGGCTTCCTCACGGTGGGCGGGGGTGCATTGGCGCAACGCCGACGGGCGCGAGGGCCCGAGGCAAGTAGGCCAATTCAACGGCGCCGAGCCCGCCAGGGCCTAGCCCTCGCCCGGCACAGGGAGTAACGCGCGATGCAAGGTCTCCTCGTCGGCCTCGCCGCCATCGTCGTTCTGGGCATCGGATCCCAATGGCTCGCTTGGCGTCTCAAGCTGCCCGCGATCCTGATCCTGCTTCTGGTGGGGTTCGCGGCTGGGCCAGTTACTGGGTTCATCGACCCCGACGCTCTCCTGGGCGATCTCCTGTTCCCGATCGTCTCGCTCTCGGTGGCCGTCATCCTGTTCGAGGGAGGCCTGAGCCTGGACATCGCCGAGCTGCGCGAGATCGGGCGAATCGTACGCAACCTCATCATCGTGGGCGTCCCAGTGACGTGGGTCCTGTCTACCGGGTTCGCGTACTCGCTGCTCGGACTCGACCTCGAGATCGCGATCCTGTTCGGCGCGATCCTGGTGGTTACCGGACCGACGGTGATCGTTCCTCTCCTGCGACACATCCGACCCGACGTGCGTGTAGGATCGGCGGTCAAGTGGGAGGGGATCGTGAACGACCCGATCGGCGCGATCCTCGGCGTGCTGGTGTTCGAGGCGATCCTGGCAGGAGGGTTCGAGCAGGGAATCGCGGTCGCCGGCCTCGGGGTGCTGAAGGCGGCTCTCACCGGGGCGCTCCTCGGCTTTGCTGGCGCCGCGCTGGTCGTGCTGCTGCTCAGGCATTACTGGATCCCCGACTACCTGCAGAGCCCGGTCGCTCTGACGGTCGTGATCCTGGCCTTTGCCGCGTCGAATCAGATCCAGGAGGAGTCGGGCCTGCTCGCCGTCACCCTCATGGGCGCGGCCCTCGCCAGCCAGCCGTTCGTGTCGGTGCGGCACATCGTGGAGTTCAAGGAGAACTTGCGGGTCCTGCTCATCTCGGCGCTGTTCATCATTCTGGCAGCGCGCCTCCCGCTGCACGACCCCGATTACACCAGCGCCACCAGCCTCGCGTTCCTCGGCGTGCTGATCCTCGTGGTGCGGCCTGCCGCGATCGCCCTTTCCACGTGGCGGTCCAAGTTCAACTGGCGCGAGCGTGTGTTCCTCGGGTTCATCGCCCCCCGCGGGATCGTCGCGGCAGCAGTGGTATCGGTGTTCGCCTTGGAGCTCGTGGAGCACGGCGACGGTTCGGCCGCCCGCCTAGTCCCGCTCATGTTCCTCGTGATCGTGGGAACGGTAGCAACCTACGGCATCGTCACACCCTTCCTCGCACGCCGCCTCGGCGTGGCCACCCCCAATCCGCAGGGGATGTTGATCGTCGGCGCGGCCCAGTGGGTGCGCGAGCTGGCGAAGGCTCTGCAGGATCAAGGGGTACGGGTCATCCTGGCCGACTCCAATTGGGGTAACGTGCGCGCCGCCCGGCGCCAGGGAATCAAGACCCACTACGCCAACGTGCTCACTGAACGGGCGCTGGAGCAGTTGGAGCTGGAACTCGACGGCATTGGCCGGCTCCTGGCCGTCACCCCGAACGACGAGGTCAACGCCCTCTGCGCCCTCCACTTCGGCGACATCTTCGACCGGTCGCACACCTTCCAGCTCCCGCCCCGAGATTTGGACGTGCAGACCGGCGGCATTCCCCAGCACCTGCGCGGCCGGTTCCTCTTCCGCGACGACGCCACCCACGACCACTTGAGCAGCCGATTCCGCTCGGGGGCAGTCATCAAAGTGAACCGCCTCACCGACGAGTTCGACTTGGAGGCGTTCCGGAGGCTCTACGGTGAGGCAGCTATCCCCATGTTCACGATCCGAGAGTCTGGCGAGGTGTCGATCATGACCGTGGTGAGCCCGCCGACGCCGAAGCCGGGGATGACGCTAATCAGCCTGGTGGATCCGACGGAACGATAGTAGCGACGATGCCGGCAGCCGCGGCGGAAGCGTGTGCGGCGCCCCGCGATACCCTCCTGGCCGTCGTCCCCACCGCCACCCGGAACCTCCCCCTCCCTCCGACGGTTTCCTAGAGCGCAGAGCGCCACTACGGAGACCGACGGACGGACCCTGTACGATGCCTTCCATCTACATCCGAACCCTCACGCTGGGCATCGGCGCCGCAATCGCCGTGACGGCCCCGGCCCACGCCCAGTTCAGCGGGGACTGGACCACCGACTTCTCCAAGCACACGGTGCCGCTCGACGAGATCGTCTCAGGCGGTCCGCCGAAGGACGGGATCCCAGCCATCGATCGCCCGAAGTTCGTCTCGGTGCGAGAAGCCGATCGCTGGCTCGAGAACCGAGAGCCGGTGGTGGTGGTCACGGCAGGGAGGGCCGCCAAGGCGTACCCCCTGCAGATCCTCATTTGGCACGAGATCGTGAACGACGAGGTGGGCGGGATGCCCGTCTCGGTCACCTACTGCCCGCTGTGCAACACGGCACTGGCCTTCGACCGCAGGTTCGAGGGCCTAGTGCTCGACTTCGGCACAACGGGGCGCCTGCGGCACTCCGACCTCGTGATGTACGACCGGCAAACGGAAACCTGGTGGCAGCAGGCGACCGGAGAAGGGATCGTGGGTGAGTACGCCGGACAGCAGCTCACCTTCATCAGCGCACCTCTGGTGAGTTGGGCGACGTTCAAGCAGGCCTATCCCGACGGCCACGTGCTCTCGCGGGAAACGGGCTTCAGCCGCCCCTACGGCGAGAACCCGTACCAGCGGTACGACGACCTCGACAACAAGCCCTGGAGCCGGTTCTTCCGTCCGCGGCCCGACGATCGGCTACCCGCTATGGAGCGCGTTGTGGCAGTGACACTGGGTGAGGCCACAGTCGCCTATCCCTTCTCGTCCCTAGAGACGAGGGGCGCCGTGAACGACGTGATCGACGGCACCGCGGTCGTCGTCTTGTGGACGCCCGGAATGGCCAGCTCGGTGGACACGCGTACCATTGCCCAGGGCCGCGACGTGGGTTCGAGTGGTGTGTACGACCGCAGGGTGGGTGATCGGACCCTCACCTTCGAGCGGGCTGGCGACGACAAGTTTCGGGACCGCGAGACCGGATCGACCTGGGACATCCTGGGCCGCTCGGTGGGTGGCGAGCTCAAAGGGACGCAACTTGAGCCGATCGCGTATGGCAACCACTTTTGGTTCGCCTGGGCGGTCTTCCAGCCGGAGACCCGCATCGTTCGGTAATTCACCTCCCGCGGCTCGAGGAGCGCGCACCCATGAATGAGATCCCTGGTTCGCCTCGTCGGCTGGCTGTGGCGCTGGCCGTCCTGCGTATCTCCCTCGGCGGCTTCCTGCTACTCTGGGCACTGGAGAAGTTCTTCATCCCCGAGACCACGGTCGCCATCTGGGATCGTTTCTACCTGATTCCCATCGGTCCGGCGCTCCCCTATGTCATCGGCGCGCTCGAGGCGCTGCTCTCGATCGCCATCATCGTAGGACTGTGGCGCCGCTGGTCGTACGGCCTGGGGCTCGTGCTGCACACCATTTCGGTCGTCGCCACCTGGAAGCAGTTGATCGATCCTTGGGGGCTCTATCTCAACGAGCGACCGCAGCACTTGTTTCTCGCCGGAGTGCCCGTGCTAGCCGGGTTCGTAGTCATCTACATGCTGCGGGATTACGACGTGCTGAGCGTGGATGGGAAGCGCCGCGGCATCACCGCCGACGGAGGGGCGGTGGCGAGGATCCGCAGCACAGACTGATCTGTCTAGTTGCGGTGCTTGCCTGCGTGTCCATCGTGCGCGGGGCCACTAGCGTCACCGCCTCGCGCGAGCTCGGCCTGGATCACCGCCCGGATACCGGCAATCTGCTCCCCTCCGGCGAAGCCGATCCAGCGCTGCACCACGCGCGCCTCGCGGTCGAGCAGTACCGTGTACGGCAACCCCATGTAGTGGTACTGCTGCCTGAGCTTGCCGCGCCCGAGGAGCACCGGGAAGTCGAAGCCGTACTCCTCCAGGAAGGCCTCCGCATCACCGACTGAGACGTCGTCGTTCATCGCGACGAACTCGAAGTCGGGATGGTCGATCGAGCGACGTAGCGTGTCGAGCGCCGGCATCTCCAGGCGGCACGGCGCGCACCACGACGCCCAAAAGTTCACCAGCACGACCTTCCCTTTCAGGTCAGCCTGCGTCATGCGCCCCTCATCGAGCACCTCGAGGTCGAACGACCGAAACGCCTCACGTTCGCGGGGAGCCACACCCGTGAGCAGGCGAAACGGGTCGAGCAGATAGAGCCGTCCCTCCTCGTCCACTGCCGCGGTGGGGAGCGGCGTCGGCAGCCTGGCAGACCGCTCGAGGTCGCCCGTCTCCGGGTCATAGACGTCCACTCGGCTCTCCGAGGTCGTGAACCCCGGCACACTCAGCACGTACAGCCGATCGTCCGGGCCCAGTCCGATTCCGAGATTGACCGGCGCGTAGTCGATCGTGGGCCCAGCATCACCGATCTCGAACCGGGGATCGGGCGTGCTCTGCGGGAGGCCACGGTGCGCGATCCACAGGCTGTCGCCCGTGCGGGAGAGCGCCACCACCTCGTCGCGGATGAAGGGCGCGAAGTAGATGGCGTCGTCGGCCACGGCCACGTGGCCGGCGTTGGCGAGCTCCGCCAGGAGCACGTGCTCGGGCACCAGAATCGAGCCGACCCCCCCAACCGACCCACTGTCGCTCAAGTGCACCAGCAGCGGCTCGCTTCCCGTCACGAGGCGGTAGGAAAACAACTCGGCCGAGCGAACGAGCCACGCGCCGCCCTGCGGGTCGGCCACGGTCGCCGGGTAGTCGAACGGGGCTGGCACGGTCTGCGCGATGCGGCCGTCAGCCCCGACGCGCAGCACGCTGCCCTGTCCGTCGGTGAACCACACGCCACCGTCGGCCGCAGCAGCAACGCTGATCGGAGTGCGGCCCTCGAGCTCAAGCGCCACCCGGTGCGGAGTTAGCCGCTCGTCGAACCGCACCACGCCACCGGCGCCGTCCAACACCACGGCGCCCAGGTGCGCTGAGTGCGAGGCGGGGCGTCCCTCGAACCAGAGGAGCGCGACGTGCGCGTCAGGGAACAGGGTGTCGAGGTGGAGTCGCTCCCGCGCCTCTGCCTGATAGACATGGCGAACCGAGCCCACCAGCGACTCGGCCGGAGGCGTCCAGTCGGGGTTGGGTTCCGCCACCGGCCCACGGGCGGTGCCGGCACCATTCCGCGCCGCGGCGGCCAGCCCGACACCCACGCCAAGCGCCGCAAGAACGAGCGCGGGCCGGATGCGACTCCGGCCCGCGCGCCGACCGAGAAGCGTCACGAGCGCTCGATGCTCTCGATCTGGATCGCCTTGGCCCCGCCGGCGTCGAACACGGTCCCCTTCACGGTGACCTGTTGCTCGGCGAACTCTTTGAGGCTCTCGCTCTCGTTCCCGCCGGGCATGCCCGCGCTCACGGGAACGTAGAGCTTGCCGTCGTTGGTGAGAATCGCGAGCGGCACACCCCTGTCCGCGCAGACCTGCGCGCACATCCGATGATCGGCTCCCGCCAGGCCATGACGGAACTTGCACGACACGTCGATCACCGTGCCGTAGATCGTCGCCTCCTTGCCCTCGGGGGCGTTGCCCATCATCTGGGCCTGGGCCAGCGACGGGAGTGCCAACGCCAGAACGGCGGCCACTCCGAGTCCGGTAATCATGCGCTTCACCATACGTGTCCTCCTTGGCTTGATGCTTTGTGGTGGTGAGGTGGCGGTGGAACCGTCGTATGCGCGGCACCCCAGCGGCGAGCGTGCGGGGGACCGAGAGCCGGGGGCACAGTGGGGGCGTGCCGGTCGGCGGCCTAACTCATTCCGAGCGTGACAGATCCGGCCCAACAGGCGGCCGGGCAGACGAGGGCCCTGCATGAGTGACTCACAGAACCGCCGGGGGACACGGTCGGTTCCCGGGGAACCCCTCCACGCCGGGGCCGGTTCTCCTGCGTATCATGCCGACCACATCTCCCACGACCCGGCGCATGAGCCGAATTCTCTACGGCCTCGCCACCGCCCTGGCCGCCATGAGCCTGGCCGCGTGCGTCGACGGGCTGTTCAGCGGCTCGCCCGGCCCCAGCTTCGACTTCACCTGCAACATTCCGACCGAGGCCATCTTCGACGGTGGCCCGGGCCGAGACGGCATCCCGGCACTGAACCTTCCCGAGACCGTTCGCAACCAGGACGCACTCTTCATGGGGGAGCGTGACCGGGTGCTCGGTGTGGAGGTGAACGGCGAGGCCAGAGCCTATCCGCTGTTCATCCTCTGGCGGCACGAGGTCGTGAACGACACGCTCGGCGGCGTGCCCATTCTGGTGAGCTACTGCCCGCTTACCGGCTCGGGCATCGTGTTCGACCCCGATGTCGGGGGGGAAATCAAGAACTTCGGCGTTTCCGGTCTACTCTACGAGAACAACCTCGTTATGTTCGACCGCCAGACCGAGAGCCTGTGGAACCAGATGCTCCTCGGTGCCAACTGCGGACCGGAGCGCGGGGCCGAGCTCACGCGGGCGCCCGTCGTGGAAACGACCTGGGAACACTGGCGACGCACGCATGAGCTGACCACGGTCCTGACCACCAATACGGGGTACGACATCAACTACGGCGCCTACCCGTACGGCGACTACGACCACCTTCGCAACGAGGACATCTTCTTCCCGTCGTCGCCGTGGAGCCGAGCTCGACCGGCCAAGGAGCTGGTCCTCGGTGTGCACCAGGGCGACGACGCCGTGGCGTACCCCTTCGGCCTCCTCTGGGAAATGGGGACCGCGGCGGCAGTGAACGATGCGGTGGGCGGGCACGCGATCCTCGTCACCTACCACCGGGAGCTGCAGACGGCACGGGCGTTCGACCGGGTGGTGGATGGCCAGACGCTTACGTTCACCGTGTCGAACGAGGATCCCCTCACCTTCACGTTCACTGACGCAGAGACCGGATCCAGCTGGGACGCCAACGGCGAGGCCTGGGCGGGCCCCTTGGCCGGGGCGCGACTCCAGGCCCTGGAGGACGCCTACACGGTGTTCTGGTTCGCCTGGTCCGTCTACTATCCCGACACGCGCCTCTTCGAGCAGTGAGACTCGCCGCCGTCACAGCGGCCCTGTTGGTGCTCCTCTCGAGTTCGTCCCCCGCGCAGTGGACCCAGGGGGCTCCAGGGCGCACCTGGATCAAGACGGCGTTCTTCCGCCAGAACACGAGTGAAGAGTTCAGCGCCGAGGGCGAGCGGCGCGAGCGCATCGACCAGGGAGTCGCGGACTCGCGCGTCCTGTTCACCGACGTCATCGTCGGCCTGCACCGGCGGATAGACGTCTGGGTCCAGATCCCCTACATGGACCTGCGCTTCGAGAACCTAGTCGACACGCTCCGCTCCTCGGGGATCGGCGACGTGAGGGCTTGGTTGCGGTGGCAAGCGATTGCCGGGGCGTGGCCGGTATCCGTGCGCGCCGGCTTCAAGGCGCCGGTAGGCTTCAACTCGCTCGACGTGCAACAGATACCGGTGGGAGATGGGCAATGGGACCTGGAGCTCTGGGGCGAGGTGGGTCACTCCTTCTGGCCCTTCCCCGCCTACTGGGAGCTGTGGGTCGGCTACCGGGCCCGCTTCGAGAACGAGGAGCTGGCCAAGGATCCAGGCGGCGAGTACACGTTCCTCACCGAGACCGGGTGGAACCCGACGGCCTGGTCGCTGGCCAAGGTCACCTTGGACGGGTTCGTGGGGAAGAACTGGATCGTCGAGAATGTCGAGACCGGATTCTCTCGCAGCCTGCTAACTCTCCAGCTGGGCGGGGGGTTGCGCACCGGCCCCATATGGCTCGAGGCAGGAGGCCGGCTACCACTGGCCGGCAAGAACGTCACGGCGGGCCCCCAACTCGTCCTGGCCCTGAGCTTCTCGGCCGGCCCCTGACGGTCGCTACTACGACACCGCGACGGTACCCTTGAGCTGCGCGAGCACCGCCTGGTGCTCGTGTCGCACCTGTCCCAGGAGGCGCTCGGCCGCCTCTGCATCGCCCTCCCGCCCTGCGTCCTCCATCGCCTGTAGCAGCTCCGCCAGCTTGCGCGCCATGATGGTGCCGGCGGCCGACTTGTACGCGTGCGCCGCCTGGCGGATTCCCTCGCCCCGGCCGGCGGATACGGCGGCCGAGATGTCCTCCATCCTGCCGGGTGCGTCCTCCCGGAACACTTTGAGCATCCCGTCCACGGCGTCCTCCGCCCCGGCCTCTCGCATCATCTCGCGTAGCCCCGCGAGGTCCACCGGCGCCGGTGGCGGCGGCCCGCTCATCCGCACGGAGTCGCCCAGCTCCCATCCCTCCACCGCAGCGAACAGCTCGTAGGGCTTGAAGGGCTTCACCACGAAGTCGGTCATGCCGGCGGCATGGCACCGCTCCCGCTCCGATGCCACGACGTGAGCGGTCACCGCTACGACGGGGAGCGCGGCGAGCTTCGGATCCGAGCGGATCTCGCGCGTGGCCTGGATCCCGTCCATCTCCGGCATCTCCACATCCATGAGCACCACATCGTAGTCAGCCTCGCGTGCCGCCGCGACCGCCTCCTGGCCGTTCTCAACCTCCTCCACCACGTGGCCCCGGCGCCGCAGCATGGCTGCCGCCACCTCCCGGTTCACCGGGTTGTCTTCGGCCAACAGCACGCGGAGCCGCTGCCGGGCCTTACGGATGGAGTACCGCGTGATCAGATCGCGGCCGCGCTCGGACGCGCCGCCCGCCACTACCGCCGCCGTTGCCTCCAGCAGCTCGAGGCGCGACGCCGGCTTCGGGAGGTACGCTTCGATGCCCAGGTCACGGCACCGCTGGCCGTCGCCGCGCTGCCCCGCCGAGGTCAGCATCATGAGCCGCGTCTTGCCGAGCTCGGAATCGTCCCGCACCGTCTGGGCCAGCTCGAACCCGTCCTGACCGGGCATGTAGGCGTCGATGATCGCCAACTCGTACGGCTTCCCATCGGCATGGGCCTGCCGCAGCGCCGCGAGGCCCGAGCTGGCCTCGTTCACTTCGTCCAGTTCCACCCCGGCTGGGCCTAGTATCTCCCGTACCACCCTGCGATGCGTGGGGTTGTCGTCCACAACCAGGGCGCGCACCCCCTGCAGCGACTCGAGCTCTTGTGGCTCGGCTGCCTCGGCCCGTTCGGCTGCCACGGGGTGCGCGACCGCGAACGAGAACTCGCTGCCGTGCCCCTCCGCACTGATCAGCTCGATCTCCCCACCCATGAGGCGGACCAGCCGCTGGCTGATGGCGAGCCCGAGCCCGGTGCCGCCGTACTTTCGCGCCGTCGAGACGTCGGCCTGGGTGAAGTCCTCGAACACTCTCTCGACCTTGTCGTGCGGGATGCCGACGCCCGTGTCGCTCACCGTGAATCGCGTGACTGCCCGTCCCGCCCGCTCGCCGTCCAGCTCCACCAGCACTACCACCTCCCCAGTAGGCGTGAACTTGATGGCGTTGCCCACCAGGTTGTTGAGCACCTGGCGCAATCGGCTCGGGTCGCCACGCACCAGGTGCGGGACCTCGGGACGGAGGTCGCACGCCAGGTCGATGCCCTTCGCTGACGCATGCACCGCCAGGAGCCGCACCACCGAGTTGACCAGCGCCGGTAGATCGAAGGTCACCTCCTCCAGCTCCACCTGCCCCGCCTCGATCTTGGAGAAGTCCAGCACGTCGTTGATCACCGCGAGCAGCGACTCCGCGGCGCTGCGGGCGAGCTCGGCCGAGCGTCGCTCCTCGGTCCCCAGGTCGCCGTCGAGCAGCAGCTCGAGCATGCCGATTACACCGTTCATCGGCGTGCGGATCTCGTGGCTCGTGGTCGCGAGGAAGGCGCTCTTCGCTTCGGCGGCGCGTTCCGCCGCCTCCCGGGCTGCCTTGAGCGCCTCCCGGGCCGCCACCCGCTCGGAGACGTCGCGGGCGATGCCGCGCGCCCCCACGATCCTCCCGCCGGCATCACGCACCGGCCGTGACGCAATGCTCAGGTGCTTCTGGCGCCCCTGCGCGTCGCGATGGACGGTCTCATAGTCGGTGGACTGCCCGCCCCGCAGCACATCCTGGAACGCCGCCTCGTCCTGCTCCACGTGCTCCGGGTCGGCCCGCTCGGTGAACCTGCTCCCCAGCAGCCCCTCGGGGGAGACGCCGTAGATCCGCTCGCTCGCCTGATTGAGAAACGTCCAGCGGCCTTGGCGATCGAGCTGCCACACCAGGTCCGACGCCTCCTCCACCAGCTCACGGTACTGCTCTTCCGCATCGCGCAGCGCACGCTCGGCCTGCTTCTCCGCAGTGAGGTTGTCGTAGATGAGGAGCACCGCCCCGTGGGCCTCTTCCCCGGCGGCTGCGGCGGACACGCGCACCGGGATGAGGCGCCCGCTCTTGTGACGTCGCTCCGTCTCGGTCACGACCGCCCGGCCGGCCCGCACCCAGTCGTCGATCAGGTCGGACCGCTCCCGCTGGTCATCGGGCACGATGAGCTCGGAGAGGAGGTGTCCCACCGTCTCGGCGACGGTGTAGCCGAAGAGATCCTCGAACGCCGGATTGACCCCCAGGACCCGCCCCTCGCGGCTGACGGCCGCGATGGCGTCCGGGGCGCTGGAGACCAACTCGTCGAGGAAGGAGCGGTCGCGCGCGGCCACGGCTTGACTACGCGCCAGGCGCTGCGCCGTGGCCAGGTGCTGCCTGAGGGCCGCGTGCCCGCGAGTGTACAGCACGGCCATCAAGACCACGTACACCACGATGAGCACCACGGCCACCACGTGGAAGCGCGTCTGCCCTGCGAAGAGGACGGCCACGGCGAGCGGGCCCAGCAGGACCGCCGTGAACGAGTGGAAGCTCCTCGCGTCGGCCAGCAGGGTCACGGTGGAGCCCGCCACGAGCCCCGCGAACACAACGATCACCAGGGCGAGACTCTCGAGCGGCAGCCAGTGCGTTGCGACCGTTGCCCCGACGGTCCACACCGCCGCCACGAGGATGACGCTCCAGCGCACCATCGCCGTGGCGTGCTCCGGCACGGCCGCAGCGGCGGCGAGGCGGCGCCCGACCAGCCCGCGGACCAGTCCCGCAATCGCCACCAGCGCGAGCCAGGGCAGCAGCACGGCCATCGGCACGGTGCCCCAGCCGAGCACCGCTACCACGACGGCCAGCACCAGGTGTGCAATCCCCGCCGTCGGCGCTTCGCTCAGGAGCCGCTCGGCGAGTAGCGACTGCAGCTCGCTCTCCACCAGCTTCTCCCGCGCTTTGCGCCGTTGCTCCTCTTCCGGCGCCCAAGCCAACAGCGATGCCCGCTTGCGTCTGGCCATGTGCACTCCCCATCACGGGGGCGACACGTAAGATTCCTGCCTAGAAGAATTTACCCCAGCCGGGGCCGGAGCGGCGTAGCGGAGGTCACAGTGACCTGCGTCACACGGCCGTGTCCCCGAGCGCTCTCATCGCAGTAACCGGAGGACAGCCTCATGCTCCAGCACACGGTGCGTTTCACGTTTTCCCTCTTGGCTGTGATCGCCCTGGGACACGCCTCGCCTGCTCGGGCCCAGGAGACCAGCTGCACGCTCCCCGAAGCCGCCCGCGTGGACGTGGTGGACGATTACCACGGCACGCCGGTGGCCGACCCCTATCGCTGGCTCGAGGACGCTGACGCCGCCGACACCCGCGACTGGATCGACGCGCAGAACTGCGTGACCTTCGCTTATCTCGGCAGCATTCCGGCGCGGGACCAGATCCGCCACCGGCTCACCGAGCTGTGGAATTACCCCAAGTACGGGACGCCGTTCAGGGAAGGCAAGCGGTACTTCTTCTACAAGAACGACGGGCTGCAGAACCAGTACGTGCTGTACAAGCAGGAGTCACTGGACGGCGAGCCCTCGGTGCTGTTCGACCCCAATACTTGGTCGGACGATGGGACGGTGGCGCTGACCTCACTGGCGTTTTCTGAGGATGGAAGCGTGGTGACCTACGGGATCGCGGCGAGTGGCTCGGATTGGCGGGAGTTCAAGGTGCGAAACGTGGCGACGGGCGAGGACTACGCCGACCACCTTCGGTGGATCAAGTTCTCAGGAGCGTCCTGGACCCACGACGGCGCCGGCTTCTTCTACAGCCGCTACCCCACCCCCGGCGACGCGGACACCCTCCGATCAACCAACCTCGACCAGACGCTGTACTACCACCGGCTCGGCACCGAGCAGGCCGACGACGCACTCATCTACGGGCGTCCCGACCAGCCCGAGTGGGGCTTCAGCGGCGAAGTGACCCACGAAGGCCGCTACCTCATCCTCTACGTGTGGCACGGGACCGACGAGCGGAACCGGATCTACTATATGGACCTCGAGGATGCCGCCCACCCCCGACTCGACGGCGAGGTGATACGGCTGCTCGACGACTTCGACGCGAGCTACTCCGTCGTCGGCAACGACGGTCCCGTGTTCTACGTGCTGACGAACAACGAGGCGCCCCGCTACCGCCTGGTGGCCATCGACACCGATCACCCGGGCCCGGAGCACTGGCGCGAGATCATCCCCGAGCAGGGTGACGTACTGGAATCGGTGGAGATCATCCACGACACGTTCGTGGCCGAGTACCTGCACGACGCTCACACACGCATCGCCCTGTACCAGATGGACGGCCGCTACTTGCAGGATCTCGAGTTGCCGACCCTCGGATCGGTCGGTCCTGTCAGGGGCGAGCGGGAAGATGCGGAGATGTTCTACAGCTTCACCTCGTTCCTCTACCCAACGACCGTCTTCCGGTATGACTTCACGAGTGGGGAGGCGTCCGTCTTCAAGTCGCCGGAGATCGACTTCGATCCGAGCGGCTACGAGACTGCGCAGGTGTTCTACGAGAGCAAGGACGGCACCCGGATCCCCATGTTCATCACGCACAAGAAAGGCATCGCGCTGGACGGCTCAAACCCTACCTTCTTATACGGCTACGGTGGCTTCAACATCAGTCGCAAACCGAGTTTCTCCATCAGCAACCTCGTGTGGTTGGAGATGGGCGGCGTGTACGCATCCGCGAACCTGCGCGGCGGCGGCGAGTACGGCGAGGAGTGGCACCAGGCCGGGATGCTCGAGAACAAGCAGAACGTGTTCGACGACTTCATCGCGGCGGCCGAATACCTGATCGCGCAGGGCTACACCTCCTCGGAGAAGCTCGCTATCGGCGGGGCGTCAAACGGCGGCCTCCTGGTGGGGGCCACCCTGAATCAGCGTCCTGACCTCTTCGGCGCTGCTCTGCCGGCAGTCGGAGTGATGGACATGCTCCGGTTCCACAAGTTCACAATTGGGTGGGCCTGGGTCTCCGACTACGGCTCACCTGACGACCCGGAGATGTTCCCCTACATCCGCGCGTACTCGCCGTATCACAACATCCGGGAAACGGACTACCCAGCGGTGATGGTGAGCACGGCCGACCATGACGATCGTGTGGTCCCGGGACACTCTTTCAAGTACGCGGCGGCACTGCAAGCCGCGAATACGAGCGAGGAGCCGATTCTGATCCGGATTCAGACCAAGGCAGGGCACGGCTCCGGGAAGCCCACGGCGATGGTCATCGAGGAGCAAGCGGACCGGTGGGCATTCCTGGTGCGGAACCTCGGTATGGACACGCCAATACCGTAGCGCCACCTTCGACGCGCCATGGCTCCTACACGCGCGATCCGGTTCCTCGGCGCCGCCGGCACCGTGACGGGATCGAAGCATCTCGTCGCTGCCGGCAAGCGCCACGTGCTCCTGGACTGCGGGCTGTTCCAGGGGCTCAAGGACCTCCGGCTCCGCAACTGGAACGACCCCCGATTCGATCCCGAGGCCATCGACGCGGTGGTGCTGAGCCACGCCCACCTGGACCATTCGGGCTATCTGCCAGTACTGGTGCGGCGCGGCTTTCACCGACCCATCTACTGCACCCCCGCCACGGCCGACCTGTTGAAGGTCGTCCTGCGGGATGCCGCCTACTTGCAGGAGGAGCAGGCCGAGCACGCCAACATGTTCGGCTACTCGAAGCACCGTCCGGCCTTGCCCCTGTTCACGCGAGAGGACGCCGACGCGGCGCTGGGATTGGTGGAAGGTCGGCCCTACGGCGGGCCGTTCGAGGTGGCCGACGGCATCACAGCACAGTTTCGCAGCGCCGGGCACATCCTGGGCTCCGCCACCATCGAGCTAGGCTTCGACGGCGGGCAGCCCACCAGCCTCGTCTACTCGGGAGACCTGGGTCGCTGGGAGCGTCCCATACTGCACGACCCCGAGCTCATCGACCATGCCGATCACGTCCTCATGGAGTCCACCTACGGCGGGCGCTTCCATGTGCGCGAGGCGGACGAGGAGTTGGCAGAGGCAGTAGCCGCCGCCGCGGAGCGCGGCCACGCCATTCTCATCCCCGCCTTCGCCATCGGGCGCACGCAGGAGCTGCTATGGCGGCTACGCCAACTGGAGGATGAGAAGCGGATTCCGACCCTGCCCGTGTACGTGGACAGCCCCATGGCCATCGACGTCACCGACCTCTACCGGCGCCACACGGAGGAGCACGACCTGGACACTCAGCGGATCGCGGAGACAGGACAGGACCCCCTGCGACCCCACCAGTTCCAGTTGGCCCGGGCCCGCGAAGAGTCGGTGGCGCTGAACGACCTCCGCGGTCCCATGATCATCATCTCGGCGAGCGGTATGGCCACGGGTGGACGCATCCTGCACCACATGAAGCTGCGGCTCCCCAGCCGGCGCACCACCATGTTGCTCGTCGGCTTCCAGGCCGCGGGCACCCGCGGTCGCCAGTTGCAGGAAGGCGCGGACGAGGTGCGGATCCACGGGCAGCAGATTCCGGTGCGCGCGAGAGTCGAGGTCCTGCACGGCCTCTCGGCCCACGCCGATCAGCGCGAGCTGCTTCGCTGGCTCGGGGGATTTCAAAGTCCGCCCAAGGGCGTCTACCTGGTGCACGGGGAGCCGGAGGGCACGGCGACGTTGGCCAACGCAATTACAGAGGAGTTTGGCTGGACGGTCCAGGCAGCAGACGACGGCGGGCAGGTTGACCTCCGAGCCTAGGCGGAGGCACGATAACGGGAGCGGCAGTCGCCCTACAAGGGAAAACCCCCGGTGCCCTCCCGTGCACCGGGGGTGGGGGATTTCCCTCCGAGAGTCCGGTTCAAGCGCCAGAGATCATTGCTGACGCAGGGCTCACCAGATCTCGCATCGGATTACATGCGTGACGATCCCGATCGCCTTGCCTGCGGCCGATGCTTGAGTCCCTCGAACTCTCAGCGGCGTCGCGAACGCCGGCCCCTCCCTCCAGGGGCATTCCCGCAGTGGCCACCCTCTCGGATGACCACGCGGAGAGTAGGCCGGGATGGATGAAGGGCCAGTGAATTCGGCCTGAACGCGGCTTCACGGCGCCGCCGCGGGCTGCTTGACGCCCGCGCGCGCCGAGCCTTAGACTCGCAGGCGCCCAGGAGACCGAGCCATGAGCTGGAATCCCGTCGTCGCCGGAGTAGACACCTCTGCGGAAGGCGTCGTAGCAGCGGCCACGGCCTGGTCCCTCGCGCGAGCGGCCGGCGCTGAGTGCCACCTCGTGCACGTCACCCACGAGCTGGCCGAGATGCCGCCGGTTGCCCCCGGGGCCATGGCCCCGGAGGAGCTTGCCGCAAAGCTCCAGCAGGCAGCCCGCAGCCACGTGGAGGAGGCCCTCCGCGACCGGGTCCCGGCCGAGGCACTCGAGCACCTGGAGGTCCGCCAGGGAAACACGGCCTGGGTGCTGGGCAGCGTCGTGCGGGACCACGGGGCCGAACTCCTGGTGCTGGGAGGCAAGCACCACGCTGCACCCGTGCGCTGGTTCGGGGGCAGCACGGTCCACCACGCGGTGCGCACGATCGACGTCCCCATACTAGTCACGGCTGCCGTGCCCCCCGAGCTCTCCCGCGTGCTGCTGGCAGCCGACCTCTCGGAGGCAGCCGTCCCCACACTCGCGACCGGTGCCCGGATCGCGCAGGTCTTCGGCGCCGAGCTCCGCGCACTGAACGTGGTGGAGCCGTTTCCATCCATCCCGGACGTGGCAATCCAGATTGACGAGCAGCAGCACCTGCAGCTCGCCGAGGACGAGTTCGCGCGCATCGTGCAGCGCGCCGTGGGCGAAGCCGAGATCACCTGGCTGGTGCGGTGCGGCGCCCCGGGTCGCACCATCGCCGAGGAGGCGGCAGCCTGGGGAGCGGACCTGGTAGTAGTCGGATCCCACGGGAAGGGCTGGGTGGATCGCGTGCTGCTAGGGAGCACCACGGAGCGCTTGCTCAACCGGCTCCCGACGTCGTTGCTGGTCGTTCCGGTCGGCAGCCGGACGAGTCACACCTGAAACAGTTGACCCGGCTACGCGAGTGCGTGGCGCGGTGGGGGAAGCGCTACGCCGGGCAAGGTACTAGACTTCTCCGCTTCTTCCCCTTTGACATGATAAAGTGATCTGGAGCGCGACCAAGCCATGAGAATGCCGAACCCGGCAAGCTCAGACGCTCGTCTCCTGACCCCTCCACCGCAAGGAGCCCTTCATGAGTGATCAAGACCCCGGGCTGGGCAAACACCCACGCGGAACACTGGCCGTCGTCGGGCTATACGGGCTGGTATTCGCCATCGGGTGGCTGGCCTTCTTCCTGCTCGTCTATCTGCCGCGCGGCGCGGTCGTGAGGTGACGCACCATGCATGTCGACCTCTACGAACGGATCTGGATGTGGGGGGCGGGCGTAATCATCGTCGTCTTCCTCGGCACCATCGCGGTCGCGACGGTCTCGCAGGGGCGGCTCCCACCCTCCCACGTGGAGACGATCGAGCCGACGCAGGTACGGAGCGATCCCCGATTTGCCGAGCCTGGGGTAAGGACCACCGCCGACGGCTCGGTGGAAGTCATCGTGATCGCCATGCTGTTCGCGTTCCAGCCGAACGAGATCCGCGTGCCGGCCAACACGCCGGTCACGTTCCGGCTGACGAGCACCGACGTCGTGCACGGATTCCAGATCGTGGGCACGAACGGCAACACGATGATCGTCCCCGGGTACGTCAGCCAGTTCACGACCTCGTTCGAGCCGGGTGAGTACTTGATCACCTGCAACGAGTACTGCGGTCTAGGGCACCACACCATGGCGGCGACCCTCATCGTCGAGGAGGGCGCATGATCCGCAACCGACGACTCGCTACGGCAAACGTCGGCGTCGCGGTCGGCGCCTTCGGCATCGCGACTTTCATGGCCCTGATGCAGGCCTTGTCGCGCGCCAGCCTCGACCTCCCATGGCGCTCCGCGAAGATGTACTACCTCTCGGTCACTGCGCACGGCGTGCTCATGGCCATCGTGTTCACGACTTTCTTCATCATGGGCCTGGGTGTCGCCTTCACCACGCGGGCGCTGGATCGCCCGCTCAAGTGGCCCAAGGTGGGCTGGGCCGGCTTCTGGATCGCGCTGGTCGGCACGGCCATGGCCGCGTGGGCGATCCTGTGGGGCAAGGCCACGGTTCTCTACACCTTCTACCCACCGCTCCAGGCACACTGGGCGTTCTACATCGGCGCCACGCTCCTGGTGGTGGGCTCCTGGCTGTGGGGTGCTGCGATCATCGCGACCTACTTCGCCTGGAAGAAGGACAACCCTGGCAAGCCGGTTCCGCTGGCGGTGTACGGCATCCTCACCACGATCATCGTCTGGTACCTGGCGACGGTCGGCGTGGCCACGGAGATGCTGTTCCAGCTCATCCCGTGGTCGTTGGGGATCAAGGAGACCGTGGACCCGCTGCTGGCGCGCATCCTGTTCTGGTTCTTTGGCCACCCGCTGGTCTATTTCTGGCTGCTCCCGGCCTACGTCGTGTGGTACTCCGTGGTCCCGAAGGAAGCGGGCGGCAAGCTGTTCAGCGACCCGCTTGCCCGGATGGTGTTCGCGCTGTTCATCATCCTCTCCACGCCGGTCGGGTTCCACCACCAGTTCATGGACCCCGGGATCTCGGCAGGATGGAAGATGGCCCATACGGTGACCACCTTCGGGATATTGTTCCCGAGCATGGTCACGGCATTCACGGTCACCGCTTCGCTCGAAGTCGCAGGAAGAATGCGCGGCGCTACGGGGCTGCTCGACTGGATCGGCAAGCTGCCGTGGGGCAATCCCATGGTGGCGGCGGTGCTGCTGAGCATGATACTGTTCGCCATCGGCGGCTTCGGTGGCTCAATCAACGCGGCCTTTGGTATGAACGCGGTGGTGCACAACACCGCGTGGATCCAGGGACACTTCCACCTGACAGTGGGCTCGGCCGTCGCGCTCACGTTCATGGGCGTGTGCTACTGGCTGGTCCCCAAACTGACGGGACGAGACCTGGAGCTGAGCTTGCTGGCCAAGTGGCAGCCCTACCTGTGGTTCCTGGGGATGCTGTTGTTCTCGATCTCCAACCACATCACCGGCATCATGGGTATGCCGCGACGCGTCTATGAGGCCAGCTACGGGGGGGCCGCGGCCGCCACCCAGTGGGAGGGCCTCACGCTGCTCTCCGCCGGTGGCGGAATCCTGCTGTTCCTCAGCGCGGCATTCTTTCTGCTGGTCATGCTGGGGACGGTGACGGCGGGCAGGAAGGCCGAGCAGCCGACGCTCGAGTTCGCCGAGCCGCTGGAGGGCGAGCCCCAGAGGCTGCTCGTGTTCGACAAGATCTGGGTCTGGGTGGTCGTGGCCGTCATTCTGGTGGCGATCGCCTACGCGTACCCGCTGGCCGACCACCTAGCAATGGAGACGTTCGGGTCGCGCGGGTTCAGGCCATTCTAGCCGCGCGGCTAGCGGTAGCGCTGCACCAACGGGGAGCGCAGAGTGCGCTCCCCGTTGCATTGCGGTCCAGGGGCTCGGTTGGGCACCCCGCCTATAACCACCTCTGAAACACCATCATCCCCACGAGCGTTAGCGCCACGAGCAGCGCCACGCCCGCCTTGCGGCCGCGCTCATACGCCTCAGGGAGGAGCTCCTCGAACACCATGAACACCATGGCGCCCGCAGCGAAGCCGATCCCGTAGGGCAGCAGCGGGGCAAACGCCTCCACCGCGATGTAGGCAGGGACCGCCATGATGGGCTGCGGCAGCGACGACACGACACTCCACCCGGCGCACCCCGCAACCGAGACCCCGCGCGGCCGCAGCACAGCGCTGATGGCCAGGCCCTCGGGGATGTTGTGCACCGCAATGGCCAGCACTATGACAAATGCCAGGGTCACGCTACCGCCGAACGAGACACCCACAGCCACGCCCTCGGCGAACGAGTGCACGGTCATGACGACCAGTATCAGCACCATCGAGCGTGCCCCGCGCCCCCGCACCTCGGCGAACTCGATTTCCCGCCGCCGCAGGATCTGCTCAACACCGAGGATGAACGCCACCCCGACCGCCGCCCCGATGATCGTCTGCCACGCACCGAACCGCGTGCCCTCGGCGACGAGTCCAAAGCTCGCCCCTAGCATGAGCCCCGAAGCGAGCCCGTTGGTGTACGCCACCGTGCGAGTGGCAACCGAGCCCACGAACGCGAACGGCAACGCGCCCAGCCCCGTGGCCAGCGCCGTGAGCAGGCCGGCTCCGAAGACCAGCAGCACCGAGTCCATCAGAAGCCCCTTCCGCTCAGGAGCACGACGATGCCCATGGCCACGAGCGCCACGAGGGCGATGCTCCGCTGGCCGGCCTGCCGGTAGCACTCGGGCAGCAGCTCGAACATCACGAGGAAGACGAGCGCGCCCGCTGCCACGCCCAGCCCCCACGGCAGCACCGCCGGTGCTGCCGCCACGATCGCGAACGTCACGATGGCAAGCAGGATCTGCGTCACATTGGTCACCACAGACAGCCCCGCCGCGTCCGACAGGCGCACACCGCGGCTCGTGAGAATGGAGCACAGCACGGTGCCCTCGGGGACGTTGTGGGCCGCGATCGCGAGCACCACGAGGGCCCCGAACGGGAGGCTCACCGCCATCGCCGCGCCGATGGCCACCCCCTCAGCCGCAGAGTGCAACGTGTTGACGAGCAGGATCTTGTAGCCGTAGTCCGCGCTCATCTCCTCGAGCCGGTTGAGGTCGAGCTCGGTAGTCCGCGAGGCGGCGTGCGTCCAGAACACGAACCCGATCCCCAGCAACGCCCCGGCCGCGCCCGGGCCGAGCGCCAGATCCAGCGCCGCCACCAGCAGCGCGTAGGCAGCCCCCAGCATCAACCCGGCCGCCAGGGCGTTGGACCAGCCGATCCACGCTATCGGAAGGCGCTCCCGCACCAGGAGCGGCGCCGCACCGAGCGCCGCGGCGGCAGCGGCGAGGGAGGAGTAGACCAGGACGGTGATGGTCGGGTCCAAAACGCTCGACCCTGTTGGGAACACCGACAGATTACCGCCCGGCGGCCCCGCCCGACAGGCCTGGCACCCCGCACCGGGCTCGAATAGCTTGTCCGGGTATGTCCTCTGCCTCCCGAATCGAGTACAGCGAGATCTGGCAGCGGGTTGAGCGCCTGTCGCAGGCGGCCATCCGCATCACCGCCGAGCACGAGCTGGACAAGGTGCTCCAGTCCGTCGTCGACTCCGCCCGCGAGGTGATCGGCGCGCGTTACTCGGCCCTCGGCGTCCTCGCAGTCGACGGCTCCGAACTCGAGACGTTCGTGGCGAGCGGGCTCCCCAAGGCCCAGCACGCGATGATCGGGGGCACACCAACCGGCAAAGGGGTGCTTGGTGCCCTGATCAAGGATCCCCGTCCGCTGCGGGTCCGAGACGTGAGCCGGGATCCCCGGGCGTACGGTTTCCCCGCGCATCACCCGCACATGCGGTCGTTCCTCGGCGTGCCGATCGTGGGGCGCGCCGGCGCCATCGGAAACCTCTATCTCGCCGACAAGCTGGGATCACCCGAGTTCACCGCTGAGGATGAGGCCTTTGCGGTGATGCTCGCGGCGCACGCCGCGGTCGCCGTGGAGAACGCGCGCTACTACGCCGAGCGCGAAGGCTTGCTGAAGGAGCTCCGCTCGCTGCATCACTCGCGGGAGCGCTTCTTCGCGATGACCAACCACGAACTGCGCAATGCGCTCACGGCGGTGCACGGGTGGACCGAGTTGTGGATCCGAAAGACCGCACCTGCTACGCCCAGGTCGGCACTGGAGGTCCAAGAGTCGGCGGAGCGGGCACTCACGCTGCTGGAGGACCTCCTCGACCTGAGCCGGATCGACGCCGACAAGCTGGAGCCGGTCATCACACAGACCGACGCCTGGTCCATCATCCAGGAGTCGGTATCCACGGTTGAGCCCGCGGCCGAGCGGCGGGCGGTACGGAGTCAGCTCGCGGGCCCCGACGGCGCGGTACCGTGCCGTACCGACCCGCAGCGAGTGCGGCAGATCCTGATCAACCTCCTGACCAACGCGGTGCGACACTCACCGGCGGACGACGTGATCCAGGTGGGGCTCCGGGGCGACGAGAGCAGCCTGCGGTTCGACGTGGTGGATCACGGAGAAGGCATCGCCCCCGAGCAGCAGGCGGTGATCTTCGAGGCATTCGAGCGCGCGGGGAGGCAGACGGAGCGAGGAACTGGCCTGGGGCTCGCCCTGTCCCGCAGGCTGGCCCGGCTGTTGGGGGGCGACCTCAGGGTGGAGAGCACGCTGGGGCGCGGCTCCCGGTTCACCCTGCAGATCCCGCGGACCCTGGACCAGCCTTCATAAAGAAGAGTTAACGGTCGGTTTAACAACGAGTTAGCAAGCGCCCGCTAGGGTTAACCGCGATGCGGATTCTCGTAGTCGAGGACGACCGGAAGGTCGCAGGATTCATCGAAATGGGCCTCCGTGAGGAGGGCTATGCCGTCGATGTCGCCAAGGACGGTGAGGAGGCCACCGTCTTCGCGCACATCAACGACTACGACGCGATCCTGCTCGACCTCATGCTGCCCAAGAAGAACGGGCTGCAGGTCGCTTCCGAACTGCGACGCGAAGGGCGAAACACGCCGATCCTGATGCTCACTGCCCGCGACGCGACCGAAGACGTGGTACGCGGTCTCGATGCGGGCGCAGACGACTATCTCACCAAGCCGTTCAAGTTCGACGAGCTCCTCGCCAGGCTCCGGGCGCTGGTGCGGCGCGGCGGCGCGGCCCGTCTCGACCGCCTCTCCTACGGCCCCCTCGAACTGGACCGCCTGAAGCACAAGGCGTGGGCTGGTGAGGCGCTGCTCGACCTCACACCGCGCGAGTTCCAACTCCTCGAGCACTTCATGCTGCACCCTGAGGACGTGGTGCGGCGCACGGAGCTGCTGGAGAAGGTGTGGGACATGCACTTCGACCCCGAAAGCAACGTGGTGGACGTGCACGTAGGGAACTTGCGACGCAAGCTCCGGGAAGCCGGCCACGACGGTCTCGTCCAGACTGTGCGCGGCGTCGGATTCTGCTTGAAGCTGCCCAGCGATTAAGGCTGATGTACTCCCTGCGCCGCACGCTCGCCGTGCGGTTCTCTCTCACAATATTCTTTGCCCTCCTCCTAATCGCCCTGTGGGCGTACTTGGGTGCACAGCGGATCTTGCGTGAGGAGCTAGACCGCGGGTTGGCGGCGTCGGCCCACATCGAGTCGGACGCCCTCGCCGCCGGTTACCCCGTCGCGCAGCATTCCGAGCCGACCGACATGACAGAGTTCATCGAAACGGTGAACCGGTTCGTGGCGGTGCGGAACGCCCGGGGCACCGTAGTGTCCACCAACACCCCCCTCGCCAACAGTCTCCCACTGGACACCGTCAGTTTCGCACGCGCCATGGCGGGTGTGCGCGTGTGGACCAACCAAGAGTGGAATGAGACGAGAATCCGCTCATTCTACTGGGCGGCACAGGTTCGGGACCACCAGCAGCAGGTCATCGTCCAGGTGGCGGCATCGCTCGACCCGCTGGCAGCGGCGAACCGCGAGGTGCTGTTCCTGCTGTTGGGCACGGTGCTGCTGGGCACGCTGGCAAGCTGGTTGGGAGCGGGCTGGCTCGCAGGCTCCAGCGCGGCACCGGTGGAGGAGATCACCGAGCAGGCACGGCGTATCGGGCCGGCGCAGACCGGGCAGCGAATCACCGAGCACGCGGACGTCGAGGAGTTCGCGGGGTTGATCGCGGTGCTGAACGGCATGCTGGAGCGCCTCGATCGTGCCTTCGAAACGCAACGTCGCATGATCGCCGACGCCGGTCACGACTTGAAGACGCCCCTCACCGCCATGCGCGGCGAGCTGGAGATCGCGCTACGGGGACAGCGACACCCCGACGAGTACCGAGCGATCCTCACCTCCGTGCTGGAAGAGGTGGACCACCTGACCTCGCTGAGCGATTCGTTGGTGCTCCTGGCGCGACTCGACGCGGGGACCCTCAAGCCCGAACGGATCGAGCGGGACGTCGGCGCGCTGGTGGAGCGCGCGACCCTCAAAGCCCGGGCGCGATCCAGCCTGCGGGAGATGCACTTCTGCGGCCAAGCTGAGGAGGCCTCCGCCCCGGTCGACGCCCAGATGCTCGGCGTGGCGCTGGATCACCTGCTCGACAACTGCAACAAGCACACGCCGGATGGGAGCCACGTATACGTGGGCGTGGAAACGGACGACTCGTTGGTCGTCGTGAAGGTCGAGGACGACGGCCCCGGGATCGCCAACGAGTCACTGCCGCACCTGTTCGAGCGGTTCTATCGGAGCGACGCGGCGCGCCCCCGAGGCGGCGCAGCGGGACTCGGCCTCACCGTCGTAGCGGCCATCGTCGAGGCGCACGGCGGCTCCGTGGCGGCCGACAAGAGCGCGCACGGAGGCTTGGGGATCACCCTGCAGCTGCCGCGTGCGCCGGCCGCATCCTGACCGCAGTTCCAGCATTTCTTCACAGTCACCCCACGGCTCCTTCACGCGAGGTTACGGCTGGCTTCATAGAACTGGGCTGATCTTGCGTCGAGTGCGAGAGGCAGGTGAGGAGACAATGCGCACCAACGTGGGGAAGGTGGATGCGGTGATTCGGGGGGGTTTGGCGGTGGCGTTCCTCATCGTGGCCGTGGTCATGAACCAGGAACCGATCGTGTCGCTCGCCGCCGCACTCGGTGCGATCCTCTTTGCGGCCACGGCTCTGACAAGACACTGTCCACTCTACGAGCTGTTCGGCCGCAGCACGGGCGCTCACGGCTCACACCCCCAACACCACTAGCGCCGAAACGGCGCGGCTCCCGCATCCCGCTTCCAGGCCGCCTTGGCTGGCGCGGGCTGCGTGGTGTGCCGTAACTTTAAGTTTGCTGTCGGAAGGTTCGTTATCGCGTTGTGACAATTCTGGAGGACGGTTCATGCTGCATCTACCCGGTCGACTGACTTTGGCGGCCTGCGCGCTGGTGCTCTGCAGTAGCGCGGCGGCAGCCCAGGACCAGCCCGAGGAGGTGACGCCGGAGGCGATCTCCCAGGGAGAGTCGCTGTTCAAGGGTGCGGGGCTGTGCAGCGCGTGTCATGGCGCGAGTGCGAAGGGGATCCCGAACCTGGGCGCCGACCTCACCGATGACGAGTGGCTGCACAGCGACGGCTCCTACGAGGGCATCCTCAAGTCCATCACGGACGGGGTCAGCGCCGACAAATCGTCATCAGGCACCGTGATGCCGCCCAAAGGAGGAAGCACCCTCTCCGAAGAGCAACTCAAGGCCGTGACAGCCTATGTGTGGAGTCTGAGCAAAGAGTAGCACAGCCCACGCGGAAGTCTGGGGAGTGGTTGGGGAACCCAGCACTCCCCTTTTTCACAACGGTCCAAGCCGCCCCCTTCACAACCGCGGGCTCCTGCGCGAAGTTTGTACGCTGTCACATGGGGCGCGGGCGGCTGCCGCCCGCGTCGAGCGCTTTACGGTGCAAGACTCAACGATCCTGCAGGAGTGGACGCCTACGATGAAGATCCGGAACACTGCGTTGCTGATGCTCGTGGCCGTGGCCTTCGGGTGCGGCGGTGGCGAGGGTGCGCCAGCTGAGGAGGGCGCTGCCGAGAGCACGCCCGCCATGGAGGCGGCGCCGGTACAGGCTCCCACGGGCGAGGTCGACGCCGCGCTCGCAAGCGCGGGCGAGACCGCCTTCCAGCAGAGGGGCTGCGTCGGCTGCCACACGGTGGGCGGCGGCAAGCTCACCGGCCCAGACCTCCAGGGCGTGACCGATCGCCGCAGCTACGACTGGTTCATGGCGATTGTCATGAAGCCCGACTCGATGCTGCAGAACGACGACGCTGCGAAGCAGCTGCTCGCCGAGTACATGACACCGATGGTGTATATGGGCACCACGGAGCAGGAGGCGCGGGCGATCTACGAGTACCTGCGCCAGTAGCGTTGTAGCGGATCAGGCGCGGCGAGCCGAGGAGCTCGCCGCGCTATCTTGCCGCTGATCACTCAGCACGTCGCCCACGGTGGTCTCCTCAAAGAACTTCGAGATCGCTTCGGCGGCATGCTTCCAGCGGTGGTGGACCGGGCAGGGATCCTCGCCGCCGCACTCGGGGCGTCCCATGAGGCAGCGCCGCTCCTCCCCCACGCCGACGTTGTCGAACAGCGAGACCACCCGTAGCAGGGTGAGCTCTTCGGGCGGCACGGCCAGCCTGAAGCCCCCCTTCTTCCCCCTCGCCGACCGCAGGATCCCGGCACGCACCAGGTCGTGTAGGATCTTCCCGAGGTAGTTCCGCGGCACCCCAATCGTCTGGGCCAGGTCGTTCGCCCGCACCGGCTCGCCGCCGGGCTGGCGTGCGAGACACACAACTGCTCGGAGGGCGTACTCGGCGGTTCCTGAGAGCATGGGTCCCCTTCTCTCCAGGTGCGGGGGTTGCAGGCGAGCGACCTGTTGCTAAATTCATGACAACTTCATGATAATATCGTATTATGTCCCTGGCAAGTCACCCCGTGCAGCTTCCGTCGCCCCGTGGAGCGGCACCATAAGTCGGTCTCTACATGGCACTTAGCGACATCGAGGAGTAAGCCCATGCGATCCAAACGCTACCTCTGGCCACTGACGCTCACGGCCGCCCTGGTGGTAATCGCCGTGGCAGGACTCGAGTCCTGCGCCGGCCCCGGCGGGTCCGCCGACGTCGGCGCGGTCGCGCGCCAACGCGGCCTCACCGACGCCGACGTACTGGCTGCGGTGAAGACGTACCAGCCCACCGGCAAGTTCGACGAGTACATCATGTTTTCGTCCGGTGGTCACTCAGGGCAAGTCCTGGTGATCGGCGTACCCTCAATGCGGCTCCTCAAGGTCATCGCGGCCTTTACGCCCGAACCTTGGCAGGGCTTCGGCTACGGAGCCGACGAGCACAAGGAGCTGCTGGCGAGCGCCCGCATGGCCGGGCACGACATCACGTGGGGAGACACGCACCACCCGGCCCTCTCCGAGACCGATGCCGACTACGACGGGGACTTCCTGTTCATCAACGACAAGGCAAACCCGCGCATAGCGGTCATCGATCTGCGCGACTTCGAGACCAAGCAGATAGTGACGAACCCCAATATGGGCACCAACCACGGTGGGGCGTTCGTCACCCCGAACACCGAGTACGTGATCGAGGCGGCGCAATACTCGGTCCCCCTGTGGACGGACTATGCCGACGCCAACCGCTACGAGCAGGATTACCGCGGTCTGGTCACTCTGTGGAAGTTCGACCGCGCCAGCGGCCGCATCGACGAGTCGGCGAGCTTCTCGATGGAGCTGCCGCCATACTGGCATGACCTGTCGGATGCTGGCAAGGGTCCGTCGTCGGGCTGGATGTTCCTCAACTCCTTCAACGCCGAGATGGCCACCGGCGGAGTCGAGGAAGGCAACCCGCCGTTCGAGAGCGGCGCGTCGGCCAACGACATGGACTACATGCACATCATCAATTGGGAACGGGCCGCCGAAGTCGCGGCGCAGCGCGGCAAGACCCGCACGCGCAATGGCCAGCGCGTCATCACGATGAGCGTGGCGGTGGAGGAGGGGATCCTCTTCCTGGTGCCCGAGCCCAAGAGCCCGCACGGCGCCGACGTGACGCCGGACGGCCGGTTCATCGTGGTGTCGGGCAAGCTGGACCCGCACGTGACCATATACTCGTGGGAGAAGATCCAGCAGGCCATCAACGATCGGGAGTTCGCCGACGCCGACCCCTATGGCATTCCGATCCTCGACTTCGCCTCGGTCATCGACGGCCAGCTCGAGGTGGGGCTCGGCCCGCTGCACACGCAGTACGACGACAAGGGCTGCGCGTATACCTCCATCTTCCTCGACACCAAGGTGACCAAGTGGTGCCTCGAGCCGCTGGCCGTGGCGGACGACATCGGGGTGCACTACAACGTCGGCCACCTCGCGGCGCCTGAGGGCGACACCAAGTCGCCGGACGGCAAGTACCTGGTGGCGATGAACAAGTGGTCACTCGACCGATTCAACCCGGTGGGGCCGTTGCTACCCCAGAACTTCCAACTCATCGACATCTCGGGCGACGAGATGCAGCTGCTCTACGACATGCCCATCGGCATCGGCGAGCCGCACTACGCCCAGATCATCAAAGCCGACAAGTTGGAGCCGTTCCAGGTCTACCCCGAGGTGGGGTACGCACCCAACACGATGGCGGCCTCGCCAAGCACCGTGCTGGCTGGCCAGGAGGGCATCCGACGGCGCGGCAGCCAGGTCACCGTCAATATGACTGCCATCCGCAGCCACTTCACGCCCGAGTACATCAGGGTGCGAGAGGGCGACCGGGTGCGCATCAACATCACCAACGTCGAGCAGGCTCACGACGCGACACACGGCTTCGGGATCGCTAAGTACAACGTCAACCTGAGCCTGGAGCCGGGTGAGGCGCAGACGATCGAGTTTGTAGCGGACGAGGCGGGCGTCTTCCCGTTCTACTGCACGGAGTTCTGCTCGGCGCTGCACCTCGAGATGATGGGCTACCTCTTGGTCGAGCCTCGGTAGTAGGTTACCTCCCTTTCGGCACTCCTCTTCGCTCACCTCCCGAGCGGGGAGGGGTGCCCCGAGGCAATCGGGTACGCCATGGACCAGATCACATCCTTCTTCCAGGGCAGCATGTCTCAGCGCAGCCGCGTCCTGATGGTCGCCGCCACGTTGATTCTGCTGCCGTGCATTTTCCTGCCCACGTGGACCATCACGCTCCACGCACCACAATACCCCGACGGGCTGCAGATGCAGATCTACCCACACACCGTCGGCGGTGACGTGGGTGAGGTGAACATACTGAACCACTATATCGGGATGAAGGAGATCGAGGCGGACGAGTTTCCCGAGTTCCGCTTCATTCCGTTCTTCATCCTGAGGTTCTTCATGTTCGCCCTCCTCGCGGCGCTCGTCGGGTGGATCGCCGTCGCGGCTATTGGATGGCTCGACTTCGTGGTGTTCGGCGCTGTGATGCTCTACACCCTGAGGCACTGGCTGTGGGAGTACGGCAACAACCTCGCGCCGAACGCACCGCTCTCGATCGATCCGTTCACGCCGAGCTTCCTCGGCATTACGCACGTAGGGCAGTTCACAGTGTCGAGTTGGCCGGGGGCGGGGGCGATCCTGATGATGCTCGCCGGGGCGATCGGGCCGGCGATCGTGCTGTATGAGTGGCGACGCCGCCGGAGGGATGAGAAGGCGTGATGGTCATTGCGGCGCTCCTGCTCACGCTCCAGGTAACACAGCTCACTGTGGGACCCGGGGAACAGTACCACTCGATCCAGGCTGCTCTCGACGCGGCTCAACCGGGCGACACGGTCCGCGTCGCGCCAGGGGTGTACCACGAGCACCCCGTCGTGAAGCGGCCGGTGGTGCTCCTGGGAGAGCCCGGCGCGGTGATCGAAGGTGACGGCCGTGGGACGGTGCTCACCGTCAACGCGGCGGCGGTCATACGCGGGTTCACCGTTCGTGGGTCGGGCGCCGATCAGTCCCGGGAACACGCTGGTATCCTCGCCACCCAGGCGCATGGGATCGTGATCGAAGGCAACCGGTTCGAGGACGTGCTCTTCGGGATCTACCTGAAACAGAGCCACCGGGCCGTTGTCCGGGACAACGAGATCGAGAGCAAGAATCTCGCCATGCCCCTGCGGGGCGACGGCATCCGCCTGTGGTACAGCCACGACGGCTTGATCGCCGGCAACCGCGTGCATCGCAGTCGGGACCTCGTGATCTGGTTCTCCAACGGCACCGAGGTACGCAACAACCTGGTGCGGGACAGCCGCTACGGACTGCACTACATGTACAGCGACCACAGCCTGTTCGAGGCGAATCGCTTCATCGCGAACCACGTGGGCGCGTTCATCATGTATTCCGAGGACATCACGTTCCGGAGAAACCTGTTCGCCGACGCCCGGGGCACCACTGGGCGCGGTCTCGGCTTCAAGGACGCCGACGCCATCACGGCAGAACACAACGTGCTGGTCAAGAACACGATCGGAATCTCGATCGACAACTCACCCACTAGTGTCGGCGTCGAGAACCACTTCCGGGACAACGTGATCGCGTACAACGACCTCGGCGTGTGGACGCTGCCCGCGGTGCACGACAACGTCTTCACGGGGAACCAGTTCATCGACAATGTGCAACCCGTGGGCGTATCCGGCGGGGGCACGGCGCTCGCCAACCGGTGGCGCGACAACTACTGGAGCGAGTACGCGGGCTTCGACGAGAACGCCGATGGGTACGGCGATACACCGTTCGTCTTCGAGCGCCTGTCCGACGATATGCTGGCCAGGCATGAGCACCTGCTGCTCTACAACCTGAGCCTGGCCACCACCGCGCTGAACACGCTGAGCCGAGTGTTTCCCTTGCTACAGCCCCAGCCGATCGTGATCGATTCGCTGCCCCGCACCGCCCCCGTGATCTCCGGAGACCAGGGAGCGGGGAGGGGGCAGCCCCTGGCCGCAGCGGGGTTCTTGATGGTGGCACTGGTCGCCGCAGTCTTCGTGCCGCGGTTGCGACGACCCTTCAGGAGACGAGCGTGATCCGCGCCGGCAGGCTCACCAAGCGCTTCGGGGCACACTTGATCCTCGACGGCCTCGACCTCGCGGTAGACGCGGGCGAGCGGGTGGCCCTGCTGGGTCTCAACGGGGCCGGCAAGACCACGCTCATGCGCTGTCTCCTGGGCCTCGTGCCCTTCGAGGGAACACTGTGCATCGCCGACCAGGACGTCCGGGCCGACGGGCGGGAGGCACGTGCACGCCTCGGCTACGTCCCGCAGCGTGCCCCGCACTTCGACGGCACACTGGCAGAGATGGTGGATTTCTTCACCCGGCTGCGGGACGTGGAGCTGGCTGCGGTGGAGTCGCGCCTCGCGATGCTCGACCTATCGCTCACCGAGCATGGGCAGAAGCCGGTGCGGACCCTTTCGGGCGGGATGCTACAGAAGGTCCTGCTGGCCCTCGCACTCGGCGCCGAGGTTCCCCTGCTCCTGCTGGATGAGCCTACGGCGAACCTCGACCCCCGGGCGCGACGTGAGTTCCTGCGCACGCTGCGGCGCGTGAACCACGACACCACGATCCTCCTCGCGTCTCACCGCTTCGCCGACGTCGAGGCGGTGGCGGACCGGCTCCTGGTGCTGCACCGCGGCCGCATCGCGTTCGACGGGCGCGTGCCCGATCTGAAGGACCGGGTGGGCAACGCGGTCACGCTGTGGGTGAAGGTGCCGTCCGACCGGCGGGAGCAGGCGCGCCGGCATCTCGAAGCGCTGGCGCTCCCCGCGGTGTTGTCCAACGGCACCGCCCTGGGGGTGCGGGTGGACCACGCCGCCCGGGCCGACGTGCTGGTGGAGCTGCGCCAGCGCGCCATCCCGGTGGAGGACTTCTGGACGGAAGCTCCTTCGCTACAGGACCTTCTGGATGACGTGCTGGGTCTCAGGGAGGAGTCGTGATCGCGCGCACGGCGCTGTTCATCCAGCGCGAGCTCACCGGTTCGCTCAGGGCCCGCTGGTTTCTGGCGTACTCGGCGGTCTTCCTCGCCGGCGGGCTGCTGCTTGCCACCTTCGGGTTGGGTGACGTTACGGTGTACGGCTACCGGGGCTTCGCCAAGGCCTTCACGGGGCTCGTGCACATGGCGCTGCTGTTCGTGCCGCTCATGGCGCTGTTCCCCGCGGCCGCCGCCATCGCAGAGGATCGGGAGAGCGGCGCGTTGGAGTACGTGCTCGCCCAGCCGGTCACGTTCGGGGAGGTCTTCGCCGGGAAGTTGTGCGGCGTCAGCCTCGCGGTGCTCCTCTCCATGACCGTGGGGTTCGGCGCCGCCGGCGCCGTGGCTGTGCTCCGCGGAGTACCGCCCGGATTGGTCATCACGCTGTACGCTTTCGTTGTACTGCTCGCGCTCGTGTTCGTGGCTCTGGGAATCTGCTTCTCCACCGTCACCGGCTCGCGGTCCCGCGCCATGACCTTCGGGATCATCGTGTGGCTGGTCCTAGTAGCCCTGGGCACTCTGGGCGTCATGGTGGCGTTCGTCCGATGGGGGCTGCCGGAGCAGCTCCTCGTGACGTGGAGTTTCCTCAACCCCGTCGAGTCCTTCCGCATGGGCGTCGTGAGCGCTCTGGACGCCGACCTCTCGCTTCTCGGCCCGGTGGGTGCCAAGATTGTGGAGCGGTTTGGGGACGGCGGCACCATGGCGCTAGCAGCACTCTCCCTGCTGGGGTGGGTCACCGTGCCGGGGCTTGCTGGGTGGGCCCTGTTCCGCCGGAGGGGCTAGCAGACTCCGGTGCCACGCCTCGCCGCGGCGCTGACGCGGATACGTCGAGGCCGTTTGTGTTCACTTCCGCCATGCCCAGGGTATCGGTCCTCCTCCCGTGCCGTAACGCCACCGCCACGCTGGACGAGGCGCTGCGCTCTCTCGCGGCACAGACGTTCAGGGACTTCGAGATCGTCGCGGTAGACGACGGATCGGGCGACTCAACCCCTGCGGTGCTGACTGCGTGGGCCGATAGGGACCATCGGATCCAGGTGGTCCGCACGCCGCCCCACGGGATAGTCGCCGCGCTCAACACGGCCGCCGAGCGAGCCCGGGGCGGGCTGTTAGCCCGGATGGATGGCGACGACATTGCGAGGCCCGAGCGCCTGGAGCGACAGGTCGCGTACCTCGACGCCCATCCCGACATCACGGCATGCGGGACGCGCATCCGCTACGTCCCTCGTCACCTCGTGCGCGACGGTGCGCGGCGCTACGAGCGCTGGATCAACGACGTGGTGCTTCCCGAAGAGATCGAGCGCGACCTCTTCGTCGAGTGCCCGATCCCCCACCCGAGCCTCGTCGTGCGACGAGCCGCCTTCGAGCGGGCGGGTCGGTACCGGGATGCGGGCTGGCCAGAGGACTACGACCTGGTGCTGCGGCTGTGGGAGCGCGGCGGCCGCCTCGGGAAGGTCCCCGAGGTCCTGCTGGAGTGGCGGGAGCGGCCTGATCGGCTCTCACGCACGGACGGCCGTTATGCGGAGGAAGCGTTCCAGCGCTGCAAGGCTCATTTCCTGAAGCGGCGAATCGCGGGGCGGCAGGTGGTCGTCTGGGGCGCGGGCCCGGTGGGGAAGGCGTTCGCGCGCGCCCTGCGGGACGCGGGGCACGACGTAATCGCCTTCGTGGATCTCGACCCCCGCAAGATCGGGCAGACGATCCACGACGCGCCGGTGATCCACCCGTCGGCGATCGTGCGGTATCGTTCGGCCTACGTCGTTGCCGCAGTGGGCTCACCGGAAGCCCGCGCGGAGATTCGCGCGGCGCTCACGGCGGCGGGGTTTCACGAGCCGGAGGAGTGCTGCGCGGTGGCGTAAGCTGGCGGCAATTGCACACCGGCAGCTAAGGGAACGAGGGAACCCTCTCGCTCCGGGCACCGGCGCACGCCAGCCCGCTCGGCCGGCAGGGCGGCCTCGCTTCAGCACTATCCGCGCTGAGATCCGGACCGGTCGCACCGTTCCCTGTTCCCCGTTCCCCCTCTACCGTCCTATCGCCCTCTTCGGCACGAACCGCGGCACCCGGCGGCAGTACTCCTCGTACTCCGCTCCGAAGCGATCGCGCAGCTCACGCTCCTCGAAGAGCACGACGAGGTACAGCGCGGGCAGCATGAGGGCGAGCAGGACGTAGAGCCCCACATAGTTGGCGAAGCAGGCGTACGCCGCGACCAAGAACACGAGCTCGACGTAGCGGGGGTGGCGAATCCTGCCGTAGATGCCCTCAGTGAGCAGCGCGCCCCGGTCACCGCCCTCGCGTCGCAGCTCGGGGATCCCCGTCATGATCTTCTGCGTCAGGTGCCTCCGGCGTTTTCGGGCGATCGCGACCCCTGTCGAGAAGCACGCCACCGCCAGCGCGATCAGCGGGACGCTGGTTCCCAGATCAGCGCCGAGCAGCGCACCCCGGGCACGGTACAGCGCCAGCATCATGCCGAGCACCGGCACGGTGAGGATGGCGTAGGTCCATGCCGGACCGAACCTGCGCCACAGACCCACGAAGGGATGGATCACGAGCCACAGCAGCACGCCAGGCGGCAGGGAGACCAGCAGAATGACCGCAATGACGTAGCGAGCTGTGCTCATCCGTGCACCCTCGGCTACGCCACGAGCCGCCACACCTGGGTTACGAGAAAGCACACCGTGAAGCCCATGAGCAGCGGGAGCAGCGTCGCGACCGACGTCCACCTCGCGCTGCCCGTCTCTCTGAAGATCGTGTAGATCGTGGTGGAGCACGGATTGTGCAGCAGGCTGAACAGCATGAGGTTGAGACCGGTCAGCAGGGTCCACCCCCCGGCCCGCAGCAAGTCTCCCGTTGCCGATGCCGTGTCCAGCTCGAACATCACTCCGACGCCCTCGCCCACGCCCCCGGCACCGAGCGTGAGCACCGTGAGCATCAGCACGGTCGGAATGATGATCTCGTTGGCCGGTATCGCCACTATGTATGCCAGGAGAATCACGCCGTTGAGGCCGATCAGGATCCCCAGCGGGTCGAGCCACGACACGAAGTGCTCGGCGAGGCTCGCACCGCCCACTCCGATGTTCGACACCAGCCAGATCACCGCACCCGCCGGCGCGGCGAAGATCACCGCACGCCACAACACTATCAGCGTGCGGTCGATGAGCGACGTGTAGAGCGTCTGGAGCACTCGCGGCGGCCGGTACGGGGGAAGCTCCAGGCTGAAACTCGTCGCCTGGCCTTGCAGCACCGTCCGCGACAGCATCCAGGAGGCGAAGAACATCGCCACGACGCCCAGCACCGCGATGCCCACCACTGCGCTGGCCGAGGCGAGGCCCGCTAGCCGCGCCGGCACCAGCGCGCCGATGAAGATCGTGGCGATCAGGATTTGCGTGGGCCAGCGACCGTTGCAGAGGGAGAAGTTGTTCGTGATGATCGCGATCAGCCGCTCCCGCGGACTGTCGATCACGCGGGTAGACACCACGCCCGCTGCATTGCAGCCGAATCCCATGCACATGGTCAGCGCCTGCTTGCCGTGCGCTCCCGTCCGCTGAAACAGCTTGTCGAGGTTGAACGCCACGCGCGGCAAGTAGCCGAAGTCCTCCAACAGCGTGAACAGCGGGAAGAAGATCGCCATCGGTGGGAGCATCACGCTCACCACCCAGGCAGTCGCGAGATAGACCCCGTCGAACAGGAAACCGTCGAGCCACCACGGCATCCCGATTCCCGCACCGAAGTCCTTGAGGGCCGGGTGCACGTTGTCCAACAGCAGCCAGGCCAGGAACGCCGAGGGACGGTTGGCGCCCGCGATCGTGATCCAGAAGACCACGGTGAGTACCAGCAGCATGAGGGGGAAGCCGAACCACTTGCTGGTGAGCAGGCCGTCGAGGGTGCGGTCGAAGTCGAACTTGGCGCGCCTGAGCCCCGTAACGCCGCTCGCCTCGGCGATGCGGTGCGCCTCGAAGTAGGTAGTCTCAGTGATGCGGTCGTGAAAGTTGGGGCTCAGGCTCCAGCGGAGCTGTGAGGCGCGCTCGAGGATCACTCTGGCTCCCCGCGACGCTGTGGCGCTCTGCTCTGGGCTCGCCGCCTGCTGCGCCAGACGGCCGTCGGCCACGTTGCCGAGGTCGCCGGTGCGCACGGCGGCCTCGACTCGCGCGTCGGCATTGAGCAGGCGCAGCGCTACCCATCGCGCGTTGGGCAGATCGGGATAGACCCGCCTGACCGTGTCGGCCAGGCTCCCGACGGTCGACTCGACCTCGGGCGGGAGATGCTGGATCCGGAAGGGGGCCGCCCGAGTCTCGCCCTTGGCCATGCTGCGAATCGCTTCGAGCAGCTGCGGAATGCCTTCTCCTTGCCGCGCCGCCGTGGGCACCACCGGCACGCCCAGCTCCCTGGAGAGCTTCTTGGGATCGACGGCGACGCCGTGGCGCTTCGCCTCGTCCATCAGGTTGAGACACACCACCGCGCGATCGGTGATCTCCAGGACCTGGAGCACGAGATTGAGGTTCCGCTCGAGCCGCGTGGCGTCCACCACCACCACAGTCACGTCGGGTTGGCCGAACAGAATGAAGTCCCGTGCTACCTCCTCATCGGCGCTCCCCGCCTGGAGCGAGTAGGTGCCGGGGAGGTCCACCACCTTCACGCGGCTGTCATCCAGCGCGAACACGCCTTCCGCCCGGGCCACCGTCTTTCCGGGCCAGTTCCCGGTGTGCTGGCGCAGGCCCGTGAGCTGATTGAACACGGTGCTCTTGCCGGTGTTGGGATTCCCGGCCAGCGCCACGAGGTAGTTCCACCGGTCCGGCTTGAGGCCCAGCCGAACCAGGCTCGCCTCGCGACCGGCGGGGCAGGTGGCACACCCGGGAGCGGCGAGGCCCGCCATCTCAGCTCACCTCCGCGGCGCTGACCCGGGCGACGCGAATCCAATCCGCCTGCTGGTCGCGCAGGGCGATGAGGGCGCCGCGAATGCGGTACGCCACCGGATCGCGCATCGCACCCTCCAGCTCGGCCGTGATCACGGTTCCCGGAACGACGCCCAGATCTAGCAGCCGGCGCCGCTGGGGTCCCTGGCACACCGGCGAGATCTCGAGCACGGCGCCTGCCTCACCCGGCCGCAGGGCGGAGAGTGTCTCGAATGGACCGCGCGCCGCTTGCTCCACGGGCAGTGGGCTCACTGTGACGTTGCGCGCCGCCACCGGTTCCAGCGCGAACTCCTGCCCGTCGGCCGTAAACCGGATGGTCTCGGGAGAGGCCGTCACGATCTCGACCTGCGTGTGGGGGGCGAGGCCGAGCCTGACCAGCTGCTCGAAGATCTCCCGCGGTTCGTCCTCGAGGTGCACGATGGATGCCCGCTCGCCGGGCCGGAGGTCGGTGAGCGCGAACCCAGCCCGGGGCGGCAGCTCACCCGCGGCGGTGGGGATGGGATCGCCGTGGGGGTCGTAGCGCGGATCGCCCATGGCAGCGGCAAGCCGCTCCACCTGCTCACCACTGAGCGTGTGTTCCCGCGTTTCGGCTTCCTCGTGCCAGTTGACGGGGGAGACACCGGTGCGGTCGGCGAGGTAGCGCTCCCACAGGCGGTGGGTCCGCAGCACGCGCAGCGCCTGAGTGCGGCCCACGTCGCTGAGAGCGAGCGTCTCGCCCTCGGAGCGGGCGAGTCCCATTCCCTCGAGACGGGCCACGAGCTCCGCGGCGCGGGCGCGCGACATCTCTAGCGCCCCAGCCACGCTCTCGATCGTGGCAGGCTTGCCGGCGTACTCGGACTCGTGGAGGTGCTTCAGGGCATCCTCGACCCGGGCGCGCTGGGTCAGCCGCACCAGCCTACCCAGGCGCGCCGCCACCCCCCGGCGCGGCCAGAAGATGACCAGCGCCACCGCGACAATGAGTCCGAAGACCAGAAGTGCGACCGCAGGATCGACCATGGTTCCAGTCAACCGTCCGACCGTTAGGCTCGGCTAATTCACCGTAGCGCCAGGAACGACGCCGCCAAATTCCTGGCCGGCGGCGCCCACCCCGACGCATGAGTTAGCTATGACAAAAGACTATATTAGGTCATCCAAATCGGCAAGGCTTTGGGCGCCCGGTGTGGCCCTCCCTGCGAGAACGCCCGCTGGGCGGCCCGCCGGATGCCGCCGTGGGCGATCGCGCCCACCTGCAGGGCTGGTGCGGCAACCGTATCTTTCGGCGCATGGAACCCTTCAAGATCAAGACCGTCGAGACGATTCCCTTCGTGACGCGCGCCGAGCGGGCAACCGCGCTCGCGGAGTCGGGCTACAACGTCTTCAACATCCCGTCGCGGCTCATCACCATCGACCTCCTCACCGACTCGGGAACCTCCGCCATGTCGGATCACCAGTGGGCAGCCCTGATGCTGGGCGACGAGTCATACGCCGGGAGCAGCAACTACTACCGTTTCGAGGAGACGGTGCAGCGCATCACCGGCTACCAACACGTGATCCCGACGCACCAGGGGCGCGTGGCCGAGAACCTGCTCTTCACCACAGTGGTCAAGGAGGGCGACCACGTCCCCAACAACATCCACTTCGACACCACCCAGGCGAACATCGAGCACAACGGCGGCGTCGCGGTCAACTGCGTGATCGACGAGGCCTACGACCCGACGATCGACATCCCCTTCAAGGGGGACATGGACATCGCCAAGCTCGACAGGGTGCTGGGCGAAGTGGGGCGCGAGCGGATTCCGCTGGTGATGCTCACTATCACGAACAACTCCGGGGGTGGGCAGCCGGTTAGCCTGGAGAACGCCCGCCAGGTCTCGCAGTGGTGCCGCAAGCACGGCATCCCGTTCATCTACGATGCCTGCCGCTTCGCCGAGAACGCCTACTTCAACAAGGTGCGCGGCGGCGCCGACGGGGAGATCGCCGACATCGTGCGCGAGTTCTTCGCCCTCGCCGATGGCTGCACCATGTCGGCCAAAAAGGATGGGTTGGTGAACATGGGCGGCTTCGTGGCCCTCAACAACGATGAGCTTTCCACCCAGATCACCAACATGCTCATCCTGATCGAGGGATTCCCGACGTACGGCGGCTTGGCCGGTCGTGACCTGGAGGCGATGGCTCAGGGGATGGAGGAAGTGCTGGACGAGCGCTACCTGGCCCATCGCATCGGCCAGATACAGCAGTTCGGCGAGCGGCTCTGCGACGCGGGCGTTCCCATCGTGCTGCCGGTGGGGGGGCACGCGGTGTATCTCGATGCCAAGCGCTTCCTGCCCCACATCCCGCAGGAGGAGTTCCCCGCCCAGGCCCTCACCTGCGCCCTGTACCTCGAGGGCGGGGTCCGCGGGGTCGAGATCGGCGGGCTGATGTTCGCGATCCATGGCGAGTGGCCGGAACTGGAGCTCGTGCGGCTGGCCGTGCCCCGGCGGGTCTACACGAGGAGCCATCTGGACTACGTGGCCGACGTCTGCGCGAACCTGTACCGGGAGCGCGACTCCATCCAGGGACTCAAGCTCACCTACGAAGCCCCGGTACTGCGCCACTTCACGGCGCGGCTCGAGCCCGTGGGGGCCACCTAGGCGTCAACCCCGCGAATGGCGGCCCTCAAGACACTGCTCTTACCCTCATCGTCCCGGGGACTGCCACCGTCCTGGTGCCGTACTTGTTGGTGCGCAGCGCCCTCGGTGGCGCGGTGGAACTCGGTGCCGCACGGTGGCTCGGACTGATCCCGATCGTGGCAGGCGGCGTGCTGTACACGCGAAGCACTTGGGACCTCGTGCAGACCGGGCGCGGCACGCCGGCGCCGATCGATCCGCCGGCCCGCCTGGTAGCGCGCGGGTTCTACCGCTTCACGCGTAATCCGATGTACGTAGCGGTGCTCGCCGTGCTCCTCGGCGAGGCGATCGTGTTCCGGTCCACCGTGCTCCTCGGGTACACGATCGCCGTTGGGGTGGCCTTTCATCTCTTCGTCGTGTACTACGAGGAGCCGACGTTGCGCCGGCTCTTTGGAGCCGCGTACCAGCATTACTGCGAGTCGGTACCGCGTTGGCTGACCACACGCCGGCGATCGGCCGGTGACCCGAGCGAGGGTGCGGAGTCGCGCTAGGATTCCTCGCGATCCACCCGCTTGAGGAACTCACCGGTGAAGTCACCGGTGCCGTCGCGTTCCCGCTCAAGCAGCGCACGCATCTCGGAGAGTTCCCGGCGCGCCGCCTGCGCAGCAGGCGTGTTGGGATACCGCTGGCACAGCAGCGTCAGCTCCGGGATCGCCCTGCGAGGCGTGCGCAGCTTGTGGACGTAGAGCTCCACGATCTCCTGCGTGATCACCAGCCCCTGCAGGCCCTTTAGCTGCGCGTCGGAGCGCGCCCGCGTGAACCAGGTGACCGCCTCCTCGTGCCGCCCCAGGTGATCCCGCAGCAACCTGGCGAGCCGCACGTACGGCTCCGGGTCCTCCGGATGCTCGAGACACTCCGCCTCGTAGGCAGCCGCGGCGTCCTCGTACTCGCCCCGCGCCACCAGCGACTCGGCGCGGGAGTACTCCGGCCTCACTGCCGTGCCGCGCGGGTTATAGAGGGCCTTCGTAGCCGCCCCCGCGGAGCGCATCGCGACCTCAGCGAAGACCAGCGCACAGATGATGGGCGTGATGAAGCCGAGGAGGGCCAAGAGAAAAGGGTTGGCGCCCAACTTGGCGGCGAGTAAGGCACCCGCTGGTATGCCGCCGAACAGGCCGGCGAAGACTCCCCACGCCAGCGCCTGGAAGCGATAGGCGCGCTCTGCCGCGTCCATGTTCTTGAGACGACGCATCCCCCATAAGGACCCGCCCGCCGCGCGCCGTCAAGCCATGACCGGCCTCGGCTGGTCGCCGAGCCGCGCGCGCACCATCTTAGCGTCAATGAGCCGCTTTCAGCACGGCGCCACCAGGAGACCTGACGTGACCAGACTGGCTCCGACCCTCGCATCCGCGTTGTTGATCTCAAGCCTCTTCGTGTCCGGCGACCTCAAGGCGCAGTCGCAAGGCGCGTACCTCGGTCACCTCACCTGGCCGGATGCCGCGCAGCGATTGCGTGACGCGCCACTCGTAGTCGTCCCGTTCGGTGCCGGCGCCAAGGAACACGGCCCACACCTGCCGATGAACGCCGATCAGGTAGTGTTGCAGTACCTGCTCGAGCAGGCGGTGGACTCGCTCCCGGTGGTGGTGGCACCGCCGATACTTCACGGCTGGTTTCCGGCGTTTCGCGCTTTTCCCGGAACCGAGGTGAGCGACCCAAACATCTTCACGCGCTACGTCCTCGAGGTCGCGCAGTCGCTCGTGGCCCACGGTGCGCAGCGGGTCGTGTTTCTCAACACGGGAATCCGGAACGCGACCGGTCTCCCGATCGCGATCGCCGCACGCGAGCTGCGCGTGCAGACCGGCACGCCGACCCTCGTGGTCTCGTGGGATGATCTCGAGACCGACGAGCTGGCAGCCCTGGAGGAACAACGCACCGGCGGGCACGCCGACGAGATCGAGACCTCGATCCACCTGGTGCTGCAGCCCCAGTTGGTGCACATGGAAAGGGCCGTCGCGAGCTACCCGGAAGCCGGGAAGGCCGTGACGCCGGGCTACCGCCCCGGCCTCTACGCCCAAGATCCCAAGGACCCGGCGTACTCGACGACGGGGCACACCGGTGACCCACGGCTGGCCACCAGAGAGAAGGGCGAGCGGGCCCTGGCCATCATGACCGCGCAATGGCTCGGAGCGCTGCAGGAGTTCTCCCAGGTGCCACGGCACCGGAAAGAGTGAGCTGCACCCGGCGGTCGCCGACGCCGCGGCGAGGAGGTGGCACGTGAAGACGATCGGCCTGCTGGGCGGAATGAGCTGGGAGTCCACCCAGACCTACTACAGGCTCATCAACGAGGCGGTGCGCGACCGACTCGGCGGGCTGCACTCCGCCGAGTGCGTGCTCTACAGCGTGGACTTCGAGCCGATCGAGCGGTTGCAGTCGGCCGGCGCCTGGGAGGCGGCCGGAGCCATCCTGGCCCAGGCCGCGGGCCGGGTGGAGGCCGCCGGTGCCGATTTCCTGGTGTTGTGCACCAACACCATGCACAAGGTGGCTCCGCAGATCGAGGCGGCGATCGAGATCCCGCTGCTACACCTCGCCGACGCCACCGGAGCGGCAGTGAGAAGCTCGGGCTTCAACACCGTGGGCCTCCTGGGCACGCGCTTCACCATGGCAGAGGAGTTCTACCGCGGCCGGCTCGAGGAGCGTCACGGCCTCACGGTACTGATCCCCAGTGAACCCGAGCGCGATTTCGTGGATCGCGTGATCTTCGACGAGCTGTGTGTGGGCAAATGCCTCGACGCGTCGCGCCGTCGCTACCTGGAGATCATCGATGGCCTCGCCGCACGCGGCGCCGAGGGCGTGATCCTGGGATGCACCGAGATCTCGCTCCTCGTCGGCCCGGAGGACACGGCGGCGCCTCTGTTCGACACCACGGCGATCCATGTGGAACAGGCCGTGGAGTGGGCACTCGGCTAGAAGTGCGTGGAGTACTGCCCGCCGGCGATGATCGTCCAGTCCGTCTCGAGCTGGGGGCCATCCAGATCCTGATACAAGGGGATTAGACCCTCCACTGCGAGACGCAACCCCTTGAAGAACCCACTCATGATGTACGTGTTGAGCCCCATGCCCAGGTCCACACGGGTGAACGCGCGGAGCAGCGGATCGGCCGTGGGCACGAAGGTGGGGTCCAGGTCCGGGTCGGCGCCATCGATGTTCTGCTGCCGCGTGACCACTCCGCGGAGCGAGGTACTGACCTCGTCGATCAGCTTGAGCGCGCCCCACAGCGTACCCATGTAGTTGTTCCCCAGGGTGTAGTCGCGGTCGTTAGTGCCCAGGCGGAACGTGCCCAGCCCCTGGAGTCCCCACGAAAAATCGGTGACCTGACCGAGATAGGTCAGGCCCGCGGTCACGTCCCACGTACCCGACCCGGTCTGCATCGGATAGGGAAGCTGCTGCACGTCGGGCGCGCTGGCCGGCGTGACGTCTTTCCTCTCGATCGATCCCGTGGGAACACTGAGCGCGGCATTGATATGCACGCTCTGGCGATCCCACTTGGGTAGCTGGACCAGCCCGCCGAGCTTGATGTCGCCGATGCCGCGTGAGATCGTGGTGAACGTCCGCGCGTTGCGCGCCATGTGGTCCATCAGGCTCTGAAGCACGGGCACGCCGAGGGTGAGTGTCACCCAGTCGGATGGCGCATACATCACCCCGAACATGTGCATCTGCATCGGCATGCTGGTGGGCGTGGCCGTGAACTGGTAGTCGCCGTCCGGATCCACGATGGACCAGTTACCGAGCTTGTCGGTGCCGATGCGACTGTCCTCCATGACCATGTACATGTACCGATAGGACAGCATGATCTCGCCGGCTTCATGCGTGTGGTCTCCCACCACGCCGAAGGGCGCGTGCCCGTCGGCGCGCGCGGAACTCCACTGGGCGGCACAGAGCGACGTGCCGCCCGTCATCAGTCCGAGGGTGAGCAAGAGGGCTCTACGCATTGTTGAGGCTCACAGGGTTTCCGGGGGTTCGACGGCTCGGCCCGAGACGGCTACTATACGGCGGGCGAACAGTCTATGTTCCCGCATAGCGCCTCGCAAGGAGCAGCGATGAGAGCGATATCCAGCAGTGTCGCGGGAGCGGCCCTACTGCTCTGCACGGCGGCTGCACCGCTGTTCGCCCAACTGAACTCCCTTCCCGTGTACACCTCACCCAAGGGGGGCACGGGGATCATTGTCTCGGCTGACTACGGCAAAGGCTTCAACGAGGAGTCGGGCGAGAACCGCACCCTGGCCTTACGGGCGGTGCTCGGGCTCTCCGCGCTCCAGCTCGGCGCGGGCGTCGGCACGGTCAACCCCGAGATCGCGGTCGAGCGCTCGGACAAGTTCCAATGGATGGGCACCGCCGCCCTGCGGCTGTTCGGCGGGGGCGTGTTGCCGCTGGCCGTCAACATCCAGGTCGGCTACGGGCGCCTCGAGCTGGCGGATGACTCGACGCAGATCAACATCCCGGTCAGCGTAGGGGTGGGGGTGAGCCCACCGCTCCCCGGTCTGTCATTCGAGGCCTGGGCCGCACCCAGACTCTCCATCCGTCAGGTGAAGATCGGCGACGTCAAGGAGAGCCAAACCGGCTTCGGCATCTCGGCGGGCGTGGATCTGGGGTTCAGCATCGGCCTCGGCGTGCACGCAGCGCTCGACTGGGAGCACCTCCCCGAAGAGATCGGCGTGGTATTCGACCTCCCGTCGATCCAGCCGGCCGTGATCGGGGTCGGCATCAGCTACAGCTTCAAGCTGCCGGGAGGGGTGTGACCTCAGGCGGCGAGGGTGCCGCTGCCGCGACGGCACCGGAGAGGACGCTCACGGGCAGGCCATGCGCCGAGCCAGCGTGGCGACCCGGTGCCCCAGCCCCCGAGCCTTCTCGAGAAACTGCGGGTGCACCTCGCCCGCCTCCGAGCCGAACGGAGCTTCCTCGGTGACCGCTGAGGCGCCGAACGCACTCTGCCACTCTGCCCCGCCCACGACGACCATCCCGTAGATCAGCATCGAGCGCAGGATCGCGAGCTGTGTGGTCTCCTCGCCGGCCGAGATCCCGCCGCCCGACACGAACGCCGCCCCCAGCTTGTCTCGCATCTCGCCGCCCGTGAACGGCCAGCGGATGATGAACTCCTGCACCGCCGGCGCCACGTTGGCGTTGTACACCGGGCTGCCGACCAGGATCGCGTCGGCTGCCAGCAAGTCCTCCGTCGTGACGCTGTCCACCGGGAGCAGCTTCACCCCCGCCCCCTCATCCCGTGCACCCGCGGTCACCGCCTCGGCCATCGCGCGGGTGCGGCCGGTCTGACTGTAGTACGCGACTAGCACGGACGGATCGCACTGGGCCGCTAACGGTTGCACCCAGGCGGCGGTCACCAGCGCCAGGATCGAGATCGTTCGTGTCATTGAGAGCTCCTCCCGCGCAGCCGGTTGCTACGCGAGCCAGCGATCGCGGTGCTCGGCGACGAACGCGTCGTCGGTGAGATGGGGGTACGCGGCGAGCATCCGGTCGATCTCCTCGACCTGTCCGGGAGACAGCACCTCGTGCCGGTTCAGGCACCACGTGCCGGCCAGCAGCCCCTGACGGCGCAGCACCTCGTGGATACCGGGGAGGCAGCCTGCATACCCGTGGGCCGCATCGAAGATCGCTGCGTTGGCTTCGGTCAGCTGGGCGGCGGTCGAGAGCAGCTCGGGTGGCACCGGCGACCCACTCGTGGCGATGCGGTGGCACTCGGCATGCAGCTCCACCGCGCGACGGGTCCAGATGGCCCACTGACCGAGTAGGCCGCCGACGATCCGAACTACCGGACGGTCACCGACCCGGAACGGCGTGAGCAGATCGAGCACGATGTGATCGTCGTTCCCGGTATACAGCGCGATCTCCTCTGCCCGCCCCGATTCCGCCACGGCACGCACCACGTCCAGCGTGCGGTAGCGATCGAACGGCGCGATCTTGATCGCGACCAACTCAGCCAACTCCGCAAGGTCCCGCCAGAACGCAGCGGGGAGATCGCGTCCCCCCACCTCCGCCTGTAGGTAGAACCCCATCACCGGGATGATCTCAGCCACGGCCGCGGTGTGATCGATCAATTCTGGATGTGACTTCCCTTCCAGCCCGCCGAACGACACTAGCCCGACGTGATAGCCGAGTTGACGCGCTAGGGCGGCCTCCGCCGTAGCCTGCCGTGTATCACCGAGGATGCCAGCGATGCGAACCACGGGAGTGCCACCGGCGCGCTCACGCTCATCCAACACGCCCGCGGCGAGGGCAAGCACCGGCTCGTACCAGCCCACCGACGGATCGTGGATCGCGAATTGTGTGGTGTGCACGCCCACCGCGATCCCGCCCGCGCCCGCATCCAGGTAGTAGCGCGTCAGCGCCCGCTGGCGCCGCTCGTCCAGGCGCAGATTCGCGGTCAGCGCAAGCGGGTGGGCCGGGATGACCAGGCCGTCGCGCAGCCGCGCGCGCACGTCCAGCGGCATCAGAATCGGCCCTCGCGTTCCTCGAAGTGCGTCGGCTGGTCGAGGGAGCGGCCTCCCCGACGTACCCAATCCGCCACCCAATCCAGCAGAGTTTCCAGGTCCAACGTCGGCGGTCCGAATAGCTCACGGCAGCGGGAGGCGTCACTCAGCAGCGCCGTCCCTGCCTCGTCGCCCGTGAACAGCGGCTCCCGCTCCAGGCGTTTGCCCAGGCTGAGCGTCAGCTCGCGCACCGACAGGCGCTCTGGACCCGTCACGTTGAGCACGAACGGTGGCGCGGCGCAGTGGGCCAGGCACCGCAGGGCGATCGCGTTGGCGTCGCGCTGCCAGATCACGTTCACGTAGCCCATTGTGAGATCGACCGGCTCCCCGCGCCAGATGCGGTCGGCGAGATCGCGTAGCACGCCGTAGCGCAGCTCCACCGCGTAGTTGAGGCGTATGATCGCCACGGGCGTCTGCTGCCGCTCCGAGAGAAACGTGACCACCCGCTCCCGTGCCACCACGGATTGAGCGTACTCCCCGACCGGCCCGACGGGGTCGGACTCGACCGATCCCGCGCCGCTCACGGGAACCAGGGGGTACACGTTGCCGGATGAGAAAACCACCAGGTTGGAGGCCGCGAAGCGCTCCAGCACCATGCCGGGCAGGACCGCATTCAACGTCCACGTGGTCGTGGGATCCCCCACGGTACCGAACTTCTGCCCGGCCATGAAGATGACGTTGGGCGCATCCGGCAACTGCCCGAGGGCCGCCGGATCGAGCAGGTCGCAGGCGACGGTTTCGACACCTGCCGCCGCCAGCGATTCGGCCACTCCCGAGACGCTGAAGCGAGAGGCGGCGATTATCCGCCGGCGAGCACCTGTCTCCGCCACCGCCCGACGCGCCACCCGCACGAGGCTCGGTCCCATCTTCCCACCCGCGCCGAGCACGAGGAGGTCGCCTTCGAGTTGGGCCATCGCCGCGACATCGGACTCCACTGGCCGCGACAGACGCTCATCGAGCTCCGTCTCGGTGGTGATCGTGTCGCTCATTTCAGTCGTCCCTCACCGAACGGAGTCTCCCCCCCAGAAGGGCCTCATCGCTACGTAGTCTCTCCCACCGCCGTCGTGATGATAGTGGTGAGCTCCGCCACGCCGGGCACGCGGCCCTGCAACACGAGCCTCCCGTCAATCGCGAGGGCCGGGGTGCGCATCACCCCCGCCTCGGCGATCGCCGTGATGTCCTCGACCTTCGTGACTTCGGCTTCCTGCCCCAGCGCGCTGAGTGCCTGGCGCGTGTGCGTCTCCAGCCGCCGGCAGTTCGCGCAACCAGGTCCGTACACATCGATCTTCATGAGTTGATCCCCTCTCTTCGTCCCTCTACCCGGCCACTGCCCCGTACACCATCCCCGCGGCCGTGGCCATCACCACGGTCAGGCCCACGAACGCGAGCGTCTTCTGCGTCCCCATGACGCTGCGAATGACCAGCATGTTGGGCAGCGACAGCGCCGGTCCGGCCAACAGCAGGGCCAGCGCCGGTCCCTTGCCCATGCCGTTGCCGAGCAAGCCCTCCAGGATCGGCACCTCGGTGAGCGTGGCGAAGTACATGAGCGCCCCCGCCAGCGACGCGAAGAGGTTCGCAAAGAGCGAGTTCCCGCCCACCGCTGCGCCGATCCATGCCGACGGGACGAGCCCCTCCTGCCCGGGCCGTCCCAGCAGGAGACCCGCGACGAGCACGCCCGCCAACAGCAGCGGCAGGATCTGCTTGGCGAAGGTCCAGGACGACGCGAACCACTCGCGGGTCTCACCGCCGCGCGCGGTGGTGAGCAGCGAGAGTCCCACCACTCCCGTGGTGAAAGGCACGGCGGGGTGCGCGGCGAAGCCCGCCCCCGTGCCGGCGACCGCGATCCCCGGCACCACCATGCTGCGCCACGGCACGCCGTACCACGCCACGAGCACCAGGGCCAGCACCAGCGCGGCCAGCGCCGTGAGCAGCCACCTCGCCGAGTAGACCGCCTGGAAGAAGCCGCTCGACTCGGCCGGCGCTCCCCAGTTGGCGAACACGAGGATGGCGACCATCGAGCCGAAGAAGAGCACGGTTTGCCACAGCGGGCGCCCCGCCGGCTCCTCGGGCACGGACGCCTGCACCGCGGCCTTCGCCAGCTCCTCCCGACGGAAGAGCAGGTGCATCAGCACCCCGACCACGACGCTGAACACGATCGCCCCGACCGCGCGGGCCAGTCCCAGCTCGACGCCCAACACCCGAGCGGTGAGAATCACGGCGAGCACGTTGATGGCCGGGCCCGAGTAGAGGAACGCGGCCGCCGGTCCGAGCCCCGCCCCCCGCTTGTAGATCCCGGCGAACAGCGGCAGCACCGTGCAGGAGCAGACCGCGAGGATGCTGCCGGAGACCGAGGCAACGCCGTAGGCGAGCAGCTTGTGCGCCCGGGCGCCGAGATACTTCATCACCGCACCCTGGCTCACGAAGACACCGATCGCCCCGGCGATGAAGAACGCCGGCACGAGACAGAGCAGCACATGCTCTCGGGCGTACCAGCGCGCAAGCAGGAGGGACTCGGCGAGCGCGCCGGGAAGGGCGCCGGCGAGCGCTTCGACCGGCAGGTAGTAGACCAGCAGGAAGCCGCCCACGAGCAGCACCGCCGCCTTCCACTCCGCCCTCCAGAAGCTCACTACCGTGCGGCCTCGAGCTGCCGCTTCGCCTCGGCTTTAAGGACCCCCTCGACGCAGGCATACCAGTTGAGCACGCAGGGCACCCGCAGCGAGTAGAAGACCTGGGTCCCTCGCTTGTCATCATCCACGATGCCGGCGCCCTTGAGCACCGCGAGGTGCCGCGACACGGTGGACACGTCGGCGTTCACCATCTCGGTCAGCTCACACACGCACCGCTCGCCCTCTGCCAGCTGATCCACGATGAATAGCCGCGTGGGGTGCGCCAGCGCCTTCATTACGTTGGCCCGTGCGACATACCGGGCGCGGGTACGCGAATTCATGAGTATTTGGCAAAATAGCCAAAGATTCGCTAGACGCAACCTCACTACCCACCCGCACTCCGCCTCGCGTCCCCAGGCTAGCTGCCCGCCCTGGCCGGTCCCACGGGCCCGCCGTATCCTAGGGAGAGCCCCGCCAGGAGTGACACAATGAGGTGTATCGCACTGCTCACCATACTGGCTTGCCCCGCACTGGCGCAGAGCCCGGACGTGTCCCGTCCGGTCCACACCTACTCGATCGTGGCGGTCGACTCGCTGACCGGCGAGATCGGCGTCGCCGTCCAGTCGCACTGGTTCAGCGTGGGGAGTCTCGTGCCCTGGGCCGAGCCCGGCGTGGGTGCTGTGGCCACCCAGTCGTTCGTGGATCCGAGCTACGGGCCGCGAGGACTCTACCTGATGCACACCGGCACGTCGGCGCCGGAGGCCCTGGCGGCGCTGCTACGGGCCGATCCCGACAGCCAGGTGCGACAGGTGGCGATGATAGACGCGGCCGGGCGCGTCGCCGCGCACACGGGCTCGCGCGACATCCCCGCTGCCGGCCACCACGTGGGCTCGGGATACTCGGTGCAGGCGAACCTGATGCGCAATGAGCGCGTGTGGCCCGCCATGGCCCGAGCGTTCGAGCGGACCGACGGCGATCTAGCCGACCGCATGCTCGCTGCCCTGGTGGCGGCGGAGGAGGCCGGCGGTGACATCAGGGGAAGGCAGTCCGCAGCGCTGGTCGTGGTGAGTGGTGACCGCAATGATCCTTCGTGGCAGAAGATCTTCGATCTCAGGGTGGAAGACTCCCCCGATCCCCTTGGCGAGATGGCGCGGTTGCTGCGTGCCGCCCGGGCGTACCGCGCCGCCACGGCGGGCGACGAGTTCGTGACGGCGGGGCAGATCGACTCCGCGATCGCCGCCTACGGCAGGGCGGCCAGGATCCTCCCCGATGAGGCCACCAACGGTGAGCTGGTCTACTGGCAGGCCGTGACGCTGGCCGAGCTGGGCCACATCGACGAAGCGATCCCGTTCTTCCGTCGCGCGTTCGCCCAGGACGAGAGCTGGATCGAGCTGCTGTGGCGCCTCCCGACGGTTGGGCTTCTGTCGGCCGACTCGGCGTCAATTGCGCGAATCGTGCGGGAGGCGCGTTGACACACCGGTCGCACCCTACCGTCGGGGTGCTCGGCGGGCTCGGTCCGGACGCCACGTTGGACTTCTTCGCCCGGCTACTGCGGGACACACCCGCCGCGAACGATCAGGATCATCTGCACCTACTGATCGACAACAACCCGCAGGTGCCCGATCGCAACGCGGCGGTGGCGGGCACCGGCCCATCGCCCGCGCCGATGCTCGCCGAGATGGCCAGGCGGCTCGAGCGCGCCGGGGCCGACTTCCTGGTCATGCCATGCAACGCGGCGCACGCCTTTCAGGACGCCATCGAGGAGGCCGTGTCCATCCCCTTCGTGAGCATCATCACGGAGACGCGCGATGAGGTGATGCGCCGCTTCCCCAAGCTCCGATGCGCAGGGGTGATGGCATCGACCGGCTGCCTCGACGCGCAGCTGTATCAACGAGCCTTCGGTGAAGAGCAAGTCGCCGTCGTCGTACCGGAAGGGCCGGACCGCGACACGTTCATGCAGGTGCTGTACGAGATCAAGTCGGGCGATCGCTCAGCTCACGCCAAGGCAACCATCCAGGCCGTAGCCGCAGGCCTCGTCGACCGCGGTGCCGAGATCATCGTCGCGGGCTGCACCGAGGTTCCGCTGGTGCTCGACGACAGCGATATCCCATGCCCGTCCGTCAGCTCGACCGACGTACTGGTGACGCAGACGATCGCCAAGGTGCGGGAATGGGCGGAGGGGAGGTCCGGTACCCGGTAGAGGCCCGTTGCGGCCTCTGCAATCACGGAAAGGCGACAAACCCCTATGTCTTTCCCGTGACACCCCATCGCACCGCCGGTACCTTCATCCGGTAGAGGCAACTCCTCAGCGCAGGGAGGACACTATGAAAAAGCGCGCAGTCTTGCCGGCCACCGCTCTGCTGGCCCTCGCGCTGGCAGGGTGCCAGGCGGCGGGTCCGCTATCGGAGCAGGATCTGGCAGCGATCGCCGAGGTGCGGCAGGCATACGTCGATGCCGTGCTGGCCGGTGACGCAGCCGCCGTCGCGGCACTGTACGCGGAGGACGCGACCGAGATGCCGCCCAACGTGCCCGCCACCGAGGGGCGAGCGGCCATCCAGGCGCGGTACGAGGCCGGGGAAGACGTGACAGAGTTCACCGTCACGCCTGTCGCGACCGAAGGCCTGGGCACCCTCGCGCTCGACTGGGGCACCTACTCGGTTACGATGGTGATCGAGGGCGTGGAGGAGCCGTACCAGGACACCGGGAAGTACCTGGCGATCTGCGAGAAGCAGGCCGACGGCTCGTGGCTCATGACGGTGTCAATCTGGAACTCCGACTTGCCGCTTCCCGAGTAGGGATCCGCAGTCACAAGTAGGCATCAGCGGCCCTTCTGCGAAGCTTGCATCGGAGGCGCCGGACGGCGGCTTGCGCCTCGGGCACTACGACCTCCACCGGGAGGTGATCCATGGCCGATCGCGTGAAGAAGGTCAACTACTGCTACCTCAAGGTCCCCAACCGGGCGGGGCAGGGCGACAAGATCCTCGGTCAGCTTCGCGAAGGTGCAGTCAACCTGCTGGCGTACTCGGGGTTTCCCATCGGCGGGGGCAAGGCGCAACTCGACTTCGTCCCGGAAGACATGGCGGCGTTCCGCTCGGTTGCGCGGAAGAACGGCTGGCGTGTGAGCAAGGTCAAGAAGGGGTTCCTGATCACGGGTCCCGACCGAGCCGGCGCCGCACACCGGCACATCAGCAAGCTGGCGGCCGCCAAGATCAACATTACCGCGGCCGACGCGCTGGCCGCCGGCAAGGGACGCTACGGGATGATCCTCTGGGTGAAGCCGAACCAGTACGGCCGCGCCGCGAGAGCGCTCGGGGCCAGATAGGCACTCCGGGCCGCGGGCACTGCGTTGCCGAAGCGAGCCATGGGGCCCTGCGGACGCAGGGCCCTTCTCGCAGGTGCGCCACTCCTTCACTTGGCATGACAGCGCCTGGAACAGCGGGTAGCTTGATGCGGTGAGCGTAGTCCGTAGGCACTAGAGAGGCTACCGTGAAGCCGGGCTCGCAGGATCGAGCCTCTTGTGAGCGATGGCCTGGACCTTCTCCAGATCGCCCAGCCGACCGTCACTGCTAACCGGAGGACCCGTCATGACGAGAGCGATCAGGGCTGTTCTATCGGTCACAATACTGCTGATCTCAGTTCCCGGCACTGCGCCGGCACAGGCGCGCTCAGATTCCCTCGCGGCACAGGTGGACTCGCTGTTTGCCGACCTGACCCCACACACCCCTGGCGCAGCCGTCCTGGTGGTGCGAGATGGGAAGGTGCTCTACCAGCAGGGGTACGGCAGCGCAAACCTCGAACACGGTGTCCCCATCACGACGTCCACTGTGTTCGATATCGCATCGGTCTCCAAGCAGTTCGCCGGCATGGCGATCGCCATGCTGACGGAGCAGGGGGTCATCTCGCTGGACGACGACGTGCGCACTCATATCCCGGAACTCCCGGACTTCGGGCACA
>JABAOF010005287.1_pt2 | contig 59239 bp, 55 predicted proteins | sample 7062171 | NCBI WGS metagenome assembly JABAOF01 (sample SAMN14538628, study PRJNA623070) | marine sediment metagenome | biome: marine biome [ENVO:00000428]; feature: marine pelagic biome [ENVO:01000023]; material: deep marine sediment [ENVO:00002113] | place: India: Gulf of Khambhat ...
GACTTGGGAATCTTTGCTTCACGGGATCCAGTAGCTGTCGATGCAGCGAGCATGGATAAGCTCAACAAGGCATTTCCCATTGCAAGTTCAGCGTGTGGAAATATTGCTCCGGGCGAGGATAAACTTGCGGTAGCGACTCCTTGGCCTGATCCCCACACTGGTGAAAAAACTCCAACCCAATGTCATTTATTGCAACTGGATTATGCAACCGAATTGGGTGTTGGAACCAAAGATTATAGACTCAAACATGTCGACAAAGCCAAGCCGTCGTAAAGCCGAGCCTAACGCGATTTGGATTTCTTCGATTTTACTTTGGAAGGTATTTGAGATTTTTGAGTGCTTTGGGTGTCTCTTGATAACCATTCGTTGAGAAACAATTTAGCATAATGGATCGGAACACCCACATCAAAGAGATGCCCAGCAATTTCTTGACGTGACATTCCCATTTTTGCTAGTTGACTTGCAAGGTTATAGGTAAATTCTTTCAGTTCCCAAGGATATACAACCCATGCTTCAGTTTTCACAACGTAGTAGTCAGGAACTAATTTTGTCCAAGGTTTCATATGCATCGTTGCTGTTCGAGGATTCTTGTATCCTCGTTGCACCAGGTGCTCACCAGCAATAATTAGGCTGTCTCCTGTATCCGAAATATCATCTACGAGAAGAGGATGTTCCCATTTCATGTCTCGTGGAATTTTCTGGCTTATTCGGGGTTCAAGGTCTCGAGCATAAATTCCCCGATAAAGATCCACTTTGACATTGGCTGTATCACGAGTAAAGAAGAGGTCTGAAAGTATTCGAGCGGGAATCCATCCCCCACGAGCAACGCCTACGATAACATCTGGCCGGTATCCTGAATCCACAATTTGTTCATAGAGTCTAAAACAAAGTTCGTACAGTCGCTCCCACCAAACGAATTCGTACGAGATTGCCATAATGCATGGTATCTACCCTGACTATAAAGCTTATCGTCAAGACCCTATAAAATCGCGAACTATGGACAAATATAACCTTGCTTTGATTACCTTAACAATAATTATGTATATAGGCATCAATTTCTAATGGGAACTAGGCTGGCGCTGATGACTAATCCCACGAACTCCGAAGATGAAGAGGAGAAACTGGAGAAGGAAGAGGCGCAAAACGAAAAAGACTTCAAGGATAAGCTAGAAGACATCTCATCCCGTCTTGCCCGAATTGAACGGGTGCTTGCACGTCTTGAACCGGAGATGGGTGAATTCCAGCAATCCACCCGATTAATTCGAGACGGGATGGACTTTTATGGGAATCTCTTCGAGATGATGGGACGTTTCTCAGGTCGTCAACGCTTGCAGAAACGCTATCCGATATTAGCGAAGGATGAGATGAGCCGACTCATTGTAGAAGCACTCGAACCAGGAAACCCTTTGAATATCAGCCAGCTCACGGTTGCTGTGCGACGTGGTCGGGGCACTGCTTCACGTCGAATCATTCGAGAACGAGTAAAACAGCTTCAGAACCTAGGGATTATCCAAGAATCACATCAAGACAAAAAAGCAATGTATTATAAACTGTCTGATGATCTTTTGTAAGAGCTCTTTCATTTCTAATGGGTTCTTAGTCTGGTGTGACCCAATATTTGGTCACTTCTTTGCACACAGTATTTGTTTTCTGACCACATCAATATATCCTGGTGACAACAACCATGAGCGACAAAGATATCAAATCAACTGATGCAGAGGAAGTACGGGTTATTCTTGAAGCGGTTCAAGAAACCGTTCCTAACCTCATCAGTCAGCTCGTTCAAGCCATTTATTCTCCCAAAGTTGCAGAAAGTATCGCTGAAGCCGTTGGTACGCTTTACCAAGGTCTTAAGAAAAAAGGCCTTCCAGATGATTTGATTCTTGAGATGACACGGAATTACATGAAAGTCCTTGACATTAAAGAGTTAATGAGTGAAAGCATAGGTTCAGGTCGGTTATCCAAAGATTGGGACATTGATGTAGAACGTGCAATTCGGAAAAAACGTGCAGACAAGGAGAAGGCTTAGAGTAAAAAAGAATAGAGAGAGAGGTCATCTGGACAGGTTTTAAGATCCAGATACCTTTTCCCTCATTCATCCAACCTAGCATCTGTAACCCAAAAGGAGGAACATCAAACAATGACAGCCAGAAAAATCATCTCAGCAATACCCGAAGTGATACGAGTGGCCATTCGTTCTTGGATAGCACTCCAGCAGGGAAAACGCTACGCTAGTAAAGGTGTACAAGTTTTTCAAAATACGTTGCAGGTACAGGGGTTGCCAGAAGACGTTGTCAATGCACTAACCACGAGTTATCAGGCGAACCTTAAACTCCTTTCAATTCGGGAACTCTCACAATTTTCAATACGGGTGGCTCGCCAACAATCTTCGTAGCAATCTATTGTTACAAAAATTGCGAGCCGCGGACGCTAACATCCGAGCAGATCAGTTCCGTCATCCGCCATGATGAGTGGCTCTGGTTAGGTGCATGTTCGTCATCGTCGACGTCCGCATGCTCACTGAATAGGAAGTAATTCTTCCCTTTAGGAGTTTCTGAATCTCTTTACTCAGATTTTGGGGGTTTCATCAACTCTTTTTTGATAGCGTTCATGGTTAAAAGAGGTCTAAACAGAAAGTAGAAGAAGATCAAACCGACTAGAAACAGAACAATGCCTAGAATCTTTAGATAGAGGGCAAAGGGTCCAAAGGTAGTAAATACTATGGCGAGGGGTAAGAGCGCACTAATGATAGCGCGAATAATTGTGAGTAAAATGGCTTTTTGAGTGTCTTTGACAAAGAAGACAGCAAAATAACCGATAATGATGAAAAACAAGGTTATACCAGCAACAATGGTCAAATACAGCTCTTGGAACGTCGTCGGAAAGAATGCACCACCAATGAGTAGTATAAAGTAGATGACGATGACAATGAAAGTCCAATAATTAAAAGCACTGGTAAATTTTTTCAAATCTATCGTAGCTTTGGTTAATCGCGCTATGGGATCAGACATGGCAAAAATCCTCCAAATTGTTGCACCCTTGTTGGATATTCCCTAAATCCCTTTCTATGGAAAAATACCCTCATTTTTCGACCAGTTTCAGAATCTCTTTGGGCTTGATTTTTGTTAGCACCGCTCTTTCGGTGATGAAACCGGTTACATACTTGGCAGGAGTGATATCAAATACAGGATTCAAGACATCAGTATGGTCTGGAGCAACCTGAATTGGCCCCATTCCACCCGTAGGTAGACGCCCTGTCACTGTTCGCACCTCCTTGGCAGGACGTTCCTCAATTAAGATATTTTTACCGCTGGGGCAATCTAAATCAAAAGCTGTAATTGGTGCCGCGACATAAAATGGCACTCCATGTGTATGAGCAAGCAGAGCTTTTTCGTAGGTTCCAATTTTATTAGCAACATCACCATTTGCAACAATCCGATCGGCGCCAACAATCACCATATCAATTAGCCCTTGGCTGAAAAGATATCCACAAGCACTATCGATGATAAGTTGATGAGGAATATCTTCCTGTTGAAGCTCCCAAGTGGTCAACCGACTTCCTTGCAACCATGGCCGAGTTTCAGATACGTATACATTTGCGATATTTCCCGCACTATGCGCAAATCGAATAACACTAAGTGCGGACCCATGGTCCTGAATAGCTAGAGCACCAGTATTGCAATGGGTTAAAACCCGGCTTCCAGATTTGAGCAGAGTTGCGCCTTCTTTACCAATTGTTTTTGAGGCATGTAAATCTGAAGTAAGAATATCACTTGCAGCCTGGTCAACGAGGACTTTTTTTTCTTCAATGGTTGTGCCTTTTTCAGCAGCCAAAAGACAATATTTCACAGCCGCAGAAAGGGTTACGGCGGTCGGTCGAGCCTGCATAATGATGTTTCCAGCTTCTTTTAGAAGATGATTAAACTCTAGCACCAGAGTAGTTGAGATTTCTTGGGCGGCTTGGGCCATAGCGAAGGCTCCAGAAACACCAACAGAACCAGCACCGCGGGTAACCAGATCTTTGATTGCTTTCACTGTTTCTTGCCAAGAAGCAAGTCGTTTTAGTTCAAATTTAAATGGTAACCAACGTTGGTCAATCATAGTCACAACATGATTTTCCATCTGAACAGCAAGCATATCAACTATCTGACCATCAATTTTTATTCGCATTAACCGACCTCCAATCGTATCATTAGTTACATCTATAGACCAAAAGAGTTTTGGGAATCACCGGAAGAATAGCCCAGCCACATAATACTTCGAAACTCGGTGCTTCAGTAATGGTTTTTCAAAAAACTGTCAAAGTAATGCTGTTTGATTTGGATGGAACTCTCGTGAAGCTTCCTTTAATATGGCAGTTTTTTGACGAGTTACTCATAGAAACACTCTTAGAATTTAACATTTCTCCTCCACCACAGGATACTCGCTTTGCAGTCTGGCATACAGGAAGCAATTTCGAGACAGTCATCAAAAGCTGGGGTGTGGAGGATTATCCAACTTTCATTCATCGTTTTGATGTACGGGATTATCAAAAACGAAAAGAACTGATTAACCACGGAACAATACAGCTCTTTGATGATGTGGATGTATTAGAACCCCTGCATAAGAGATTTGATCTAGGTTTGCTCACAAATACACCACCAGGAATAGCATGGTTAGAAGTAAAATCCTTTGACTTGGAAAAATATTTCAAAGATTTTGTCATGCTCGGAAGTGTCGAACAGCATATTGCAAAACCTGAACCTGACGGCTTTCTTCGATGTCTTAAAAACCTCGATGCGCAACCTGAAGAGGCTGTTATGATCGGCGATTCCAGTAGTGATATAATTGGAGGAAATCGTGTGGGTATGATTACTGTGTTAGTTAATCGTCCAGATCAACACACTCCAGTAAATTTGAACCCACCACCAGACCTAACCATCACGGATTTGAATGAATTACTTAATTTTCGTTCTAGCAAGGATTAGTTATTCAGTTGGACGGTGTAGGATTTCTCCGTATTCAACAAGTGCGGCCATTCCTCGAGCACCACGCAATGGAAGGTGGTAGGAAGGAACTCCTGCTAATCGAAGTGTAAACATTCGTTTTCGGATTTCTTTGGTCGATGGAACCGATACCACCACCACGGGTTTCTTCTTCTGTTCTGAAGCTTCAACGATTGCTTGACTCACTTGTTCCGCATCGAGTAATGGTGTCATAAATAGAGGAATCACAATTATTCCATCAACCTCATCACTATCTAAGAGCGTGTTCATTGAAAATGCAAATTGCTCTGCTGTTGCAGAACCTGTCAAGTCAACAGGATTTCGAACCGAATAAAAGTAGGGGAGTTTTGTATGCAGGCGTTTCTGAAGCGTTTCGGATAATTCGGGTGCTTGAAGGTGATAATCAGCCAAAGCGTCCAAAGTCATCACACCAAACCCACCACCACTAGTAATGACCCCAATGCGATTACCCTTTGCTGGTGGTTGGTTGACCAGAGCACGAGCCACATCAAAGAATTCACCGATTGTTTTAACGCGAATTACACCAGCTGATTCAAAAGCGGCATCGTATATCCGGTCTGTACCAGCCAAAGAACCTGTATGACTACTGACAGCCCTTGTTCCTGCTTCACTGCGACCTGCTTTGATGACAATGAACGGTTTGACTTTGGATGCCCGTTTACAGATTTCAATGAATTTTCGACCACGATTAATAGATTCCAAGTAAAGGCCAGTGACTTGGGTATCTTTATCATCTTCTAAATAGTCGATTAAATCCCCCTCATCCACATCGATAGCGTTACCGAAACTGGCGAATTTACTGAAGCCTATTTCTTCATTAAAGGCAAAGCTCATCACCGCACCACCTACAGAGCCTGATTGAGTGAGAAAAGAAATTCGACCAACTCCGGGTCGAGGAGTTGTACTTCCAGGAAGAAAAAGCGTGTCAATATGCGTGCTTGGACTGAAAGTTCCTAAACAGTTTGGACCCAAAACACGAATATGGCCTTTTTTGGCAAGTTCTAGAACTTGGTTTTCTAATTTTACACCTTCCGGACCTGATTCACGGAAACCCCCAGAGACAATGATGACATTTGGAATCTTCTTTTCGATGCAGTCTTTCATTGCAATTGGTACAAACTTGGCTGGAATGACGATGACGGCCAAGTCAATGGGTCCACCACAGTCTTTGAGGGAACCATAGGTTTTGATTCCAAGGATATGGTATTCCTCTTTTGCGGCTTTGGGATTGATCAGGTATAATCGCCCTGGGAACTTAGCGGCTACCATTTGTTCCACGATGATGTGTCCGATTCGCCCTGGACGGCGAGATGCCCCAATAATGGCGACGTTTCGGGGATTAAAGAAGCGATCCATTTGTGTTTCAACCGAATCCATATTACTAACCACACTTCAATTCATAAGACCTAAACTAGGTGTGATCTTCGCCCTTTAATGATTCCCGTGAATTTGCTGGTAATTCGTTCGACCCAACGGTTAGTATTATTTCTTGAAGGGGTAGCTACTCTAATCTTAGTGATAGTCGTAGTTGTTCTGATACTAGTAAAAATAAGACGCCCCTCCCCAAATTCTCCAAACACCATTCACTCGACGGAAAAGTAGGAAAAGCACAAACCATTCGCCTTATTCAATATATTCAAATCGGGTTCTCGTACTTCCCAAGGTTTCAACGGTTATGGCATCCATGGATCCTAGGTGTATAGCGGACCAAGGAAATCCAAGGGTTTCAATATCACTACATCAGTCTACTGACACTGTTCCTTTGTCTAGTGAAAAGGTTAATTTTGAACGCTGTCCATGTCTGTTTAAAATTTGTATTGAAAACAGGTGTTTTGCTCGTGTCTAATTTAGTTGTGCCCGATCGAGTTCTTGTACGTTACGGTGAAATTGGACTGAAAAGCATTGGTGTTCGCCGTCACCTCGAGAGTCTCCTTCATAATCATCTCATTGCTATGCTTGCCCGATATGGAGCGGAGTATTCGAGTATCACTCGTGAACGTGGCCGGTTTTTCATTCAGACAGCTGAACCCGATTTGAGCGCTCAGGCAGCATCGCGGGTCTTCGGAGTTGTTTCAACCAGCCCGGTCTGGTCTGTTCCGTCAAAACCTGTCAAAATTATTGACCTTGTAAGAGAGCTCACACCCCAAATTGTAATGGAGGGCCAAAAATTTGCTGTACGAGCCCGACGCGTGAAAACCCTTCCTTATACGAGCCAAGAAATTGCAGCTCAAGTAGGTGCGGCTATCATCGAAGCAACCAAGAACTATAAAGAACCTATCAGGGTTGACTTGAACAACCCAGCTGTTGAAGTCCATGTGGAGATTCGAGAGAAACTCACGTTCATCTTCACAGAGATCATCAAAGGACCAGGCGGATTACCTTACGGATCACAAGGCACCATTCTCGGACTCCATTCGGGAGGACTGGATAGTCCTGTAGCGCAATGGTTGATGATGAAACGAGGTGCGCGAGTAATCCCATTATATTTTGATTCAGATGTTCCACCTCGACAAGCTTTGCGATCTCGAGCCATTCAAAGTGCGAAGCGCTTAGCAAAATGGATACCTGATAAAAAAGCCGAGTTACTTATCATTCCCTATTATGACATTTTACGGCAATTGCAGATGCCAGCCTATCCGAAAATAACCTGTATCCTTTGTAAACGAATGATTTACCGGATGGGAGCCATGGTAGCTGCACAAGAAGAAGCAAAAGCCTTGGTAACGGGTGAATCTTTGGGGCAAGTAGCCTCACAAACATTGAGTAACCTTTCAATTCTTGATTCCGCAGTGGCTCTTCCAATCTTTCGCCCATTAATTGGTTTTGATAAGACTAAAACGATGGATTTAGCCCGACAAATTGGCACATATGATGTGTCGAGCAAAGACGTTGGTGGTTGTTTTGCTGTACCTAAGCAACCGACTATTGCAGCCTTATTAGATCAGGTGCATGAGGCGGAATCCAAGCTGCCCATTGAAGAATTAGTCATAGGTGCGGTCTCCCGTTTAGAGAGGATTCAAATAATAGAAGAATTTAATTGTAGGAAGATAAGAAATAGAAATTCTAGAGATTGACTTATTTAAAACGCAGTCATCTCCTTTATCAGTTTACCTAAAGGCGAGTAGTCGGGTGTATTGATGGTGAAACGAGCAATCGGTCGAGTGATGGACCGTTATGAAATCGATCAACGTATCGTTGAAACTATAGCAGTGAAACCTAGAGTGACGATTGATGGCATTGCAAAAGAAACGGGTTTAAGCTACACTGCAGTCCGGAACAGTCTCCAACGCCTTGTAAATCTTGGCGTCGTGGTTGAGATCACTGACACTGAAAGTCCCACTCGAAGAGGACGACCAGCTACTTATTTTCGAATCGAAAAGGGCTTACAACTCTTTGTTCCCCCTCGTCAGTTTAAACATCTAGCTTTAACTCTTATTGAACAAATCATAATGGAAGAAGGTCCAGAACATGTTGCAGATCTTCTTGATCGTGCAGCTAAACTTCAAGTTGAGAAGCTCTCGGCAAAATGGGAGAAGGAAAAAACACGACCCAAAACTCTAGCCCAGATGGTTCAATTCATTTGTGATTATATTAACGATCTGGGTTGTTATGCGAAGCACACGACTTTCGAAAAGGGCTTTTATGTTTTTGTAAACAATTGCGTCTACCTTGGAGTGGCTAAACAATATCCGGGGACTGTCTGTCGATACCACGAGAGCTTGATCACACATATGGCTCATTCTCATGATAAATCGGTCCTCGTTTCACATGAGCAAGCCATGGCAGAAGGGGCCCACAACTGTCAATACACAATCGTACGCCGATAATTACTTGATTTTTCTCGAAATTTTGACTGTAGGTTATGCTTTTAAACCATACTGCCTCGATATTGGCAGAACCTCTTAAATTCTTAGGTGAAAACTCTTGGTTGATACTCCAAAAGAAGGCTTAGAAGTCATGGTCGGAACCTTTGACCCCGGCGCCGCCGCAGGCTGGAACTGCATCATCGAAATGGACATCCAAGGCGACAACAAATACAACATCACCATCAAAGATCAAAAAATCGAATGGAGCGATGGCCCCGCTGACAAAGCAGACCTCGTCATCACCATTAGTAAAGAAGACTGGATGGCCATTACCAACGGACAACTCAACGCCGTCGCCGCCTTCATGTCCGGCAAACTCAAATCACAAGGCGACATGAGCCACCTCTTGAAACTCCAAAGCGTCTTCAAACTCGGCTAACCCCTGTCAAACGTTCCAACAAACCCACACCCCCCACCGAAATCCTCGGTACATACACATGAGCAGGGGTGGCTTCACACCCACCCTTCGCCTCATCTTTTTCCCCCCAAACTCATACTCACACCACCCCCCACACACTACGCCACCAAGGGGAAGGGGGAGGATATTAGGAGGGGGAAGGGGAAAACTTGATAAAAATTAGAAGACTTCACGTCCGTAGGATTTTGCATAACCACGTTGATAGGTACACAAAGCAAGGATTGCTGTAACTATAACGACGATGAAGCAGATGGATCCGATGATAAGGGGTATAATTTCAAGGATGGGGAGATAGGGGCCAGCAATTAAAAAAATCATTCCAATGATGGCGAAAATCACGGCGATTGCCACTAACCTATCTGCATTTAGTTCCATGTATAATCACAGTAATTTCAATTTACTATTTAACAGATTTCACTGCTTTCTCGAACCGTTCAAGAGCGATATTAATTTGTTCAGTAGTAATTGTGAGAGGAGGAATAAATCGGATGCTACTTCGACCTGCACCGAGAATCCAAAGGCGCTGTTTGTTTACACAATTATTTATGACAGCATCACGTTTCTGGGAGTCAATGGAGTTTGATTTCTTTTCGGTGACAATTTCAACTGCACACATGAGACCACGCCCACGAACATCACCAACGATATTACTAGTTTCTTTAATTTCGTTGAGACCTTTTAGTAATTGTCGACCACGTTTTGCCGCGTTTTCTATTAGTCTATCCCGCTCAATGGTACGAATAACCGAAAGAGAGAGAAGGGAAACATAGGGTTCAGCACCAAAAGTTTCAGAATGACGGCTAAAGTCAGTGAATAAAGGTTTAGGTCCAATTGCAGCCCCAAACGGGAATCCACTACCTAAGGCTTTGGCGGTACAGATATACTCAGGGATAATGTCGCCATGCTCGATACTCCACCACTTTCCGGTACGACCAAGTCCAGCTTGCACTTCATCACTGATAATCTTTGTACCAAGTTCATCTGCGAGGTTCCGAATTTCTTTAAACCATTTGATGGGAGCAGGAATAATTCCGCCCTCACCGCAAATAGGTTCTAAGACGATTGCAGCAATGTCTTTGCCTCCGTATTCAATACTATCACGAAGATAACTGACACATTCTAGACTACAGCTTTTTTCTTCTTGACCAAATGGACACCGGAAACAATACGGATATGGTCCTCGTATCACATCAAGCCCCTGGGGATAGAAGTCCTTATGAGCATGTTTACTTGCCGTCAAAGCAAGTGCATACCCTGTTCGTCCATGGAAGGCTGGGCGAAACGCGATAAATCGAAATCGATGTGTTGTGTCCATAACAGATTTTACTGCCGATTCAACAGCACGTCCACCACTGGTTGTAAAAAAGACTTCTTTTTCATGATCTCCAGGTGTAATACCTGTTAACCTTTCAGCCAGTAGTGTTTGAGGGATAAGGTCAAAATCATGACCAGGAACCTCACGTAAATAGTCATTAATTCGGTGTTCGAAATCTTTGACAATCGGATTTCGAATTCCAAGAGCACGAACCGCTACTCCCGCGGTCACATCCAGATACTGTTTCCCTTTCAAATCGTAAATCCATGGGCCTTCACCTTGAGTATGATCAACGACGGGATAGATATCACGGCTTTGAGTCGTTTTTGCAACGACCTGTTCTGCCCGTTGAACCCATTCTTTACTGCTTTTGGTGATATTCAAATCAGGGCACAGTTCTTTTAATAGCTCTTCAGCGTCACGTTTCATCTTTAACCAGCAACCTAGAATACGTGTTTGCGTAAAGGAAATTATAGGCTCTATTTAAGTTCCTGCTATTCGACAACACGAACTACCTTATTCTATCATGTTCATACTTGATTAGTTAAATAGAGCCTTGATGCTTTGAATATACGCAATGAAACCAAGCTCGCGTGTAATGGCTTTAATATATTTTCTAATTGGCTTTGGTTTGATGTTGCTGGGAATGATAAATGAATTTCTTTTGGGAGCAATATTTCCTAGCGAGGTAATGCAACATTTGTATTTGCAAGGAGGATTTCTCATCCTCATTATTCTATGCTTTACAGGGGGTATCATGTTAATCCGTCGGAGCCTATTTGAGCAATGGCGATACCGGTACGACAGCATTATTTACATCATTGCAGCTTTGATCTGTCTAGCTTCTGCAATTCAGACCATTCTTGGGCTGCAAATCGGTCATCCCTACTTGGAGCTAGCTGAAACAAACCTTATTCTAATGAATCTGCTTTGGATTTTCGTACTCCCTCCTTTGAATCCATGGATAATGACAACTCTTAGTGTTGGGTTCGCTATTGTTGCATGGATGAACGCTAAAGTCTATCCACCAAATCCACCAAATCCATCACTAATTGATGAGACACCAGTTGAACGTAGTGACGAAAACCCCCAACAATGGTGGGATATTCTTGGTGGGCTAACACGAGTTTCTGTCTGGCTCGGATCACTTTTTCTCGTTATCCTTAGTTTTCTTATTCTTGGTAGCCCACCACTTAGTCCTCCTCCCGATATCCCGCTTCATCAACCTTTTTTTTGGCTTAGGCTATTTGTAGGTCTTATTTCGGTGAGCCTTCTGAATTCAGCGGCTTTCATTCTAAACCAGATTGGAGATGTAGATACTGACCAGCTAGATTTAAGTAAAGCCCGACTTCCTGTGAGTGCTGGGCGAATAACAAGAAATCAGGCAGCACTTCTCGCTGTTGGTTTTATAATAATAGGTTTAATTATGGCGCTTTCACTTGGATTTGCTTTTTTTAGCATTATATGTTTTATCTTCATTTTTGCAATAATCTATTCTTTTCCACCACTTCGGCTTAAAGGCCGACCGTTTTTTGATTTACTAATAATTGGACTCGGATTTGGCACCTGGGCGGTTCTCACGGCATGGGGAATTTTAACTATCCGATCTTTTTTTTATGTACTATTAAATCCTGGACCTGAAATTCCTCTTATTCTTCTGATAGGAGCAGGATTCTTCTATGCCGGAACCCACGGTATTCATACGGCTTCCGATTATGATGCAGACGCGGCGGCAGGTGTGAAAACTACAGCAGTTCATGTCGGATTCAGAAAAGCAACTAAATTAGGGATTAGTCTCATTGCGTTGGGGCTTGTTATGCTCTATATTGCTGTGGGATATTTCACACACTTGTTTTGGTATGGACTTCTCAAGTACAAGAGCATCTTTTTACTCATTTTCCTTGGACTCCCCTTTTTTACCTTATTTGAGCAGTTTCGTGTTTGGCAACAATCAAAGATTTCAAGTGGATATGATTTACGATTTCTTCAGCGTAGGGGGCGTTGGGTTACCTATCTACTTTTTCTGATCTTGTTGTTCTATCTAGTCTTATACGTATTCATTTTCTATCCCACATATTATCCTCACTATTTCTTTCCATGGACGTAGAAACTCTAGTTAGTGGTGCCAAAGCTTTATTTCATCAGTCTTGTAATTGGACGGCTGAGGAAGTATCGTGACCCCTCGTGGATTGGTTGCCTTTGATTTGGATGGAACCTTAGTCAGAATTTGGAGCGCTTGGAGTTGGATTCACAAACTCCTTGGAACAGCAGATGCAGCAAAACCTAATGCCGACTTATATTATAGAGGAGAAATCGATTATACTCGTTGGGCAGAATTGGATGTTGAATTGTGGCATGGAATCGCACTCAACCGAATTGAGAAGGCAATTGATGAGGGATTGATTTTCATTCCGAATGTGAAGATCTTGATCGATAAACTTCACAGGTCTGGATTGAAAACCGCAATAATAAGTTCGGGGCTCGATATGTTTGCTAATCGTGCTCAAGAAGTGCTGGGTATTGATATCAGTAAGGCAAACAAACTGGTATGCGATAAGTACGGAAATATTAGTGGTGTCGAAGTTCATGTAGCCTTTGATAATAAGGATCAGATACTGATTGAAATTGCACAAGAACTTGACCAGCCTCTTTTGCATTGCGCAGCTGTTGGTGATTCAGCGAATGATATCCCAATGTTTCACATAGCTGGCTTTTCAATTGCATTCAATCCATCGAATGATGATGTTGCTCAAGCTGCTACAAGGATTGTTAAAAGTGAAGACGCTTTAGATTTGCTTCCTCCATTGCTTGAGTATTTTCAGCTCGATTTGTTTTAAATCGGACAAGATAAGGTCTATCGCTAGACTTTAATGTCGGAATTGAGGGGTATTTAGAACCATCATAATTTTGGTTGGGTAGGCATCAAGTAGGAGTGAAATAGCATGAGCCAGCAAACTCTAATTGACGCTAGTATGGGTCGGATCAAAGCGGATGTCGTTATTACAGACGTTCAACCCATTGATGTTATCTCTCGAGAAATCCTCGAAGGTGGCATTGCAATCAAAGAAGATACTATTTGTCGTATTGGCGATGTTTCAGATCTCATTGGAAATAAAACAAAGGTCATCAAGGGATTAGGCCGGTATGCAGCGCCTGCCTTTATCGAGTCACACATCCATGTCGAAAGTACTATGCTTACTTTAACAGAGTTTGCACGCGCAACAATTCCCCATGGCACGGGAACAGCGATAATAGATCCCCATGAGATTGCTAACGTTACCGGAATTAGAGGACTAGAAATTTTCATGGAAGAAGCACGATCCCTTCCACTTCGAATCCTCATGGAAGTTCCTAGTTGTGTTCCTGCGGCTTCAACTAAACTAGAGACAAGCGGGGCTCGGTTAGACGCTTTCACAGTTGATCGACTACTCCAAGACCCTATGGTTATTGGACTCGGAGAAGTCATGAATATTTCTGCAGTATTGAACAACGATGAAGAAATCCATTTGAAAATCCAATTTGCGCGTAGTCAAGGTAAAGTAGTCGAAGGACACGCCCCGGGATTGAAGGGGAAGAAACTCAACGCCTATATTGCTGCAGGCATTATGTCGGACCATGAATGCGAGACAGCTGCAGAAGCGGTAGATCGTCTTCATTTGGGTATGACAGTAATGGCAAGAGAGGGATCCATTACTCGAAATATGTTGGATATTCTTCTTCCTCTCTACAAAGAAGGTCGGGATCTCCGAAATGCCACAATCTGTTCAGATGATTTATCACCTGTTGAATTAGCGGATATAGGCCATCTTGACAGGAATCTTCGACGTGCAATTGACGCGGGTATAGATCCTTTAGTTGCGATACAACTCGTAACGTCAAATCCAGCGCGTTTCTTTAAGCTTCCACGAGTTGGACATCTAGCCCCGGGGAATATGGGAGACATCGTTCTCATTGATGACCTAAAAAAAGTCAATGTAGATTTGGTTTTACTTCGAGGAAGAGTTGTTGCTAAAAAAGAACGATTAACTGTGAACCTTCCAAAGTTTGAGTACCCACAAGATATGAGAAGTACCATTCGATTTGGTGGTATTCCCACAGTACTCAACTATATGATTTCCGCAAAAGATGGGAAACATAATGTTAGGGTCATTAGGGCTCATGAAGGAAGTCTATTAACAGATTCTGAGACTCATTTACTTGAAGCTGTAGATGGATATATTCAACCGGATCCAGATAGGGATATATTAACAATTGCTGTCACCGAACGATACATGAAAGGTGGTAATATCGGTGTGGGCTTCATACGGGGTTTTGGATTGAAGCAAGGTGCAATCGCAAGTAGCATCGCCCATGACAGCCATAACATTATTACCGTCGCTACGACTCCAGAAGACGCTTTAATGGCCGTAAGTACTGTTTCACAAACTATGGGTGGGATTACAGCAACAAAAGGACGCAAAACACTTGCCTCTTTACCTTTACCGATTGCAGGTGTAATAACTGACGAACCGGTTGACAAAGTTGCTCGGAAGCTTCAAGCCGTACGCGCAGCAGCACATGATCTTGGCTGTACACTTGAACATCCTTTCCTTACATTGAGTTTCATGGCTCTCCCAGTGATTCCTACTTTGAAAATCACAGATAAAGGCATGGTCGATGCTAAAGAGATGAAAATCGTCCCCACCGTTATTGATTAAGTGGCTTAGATTCTTGATAGAAGAAACTTTAGAAACTCACATTATGATTAACTGACTCCAAATGCTTTTTAGGCTCAATTCACAATCGACCATTAGACTGGAGGCACACTTTCATGTCATGGACTCTTCTCCTTGCAAATCTTGCGCCCTTGTTCCTTGGCTTAGGTGCAATGGCAGCTTTCGCTTGGTTCCTAGACAACCTCATGGGTGAAACTTATCAACCCAGTAGAAGTGGAAAAAACGATGAAGAAGGTAAAGGTGAGCCCGAGCCGACTATTGATTGGCGACGGGGCATCGTTCGTCTTATCGGACTTATCGGAATCCCTATGGGGATCTTATGCTTTGTTTCATTTGCAGCAATTCTACTCACTCCCGGCCAAAATCTTTGGGGAGATCCCCTAACCCTCTTTCTCTTGGCATGGATGGGTATTGCATTATTTCTTACACCTATTAACAAATTACCCTGGGCGGCACTTATTGGTTTAGCGGCGGGCTTGATTGCAGTTATTGCCGTAGTAGCCTTGGCACCTTTTATCCCAGAAATCATTACCCAGCAAATACCACTCAAATATATCCTTATTGGGATATTCATTATAGTTGGAGTGGTTGTATTTACCCTCTTCAAGTGGGCGGAAAACGTCTTAGATTTAATCACGAGCATTATGGGTTCTCGACCCTTCTTACTAATCCTGACCTTCATTGCACTTGCTCAAGCTATCGCCCTTCCTGTTGTTTGGATTGTATTTGGTTCACATGGAGGACTTCTTTGGTTCTTCTTCCACTAAGTATCTACTTCAACCTTCGATGAAATACGCAGGTGGAAGAGGAATTGGTAGGAAGAAGAGGCGAAAGAGAAGATAGCCTGTTCCTATAAGCAAATATAATACGAACATGATAGCCCCTGTCCGTAGAAATGTTCCGTACGAAATTGGACGGTTCTCCTTATTTGCCACCGTCATTGTCATAACATTCGCAACACTTGCTATGGGAGTTAACGCCCCACCAAGAACTGCACCCGCAATAAGCGCTGACCAAATTGCTCCACCAGGATTACTACCTAAGGAAAGTTGGAATTGGGTTAAAGAATCAGCAACCGGTATCAGAGTGGCTGTTACTGGAATATTATCTATAGCTCCACTAGTAAATCCTGTCATCCAAAGCATTGAAATTGTAGCCGCTGCTGGACTTCCCTGAGTGAGAACTGAAATGGCAGCTCCAATATATGTCAAGACCCAAAACTCCTCCATACATCCAACGATGATGAACAACCCAATAAAGAAGAAAAGGGCAGTCCATTCTACCCCTTTGAAAATCCGTTCTGTAGGAATTCCACTTAATAGCACAAAAAGTATTGCCATTACAAAAGCAACAACCCAAGTAAAGCCAGCGCCACCAAACACTATAAACCCAACAATCATAGCTACAAAGAGGATTGCAGTGCGGTAGAAGACATTCCGATCCTCAACCATCGTCCACGCATCGAGAGCCATCAAATCATTAACTCGACTGGGGCGAGGAGTTGTTAACCACTTTCGAAATATACGGAGTGCGACAAAACCGGTTACCCCCAACAGCATTAATCCTAAGGGAAGAAGCGTTGTAGCAAACCAAATGAAATCATAGAAAGTTGCTCCAGCCACGAGCATGCAGGGTACACTAGCAATTACTGTCGTGATTCCCCCTGCGTTACCGCTCATGGCATTAGCGATAAGATATGGTGTGGGATTTTGTTCCAAGGCATCACAGGCTAGGATGGTTAATGGTCCAATTATTAGTACGGTTGTCGCCAGCACTGTAGACATAGCAAAAGTTATTCCACAGAAAATTAAGAGAAGCCTCCGAGGGGAACCTTTACTAAAACTGAGGGCTTTCACGGCAATGAATTGAAACAGCCCTGAATCTTTCGCAATCTCGGTAATGACCATTAGGGAGAGAATTACGATGATGGTTGAAAGGTCAACCCATTCACCAAAAAAGTGAGCAAAGACCTCGGCATTAAAAACTACTGGTAATAGTTGATAGGTTAATGCTAATTCCGTGAAGTGCGCATATTCTGCGCTGTCGGGGAGGAAGTTGTTTGCTAGGTCTGTATAGATTTGTATTTGTGAGATTCGCCAAGGTTCCCAAATTTGAACAAAATAAATAATGGTGATAGAGGCACCAATTAGGGCGGCAATTGTGTGGTCTGTCACATCGAATGTAATCATTATAATGACCGCGATAAAGACGAGAATGATAAAAACAGCTGGATAGATCATGATCATTTTGTATCGCCTAACTCGCGGAGCTTTAACTCGTTATCACTATGTACATCTTTGGTTAATTTAGGGGCAGTTGGCAAATAAGCTTTTCACTAGTTAATTCCTTTACAAAATTACGCTAAGAAACAAATGGTGCGGGGATTGGGAAAATAGAGAGCCGAAAGAGCAGATATAGTGTGCTGAAAAAGAGAAATAGCAGCGTTAGAATAACTCCTGTGATAAGGAATTGTCGTTTTGGTAGAGGCCGTTCTTCTTTATCAGCAATAGATACTGCAAGAACATTTGCCGCACTAGCAATAGGAGTGAGACAGCCCCCCAGAACCGCACCAGCTAGCAATGAAGCCCAAAGGCTTCCTTCTGGAATTGGTAATGGTCCCATTGTAAGAATTTCAACAACAGGAATGAAAGTTAGGGTTACAGGTATATTATCAACAAACCCAGATGTAAGCCCTGAAATCCAAACCATTAATGTTGTAGCAATGAAAGGGCTGCCAAAGGTCAGAAGCGCAAGGACATGACCAATAGCGTCTAGAACGCGAAATTCTTCAAGAAGACCAACGAGAAAGAATAGACCAATGAAAAAAAAGAGCGCTGACCATTCAATTTCCTTTAAGATTTGACCTGGTCGAATACCACTCAAAACAACAAAAAGGAGCGCACCCCCCAAAGCAACTAAAAACGTTAGACCTGCAGATCCCAATACAATAAAACCGACTACAATAAGAATCAGCAGAAAGGCTGTTCGGTAAAAAACCATTCGATTTGGAACCATCTCCCAGGGATCCAATTCCATCAGATCTTCAACACGTGATTGTTTTGGAATGATTAAGTCTTTTTTAAAAAGCCGTAACACTACAAAGAGCATAATTGCTAGGAGAAGCAACCCAAGGGGCATTATATCGAGGATAAACCATTGAAAGTTGTATAAAGTTGCTCCAGCGATGAGCATCGCAGGTACACTAGCAATCAGAGATGTAATTCCTCCAACGTTTGCTGCTAAGGCGATTGAAATAAGAAATGGCGCAGGATTGATCTCTAAAGCGTCACAGGCAAGAAAAGTCAATGTACCCATAATTAACATAGTGGTTATTTGTGTAAGTACTGTAGTCATTGCGAAGCTTAGACCACACATAATGACAAGAAGTCTTCGAGTATCTCCACGACTGAATTTTATTGATTTAATCGCGATATATTGAAAGAATCCAGAATCTTTGGTCACTTCAGTGATAATCATCATCGAAAGAATTAGAATTAGAGTAGGCAGATCTACCCATTTATTAAAAAAGTAAGCGAATACTATCGCGTTAAAGGTGGGCGGTAAAAGGTCATAATTTGCACCCGGATCAACAGTAATAATGATTTCGCGCCAAGAGGACCAGATAATTGCTAAATAAAAGATCGCAATAGTCGCTCCAATCAGGGCGGCAGCAGTGTGATCAATCACATCCATCATTATCAGGAGTATAATTGCAACGAACAAAACAATTGCAAAAACTGCAGGATACATATTCGGAACCTTTCACCCCTATCAAAGCGAATTACTGAACTCAGCAATAGCTTCTACAAGTTCTTCAGGTTGTTCCAGTTGGATACTATGGCTGGTCTTATCGATGAGTTTGATGGAAACGTTGGGCAAATTTTCTTTGTAAAAGTCAGCCCAACGTGGAGGAAAAGTTTTGTCCTGAGCACCAAAGATTACTAACGTTGGGAGATGAATTTCATTGATCCGATCTTGAACATTAAATTTTGCTGCAGCTCCTTGCGCACTCCCATGACTATTTGCAAGACGTTGACTTTCTTCAGCATGAAAAACCAGAAAATCTACCATTCCAGGGGTATTTCGGATTTTCTCTGAATTGTAGAATTCAAAATCGAGGAGCTTCATAACTGCTTCTTTGGGTGTGAGCCCATAGGCTAGTTTGCCAAGTTCAATTTGGGCTATAGCACCTTCAACATCTACCATTGGTGCAGTTGCAATTAGAATTAATCCCTTGAGACGATCAGGCACATCAAGTGCCATTTGTTGGGCAATAAATCCACCTAAACTATGCCCTGCAACTATGGACTGCTCGATTTCAAGATGATCAAGGAGTGCAACCATATCGTCTTTGAAAAGTTCAACTGTACTTGGTTCGGTAAGTTCAGTCGAGTGACCATGTCCACGAATTTCGGGCATGATAGTTTGGAAATGATTTCGGATATGTGGACGAACGAACTCCCAATTTCGAATTGTTCCACGAACTCCATGGATAAGAAGCAATGGTTCACCGTCTCCATCAATTTCATAATAGATTTTCGCAGCATTTACTTCAGCATAGGGCATCGAATTTACCTCCTGAAACAACAAACCAATTAGAGCTAAAGTGCATTTTCATTATTTATTAATATTCAACCCAAGGGAAGAGATTAGACGCAGTCTTATGTTGCTAATATTTGGTCCTAAAAACTCGTCATTTTCACGAAATTTTAGCACGCATATTCGTTGCCGAAAAAGCAAATCCTAATAACATTTGATTTGTCAAATTTTAATAAGACAGAACATCAATCATTGAAAATACGTGATTGAATTCTGCATATTCTGGAGGTTCCAGCTAGTGCAATACATCATTTTCGGTTTCTGGCCAATTATTATAATCTTGATTAACATTATTTTGCTGGCGGTCTGTATTGTATGTGTAGCAGTCCAAGATAGACGTCATTCACGTCCCCGGGCTTATGTACGAGCAAGTGCACGAGATCCCTGGCAACCTGTCACCGAAATCCACGAAAAAGAGCCAATATGGGAACCCTCAGAATATCAGGTTGATGTTTTGGTGTGTACATGTGGAAAATGGAATCCTCCGCACGAGTCCGTTTGTTGGAATTGCAACGCTTCCTTGATAGATGTACAAACTCAAACGTATCATTTTGAAACTGTTGAGAGATGTGCTGTCTGTGGTTATTGGGTATGGCCTGGTGAACAGTTAATTTTATGCCCATCATGTCATGCTCAAGGGCATCGAGTTCATATGCTGGAGTTTTTAAAAGCTAAAGGAATATGTCCGGTATGTAAGGTTAGAATGAGTTCACATCAACTACTCGATGCTGAACCAAAGATACCGGACGATCCCTCAAGTATTTTTTAAAATAAATCAAGCAGAGCTAAAGAAAAATCGTTTTTGGCAACTTAGTAATGGTTCGGGCACCTTTCTTTGTCACAATTATATCATTTTCGATTCGAATTCCACCGACTTTCTTATAATAGAGGGCAGGTTCAACAGCGATAACGGCACCCGGCCTAATCGGGGTAGGTCGAAGAGCAAGTTTAGGATATTCATGAACAGCGAGACCAATACCATGCCCCAAAGAATGTAACATACCTTCTGTAATCTCAGGTGTCCGGTTGGCAGAAGCATGACCATTTCGCTCAAACGAATCGACCATAACATTAACAAGCTCTTCTGCGGTTGCACCAGCTGTTACCGCATCAGTTACAGCATCCAATACTGATTCAACAGCCTCAAATAATTTCAGAGCTTCTTTAGAGACTTGCCCCCGAACGATAGTTCGTGTAATATCCGCATGATAACGTTCTTCGATTCGCCGGGGGAAAATATCGATAATGATAGGTTCGTTAGCATAGAGTAAATCATCGCGTAAACCAAGATAGTGAAAATCAGCACCCTTGCGTCCTGAGACAACAATTGAGTCCTCACTATTTTCCGAACCATTATCAACTAATGAATGTTCGATTTTCTGTTTAAGTCGTCCCACTGTAAGCGGTGCATTCTGAAAAAATAGCACCTTCTTAGAACCTATATCAGTATTCTGTAAAACCTCAACAACTTGTTTGAAGGTTGCTTCCGTCGCACGGCTTGCTTCTTCAATAGCTTTGATTTCCATATCATTCTTTGTTTCTCGAGCTTCAAAAAACAGATCTTGGACTGGTTGGATATTTACACCCAACTTTTGCATAAAATGAATATGAAGAGCATCTGTATCACGAGGAACACCCACCACACCATTCTCGGGAAGAAGGTTTTTCTCCAATTCAACCATTACTCGTTTGACATACTCATTAGATGATACGCGATCCTGAATAGATTTATTGAGGGTTGGACTGAGACTATAAAATTCCTTTTGAGGAGAATACCTTTTTGCGCGTTCACAAACCATATCTGGTGCCGCTAAAATTCCTGGCTGATTGAGTAATTTAACAAAGTACAAATCATCTACTGTAAGAAACCGACTCATATAGTAAAGATCAGGTTTCAATAGACTTTTACCTTGAAGATATAGAGCCTCAACTTCATATTTTTCCATTAAACCATCGATATCATCAAGCAATTTGGGATTCACCTCTTGGCCCAGGTAATGATTGGTGGCGTTTTGTACAAGTTCACACCTTAAATCTTCTGATATTTCACGTTGAGCTTAAGTATGTGAATTTCACAGATTCTAGCGTATTGGCTTTTGCATAATACCTAAGTACCCTTGGTCATGGGTGATGTGACTAGAATTCTGGTCACAATATTGCAGATAACATATCTGAACTGACCACACCAACACTTTACAGTGAAATAGATGAATGATGATCCTTCACCCACCAACACAGATGGTGCCTCATCTGGGGCACCAGTTGATCCCCTTCCAAGAGAAATAGAACCGGCCCCTGAGGTTCCACCACCAGAAAAAAGGGACAAACCGAAAAAAGGGTTCGCATCATCACTGAAATCCGTGCTCACCTATGGAAGTTATTCGGTGTATTTAGTTACGGCCTGGATACTGGGCGTATTTGGCATCATTATGCAAAGCTATCTGATGCTGTTTCTCAGAGATTATTTCGTGCTCTATATTCCCCAAATTGAACAGGTCTATATTTTCATCGGCTTCATTCTTCTGGGATATATGTCAGTAGAACTTGTGGTCAGATTCTTTGGTGGATACATTGGTGACAACTACAATCGTAAATGGCTCTCAGTTTTCACCATGTTTTTCTCTGGAATAGCAATGCTTATCCTCGCGTTCAGCACCGGTCTCATTGGATTAATCGCAGGTTCATTAATTATTGCGGGTTCATCGATATTTTCAAGTGGTTCGACGAGCTATATTTACGAACAAATAGAACCCCAACATAGCGGACTCGCAATGGGTCTATTTCAAACTAGTAGTGGCTTTGGACTGATTGGACTTGGATTGGTCACATGGTTACTTGCAACTAGCATCCCCTTTGTTATCACAATTCAGATTGTGTTCTTTATCGGCTCAATGTGCTATATGGCAGCGGCTGTAATCCGGGTGTTGTTTCTTGCTGAACCTCGACCAATTTTGCGGAAAGCTAAAGAAACCAACAGAGCCCGAGATTTTATCAAACAGAACTCCAACGCCCTCAAGCTAATTTGGGTAATCTTACCAGTTTTTTCAATTGTACTCATTCTTGATGCCCTAAGTGACGGTTTTTTCCGATTTGTAAGCACCTTCTACCTAAATGAGGCACTGGGCTTTTCAATCGGTGAAATTAGCATTATGCTAATATTTGTCTTGGCATTTTCCATCCCTCTTTCAGTTTGGGTGGGCTCTTTCTTTGATAGACGCGGGAGCCGACGAGCGGTAATCGTGGTATATAGTGTGATGCCAATTACGCTTGTGTTACTCATCCTTGCCCCACTTTTCCCTTTTTGGCTTCCCATCATTATTGCAGCACCTTTAATCTCAACTTATCCCATCCTTGAGCCACTATTTAGCACAGCGTTTCTAGCTTTGGCAATGAAAAATATAAACGATATTCTTTGGTGGACCCTTATTCTAACCTATCTTCGCAAGGCAATGCCACGATCTGAAACAGCAAAAATGATTAGCATCTTTTTCATTGTGATTTTCTTAGCTTTCCTTGTTACGCCCATTCCCTCAGGAATCATATACACAATTTATGGAGCGCTCCCAATACTAGGTCTTTCATTACTTTTCAATTTCATAATCCTTGGTATCTTGGTATTTGGTAAAGTTGAACCGAAACCAATTCCTGAAGAATATCAAAGCATGTGACTGCCAAAATTAGAGAGTAATCGAGACTAATCCTATGTATTCGATTCATGGACAAGAGGTAACATTAGAGCCGCAATTAGTGTTAGAAGAAGAGCTAGCCCAAACGTGTAACCTGGACCAAGAAAAACCCACAGGAATCCTGCGATAACACTGGCAGGCAGTGCCGCTATTCCGATAAGCATTTGATAAAGCCCTAAGATGCTTGCGCGTACTTCAGTTGGTGATAGTTCGGAAACCAGAGATCGGGCCATGGGCACTGTTGCACCAATGCTTACGCCATAGAAAATAAGAGCAAACAAGACTGTCCAGAAATTAGGTGTAAAAAGGAAGATTGCACACATAGCCCCAAAGAAAATGAACCCAAGGAGCATCGTTTTGCGTCGTCCAATTTGGTCTCCTAGTTTTCCCAAGGGTGCAGATGTAAAAGCAGCTGCAAGTGTGAATACGAAATATGCGATAGGAACACCTAGTATCGGATTGATAGCCGGAATAAGGAGGAACAAGCCTGCGTAAAGTGTAACGAGTGACCAACTGAAAGAGGCTAACGCAAAGATTATACTAAGTGTCATGAAAATCGCTAGACTGCGATTAATTCCTCTCAGACGAAAAATTGGTTTTCCCGCTTCTTTGTGATAATCAGTGATTCTAATGATGATTATTAGAGCTCCAATTAAAGTGGGAATGGCAGCAAATAGGAAAAGTAATCTGAGGCTAGCAAGCAGATCAAATCCGAACACGATTGTCAACCAAGGAACCGCAAAAGTGACAAAAGCTAATGTGATGAGGACACCCGCTGTCGCTCCCGTATGGTCAGCTGTTCGAAGAATCCCGAAGTTCTTACCACGTGTCTCATGAGTGGAAACATCAGCAACTATTGCATCTCGAGGAGCACCACGAACTTTCCCAGCACGATCCAAGATTTTTGCGGGGATAAGCCATTGCCATATGGGGCTAAACGCATAAATAATTCTTGATGAAGCCCCCATAAAATATCCAGACCAGATGAAAGGCTTACGTTTTTGGATCTTATCGGATAAAAATCCAGAAAACCCTTTGGAAACATTAACGACAAAATCACCAATACCATCAACTAATCCAAGGATTAAAGGAGCAAGTCCGGGAGGAGCAAGAAGAGCAACGAAAACAGGCCAAATAGAAAAGACAATATCAGAGCCCATATCATTCAGAAATGATGCTGTTCCAAAGATTTGAACCACATGACGTTCATTAGGCAATTGACTAATGAAGTCTTCCCGAGTTTCTTTTTGATCGTTCAATGTTACAGCTCCGGTGAGGAAGAGTATCCAACCATAACTTAAGGGCTGCTGGCTGGTTCGACGTGAACTCGAAACTTACACGCTGTGCAACTCCCAATAGCGTTTCCTCTGAATAAACGATAATTCGTCGTCCATCAGGTTCAAAGGTTATTTGTACTTCAGCCAAGATCGTTGCACTCCATCCAAATAATTATTAGGAAGTTAGTATTTTTTTTCCATTACTTGACCATTGAAATTTTAAACAGTTATGTATATGTTATCATTGTAGAATATAAAGGAAAAAGCACATACAGTAAATAGTCTTTATCCTAGAGGTGACATTTGACTTGGCAGAATCTCCACCCCCTGAAATACCACCACCCTCGACTCCTCCAACACCACCACCGGCTGAACCGAAGCCTGAAGAAAAACCCCTTGCCCCGGATCAGTGTCCCCGTTGCCGAAGTGATGCAACCACAATTCTCCGAAAAGTGCCCATCGCCTACGGCCATGAAATCACACGAAAATGCGATAAATGCGGCAATATCTGGAAATATACTTCCAAGTTTGGCGCCGGTGCCTGGCCTTAGATCCATCCTAAATCTTCAAAGGGATTCGCAAGGGAACTATTCAAGATGCTATTACTTGACCTTGAGTGACAAAAACGAACAATAAGATCAAAAAGGTTTTTTTAAAAAAAACAATGGAATTTAGGCTTTCTCAAAGCCATAACATGATGATTTGTCTGGGAGTACCAGAAAATTATTATTGCCAGTTTTGGCAAATGGATTTACTGCAGTGCACATGCCGCTTTTTCGATCATAGTATTTACATTCGAGACAAATTGACTTAGTACTCATTTCATCAGGCATGATCCTCATTTTCAAAGGATCAGTTTTGCGTGCTTTGGATTTTTTGCTCATAACACATTTCACCACATGAATTGTAATTCGAGTAGGGTTGAGAGTTAGCTAAAACCTTTTCCATCGCTGGACTTTCAAAAAAAGCTACATCCAAATAGAACCCCTTGTTAATGAGCTTAGTGTGGTGGATATGGCATGCGTGATCATCAACCATCTAAGTCATTTGAGAAAGAAGTAATAATGGGACTTGTTTCACAAATCGCCCAGCGGATTAGCACTCAGAAGGCAACCTTGATGGTAGCTGAATCAGCAACCGGGGGGTTAATTCAACACCTTCTAACACAGATACCAGGAAGCTCGGAATTTTATCTAGGCGGTATTGTAGCCTATTCGAATGAACTCAAACATCGATTATTACAAGTCCCCAAAGCTACTATCAATAAGTATGGGGCTGTCAGTTCTGAAACAGTAGCAGCCATGGCCAACGGAGTGAGGTTATGGACAAAATCGGATTATGGACTTGCCGCTTCGGGAATAGCTGGTCCAACTGGAGGTACTTCAATAAAACCTGTTGGACTGGTGTTTGTGGCTGTTTCCCACCATTCCTTTGAAACGATAACCCAACAACATAATTTCAGGGGAGACCGACAAAGCAACAAATTAAATTTTAGTCGAGTAGCTCTCCAACTATTACTAGAGAGCATCAGACATGAAGAATAGATGCTTCCTAATCGTAATGACGGAAATCTCTTAAGGTGCTTCATATCAAGACACTTGAAAGTGATGGCGCCTCCCTCTAGTTATCCCTATCATCTTGAGTCTCCAGTATTTCGCCCACCCAGTGAAGCTAATAGCTTGATTTTACAAGCCACACTCGGCTGCTCTCATAATGCCTGCACATTTTGTGGAAGCTACAAGACGAAGCAATTCAAAGTCAAACCGTTCGCCCAATTTAATAATGAAGTAGTACACCTTTCCCGAGATTATGAAATCAAACCGCAAAGAATTTTCCTTGCAGATGGAGATGCTCTCGTCCTTTCTACCCCTCAATTACTACAAATTCTAAACTTGCTAATTACAGAATTTCCCGATGTTAAACGAATTAGTATCTATGCCAGTGGGACTAACGTTCAACAAAAATCCGATGAGGAACTTGCTCAAATTCGAAAAGCAGGCCTTGAGTTGATCTATATCGGCCTGGAATCGGGTGACGATGAGGTCCTACAAAAGATCAACAAAGGAATTACAAACAAAGAACATATTATTGCCTGTCGACGGTTATCTCAGGCGGGATTCACTTTGTCCCCAATTATCATTTTGGGGCTAGGTGGTAGAACCCTTAGCCACCAACATGCATTACAAACAGCAGCAACTATCAATGCTATCGATCCACCTTATTTGGCAGCATTGACACTTATGCTCGTGCCAGGAACAGAGCTTTATGCTCAAGCGAAACAAGGAAAATTTGAACCTCTTAATCCACTTGAAATCCTTCAAGAACTTCGGACCCTAATTAATCAACTAACAGACCTATCAAAGTGCGTGTTTAGAACCAATCATGCCTCGAATTATCTTGCTCTCCGAGGTGTACTATCACGTGACCGAAAAAAGCTTTTAGACATAATAGATTCTGTGCTCTCAGATCCTGATGTCACGAGTCGGTTACGTCCTGAATATATTAGAGGTTTGTAGGAAAGGTTTAACTCAAGGAATAGAAAGCCTAGCGTAAACAGTATTTGGAGTCTGATTCGGATGAGTCTCGATCCAGAAGATTACGACCCCCTTGATCGACTTGGTCCTCGCCCCACTCAACCAAAAGAAGTACCACGAAAAATTGACGCTGATATCGTTGCATTACTCCGTCAAATCATTGTTCGTGTTGAACAATTAGAGAAAGATATGCGTCGAGTCAAAGAAATCCTAAAAATCTAAGTAAGTTTAGACAGCCTGTGACCTTCGTCGCCAGAAGATAATAAGAATAATTGATGCTACTACAACTATTCCAACACCACTGACAATTAAAAAGAGAATCGGAAAAGTGGGACTTATGGTAAGCAAAATAGTATCGGTTTCATATTGGCACAGAAGAAGCCGAGATGGGTCAAGAAAGAGTCTCAGAGGCATGTCAGCAGTTTCAACCTCAACCGTGAGTGTTGATGCTTCCAGTGGTTGATTTGACCACAATTCAATAAAATCACCTGACACGGTTTCAATGGATATCGGGATATAAAGTGTTACAAGTGAAGATTGAAGTTGATGAATTTGGAAGGTTGTCGTCCAGCCGGTTCCACTAGGTTGCGTTGAAGCTGCTCCCAAACTGAGTGTTACAACACCGCTTCCATATACCCAGGAATCAAAGAACCAATCCAGTGATTCCCCCACAATGTTTTCAAAGAATTGTTGTAGTGTTCGGGTTCGAATATTTTGATGTTTGGCTTGCGAGTAGATATATTGCCATGCTTGATAGAAGGTTTCATTTCCAATTTGGTGACGGAGAAGATCATAGACTAAGGCACTTTTTGCATAGACAATACGCCCGTAGGAAAACCAATCTGTGGTTTGCCAATAAGCCATTGATTGATTAACGATTTTGTCCCCTTCTACGCTGACGTATTCCCAATAGCGCTCCAAATCACCTAGACGATAATCAGCGCGTGCTGTCAATCCATAGACATGTTCGACCCAAACATATTCACAATACGATGCAAATCCTTCGTCGAGCCAAGGTTCAGTAAAGCTATCTGTCCCCAGAATGAAAGGTATCCATTCATGTCCAATTTCGTGAGCTGTTACTGAAGCGAGATATGACAAACCAGAAGGATTGTCATAGAGACTTCTCCCAATCATAACTAATTGTGGATATTCCATTCCACCTGACCAAAAATCAACTTCTACTATGGCAAGGTTGTTCCAAGGGTAGAGTCCAAATAAACGTCCAAAGATTTCCAGACATTCCTCAGCGACTTCAAGTACTCGCAGTCCTCCCTCAGCATGTTGTGGTGCATGGTAACTTGTGACATTCACACCATTTGTAACAACACTTTCCGATTCATAGTGTGGACTCGCACACCAAGTGAAATCATTCACTGGTCCCGTTGTAAAATTCCATGTTCGAGTGGAGATGCCAGAGGTTATTGTCAGAAGTTGTCCTGTTGCAGCAATAATGAAATCATCGGGGACCGTTATCGAAACATCATAGATGGCAACGTCGCTGTAGAAACTCTCTCCCATGTAAGAGTAAGTGTTCGTATCCCAACCTCGCTCATCATAAACAGCAACAACAGGATGCCAATTGCCCATATTATAGGCCACAAAGTTGTAAGGTTCAGTACGATTGGTCCACCCAAATCGGTCAAATTGATTAGGGACCGTGATTTCCCAAACAATCGATAATGTCACATTGGCACCAGGACTTAATGCACCCGGACCTGCACCACCGACAAGATCCACTTTCATGATGGTTAGATTAGAGCCCATAATGATATAATTAAGTGAATTACTATCATGGATAACATCGGTTACATCAATCCAGCCATTAGGCCGGAATGCATTCGGATATAGATGAAAATATAATTCCGTTAGAATATCTTCTGCATGGTTCACATAGGTGATTGTCGATATTCCTGTTACGACGTGACTTGAATCGATGAGCAAAGCACTAATCGAATAGTTTGTAATAGGTGACGGAGCACCCATAGGAGCGCGATAGTCCAAAGTTGTTGCTTGAACCTCATCATTTCTATTAATCAAGGGGGTTTGCTTTACACCAAGTTGAAGATCATAAGATTTTCCAAGGAAGGTAGCGGGAGTAATGATAGGTACCATTGCTGGAAAAATAAGAGAAGCAACGATTGCATACACAAGAATAAGCTCGAAAGCATCACGAAGTCGCATCTTTAGAGCAACCAACTTTTGTGAGCACTTGTAGAATAAAAGGGAAAAAGTATTCGAAGGGTGCAAATGCCCCCTTCATGGGAGTAAAAAACTTCTGATACAAGAATCAAAAAGTCTTCCTTCAGTGGAAGATTAAGCTTCTTCAGGAACATCTGGGAATTCGTAGCCACAACTTGGGCAAGCAATTGAACCACAGGCTTTAGCCATCATACAGCCTGCACAACCTGTTGCTTGTGCTTTTTCGAATGTCTGGCCACACATGGGGCATCGGTAATTTGTCATGTTTTTGTTCCTCCAACGCATATTTCAAATTATGAAATCTACCCAATAATCACCTTTTGAAGCTTATGGAAATCCCAGTCCGATGAGTATCCAGTTTGCCATACCACCGAAAAGAATGGCAAGGGAGATGGTTGTAAAGGCAAGCATGATTGTATATCTCCAGCGGTATTCACGCGCAAGAACTGCAATTGTTGCAATACATGGAATATAGATCGTAGTCACAAGAGCGAAGACAAATAGTTGACGTGCTGTCATAAAAGCATTCAGAGGACCATTTGCGAGGATGATTAAGAGTTCGACAGTGAGTTCTTTTCGAAGAATCCCGTAGATTAAGGCTGCGGCAGTTTCTGGAGGTAGACCAAGCCACCCGACAATGAGGGGGGCAGTCATGAGGCTAAACATGTGTAGATAGGAGAATTGCGGAGTAGGAAAATTTAGTAGAAGTCCCAGAATTGCACCACCTATGATGATGAGGGGGAGTGCTATGAATACAAACTCACGGAAGCGCATCCATGTTTTTTTCATTGTAGGCTTAAATCGGGGTGCACGAAGTGGAGGTATTTCCATTACGAGTCCATGAGATGCACCAGGAAGAGTATGCTGAAGAAGTGCTCCTAATCCTATGATAATTGCAAGGACGATACCAAGAATAATGAAGGCAAAAAAGATTGAGCCGAATAAACCTACAGTTCCAAGAATAACAGCAAGTTGAGCCGAACAAGGAACGAGAACTACAAGCAATCCAGCAATGATTCTTTCTCTACGAGTATTGAGAATTCGTGTACTGAGAACAGCAGGTACGTTACAGCCCATTCCGGTGAGTAAGGGAATAATTGCCCGTCCATGCAGCCCAAGGCGATGCATGAAGGCATCAAGTAAAAATGCAATTCGAGCCATATAGCCTGTGTCTTCGAGAATGGAGAGGATAATGTAGAAGGTGGCAACGAACGGAACAGCTATGAACAGCCACGCTTGGATTCCGAGTACAAGTCCAAAATAGAGAATGATTTGGATAATTGGCGATGGAATGAAAGCTACAATGAGGTATTGAGCTGTAGGGTTGATGAAGGTTTCCCAGAATTCACCTAAAGTTGCTTCAAAAATAGCTCCTACACCGAACATAAGTAGGATGGATCCAATGAGAATTAGCATTGCAATAGGGAGTCCAATCATTCGATGAGTAAGTATAGTTGAAATTTGCTCAGTTAGGGGAACTCGTTCTCCTTTCCCTTTTTGGACTTGTTCAGTAATGTATATTGTATATTGATGCCGTTTTTCTCCAAGTACCAAAACGATATCTGCATCAAATTCTCTTTCGATTTCTTGCCGAGTTGCATCAACAAGTTTCATCGCTTTTTCTGATTCTAGTTCTTCCTCGACATAATCCCCACATTCAGCATATTCTTCAAGAAGTTGTAGAGAGAAAATTCGTAATGGCAAGCTAGCTAGTCGTATCTGCATTTGACTAAGTTGTTGTTCTAACTTCCGGAGTTTAGCTTCAATACCATCTGGGAATAGTAATCGCCGTGGGTGTTGACGAGATTTTTCAACAGAACCGGCTTTTGCAGCAGTACTTAGTAGCAGTTTCAGATTTTTTCCCTGAATTGCCACAGTAGGAATAACAGGAACTCCCAACAAGGTTTCAAGTTTTCTTTCATCAATTTCAATACCCATTCGTCGGGCAAGATCCACTTGGTTTAAACAAACTACAAGCGGGATATTAAATTCTAATAATGCAGTGGTAAGAAGAAGGTTTCGAGCGAGGTTGGTAGCGTCGACAACGTTGACGATAACATCAGGAGTGTCTTGTTGCAGGTACCTGAGGGTGACTTTTTCATCTTTAGTTGCTGGACTAATGATAGTATAGGAGCCTGGTAAATCCACAATATCAAGACTTATCACTTCTGATTCTGCTTTAAAATCGTTTTTTGTCCATCTACGAAATCGGCGACCAAATCTCTGTCTTCTCCTCCCGCGCTGAGGCGGGTCAGCTTCTTCAGTATTAGATGATGTTTCCCATTCCCTAGTTTCAGTAAGTCCCTTAGGCGAATAAATATCGTGATGGGCAAGATAGACTTTGCCTTGAAGAATTTTTACGGTTGTACCGGGATAATTCGAAACAATGGCACCAAGACCAGTCCAATAATTGAAAATAACGCTTTTCCCAACATTTGGTTGACCAACTAAGCCTATTCGTATATGATCCTTTTTCTGATGTCGAATTAGTTGTCGTTGTTTTCCCTTTCGGGAAACCTTCACCATTCACCCGCTCCGAAAGAGTCTATTTAGAAAGATTACGATGGACTCGTATTCGTTTCGCAAGGGTAGAGCTTAAGGCAAAATGGGCAGTTCCTACTTCAATAAGGAGGGTGTCTCCAATTGGGGAAATTTGGATAACACGGACAGTTTCACCAGGAAGTATACCCATTGAAGAAAGCATTCTTAGTATATCGATATTCTCATCGCTGATACAATCGATGATTGCTGTTTCGCCTTGTTCTAGGGCAGCCAAATTTAATTTTGATCGAGAAGATACAGTTCCATCCGAGTCTGGAATGGGATTGCCATGTGGGCACCTAGCAGGGCCTTCGAGCTTTTCGAGAACTTTGTTACAGAGTTCTGGAGTGAGCATGTGCTCCCATTCACAAGCAACTTCGTGAGCTTCCTCCCAGCTAACTCCTAAAAGGTCAACAAGAAGTCGTTCTGCAACTCGATGACGACGCAGGACATCGAGTGCAAGTTTCCGACCCTTCGCGGTTAAGCGCACTCCTTTATTTTTCTCATATTTCAAATAGGATTTCTCAGCCAGCTTTTGCACCATTTGTGTCACACTTGCCGGTTTAACATTCAAAGCTTCGGCAAGCTCACCAGTTTTGGCATATTTTTCATCGTGTTGAAGAAGCCGAAAGATTGCTTCAAGATACTCCTCAATATTCGCACTTGGAATATCGTATTTGCTGGTTATAGGTGAAGAATTGGGATCTTCTTTTTTAGCTTCTAGTTGGTTTTGAGGATCAGGAGTCATATCACAAATTTAGGCGAGCCTAAATATAAATTTTTACATATTGTTAGGGGTGCCAAAATAGTCATCAAACAAAACCTAGCACCTGAGCACACATAAGAAAATATAACACGAATGAACCTACATCACCCCACCTATCCGTAATATCGTCTACGTCATCACGTTTTGCAGGTTTACCATTCAAATATAATTGTGATATAATCTGCCGAATACCTAAATCATCAGCGGGAAAAACTTCCAGTCTTCGAAGGCCTGTTAAAACGGCCAACTCGGCGGTCCACCTACCAATCCCTCGAAGTGCATCAAGCTGGCTGAGTATAGAATTTGTATCAAGCATACTTAGCGCTTCTAGTTTCAAAGAGCCTGAAGAAATCGCCTTAAAAAGCCCAATCAGATATGGAGCCTTATATCCAAGTTTACAAGCTCTCAATTCTGCTTCAGATAGGTTCAACAAAGTTTCCAATGAGGGAAAGCCAAACAGTTTGTCATCGCCAATATAGCATTGCGGACCATAGTCCAGCACAAGCCTCCGAGTTACTTGATTTGCTGATCGAAAACTCACCTGCTGCTGTAAAATCGCTTTCACTATAGCCTCAAACAAAGTCGGTTGACTGAAGGGTCGAAGACCACGTAGAGGTTCTTCGAGGTGCGCAATAACTGGATCCTTCATGATTTCTTTCAGTACAGGTTGAGTATCAATATCCCACCCTAAAAGCCATTCAATTGAAGTCAAAATTGATCCATAATCACTTCCAAATTTCGCAGGCCATTGCAACTGAAGACTTGGATTCGCTCCTTTCCGAAGCTGAATAACGCGAACAGGAATCAACGCATTATTAATTGGTAGGCATCGAGCAAACTCCCCAGGTCGTTTTTTCTCTGGCGTAGGTTGAATATCAGAGAATACCCAACTATCCACGGTTAAATCCAAATCAAAAGGTCTTTCAAGTTCCACCTGAAACCCATGAATTTCGGACATTCATCCACCGGCTTCACTGATTGCCTGAAGACATATTTTATCTTATGCTTCTCGCTTAAAAAAATGTTAAAGCACATGTTATCAGTTGTTATAGTATGTGGAACAACAGTTCACAACACTTTTAGCCTTATAGATCCAAATAGCAATAATGTTTTTGGAAGTGAAATACAAATGGCAATGCTTGGAGTTCAACGTATCATGACAGGACAAAATGTTGAAGCGAGCGACGTGATGCACTGTTTTCTTGGATTACGTACTCTTGAAATAGACGTGTACTTCTACCTTCTTAAAGGCCAAGCTACTGTAAAAGAAGTTGCAGAAGCCCTCGGGCGTAATCGTAGTTCAATACAACGAGCCATCCAAAACCTTGTTCAACGTGGATTTGCCCATCGCCGAACTCGTACTTTGCGCAAAGGCGGATATGTATATGTTTATGAAGCGGTCAGCTTAGTTATGATGAAGGATTTGATAAAAGGCGCCCTTGATTCATTTTATCAGCAAATCGAAGAATTTCTGGATCAATACTGGACCGAATCATCAAAAACAACCTAATCGGTTGTTCATTGTTGTGGCACTATCGACAACTTTANNGACTGTGAAAAAGAATATATTTCCTTTTACAGCATAATAGACGGTGAAAAGAAATGGCGTCAATTGGCTGCCCATTTTGTACAAAGACTGGCGTTGCTATGGTTATAACCAGCTTAGCACTTGTTCTCCTTAGCATAACGACAACCATTCCTTGGATAGCCATCTTAGGCCTAGTCTTCCTCATTGCCGCATACATCGTCCCTAGTATAGTGAGTGGAAAAAGCTGCCATGAAGAAGGCTGTACAAACCCCTCACACAAACATGGAGAGGAAAACTCATAATGAGCGAAACTCCCGATCCTGAACTGACCCGATTACGTGAACAAAAAATTAAGGAGTTACGAGTCAAAAGGGCAACACAATCCAAAACCCCAAACACGGCTCCAAATAAAGTACTTCACCTTTCCACCAACGATTTCGACCAAACCATCAGCAAAGGCATCACCCTAGTAGACTTCTTCGCCGTATGGTGTGGACCCTGCAAGATGATGGCCCCTGTGATTGATCAACTTGCCCAAGAATATGCTGGGCGAGCAAAGGTGGCAAAACTTGATGTTGATCAGAATATCGAAATTGCGATGCGATACCGCGTGCAAGGCGTCCCAACATTTGGTATCTTTAAGAATGGCGTGCTGGTCCACCGTATTGTTGGTGGTGTTGGCTATCAGCCTTTGAAAGCCGCTCTTGATTCATTTCTTTAGGCTCTGCCAGTTAGTGAAACCTGACAGTTGACTAGACTTCGCCATTTACGGCAGTAGTAAGTTGATTGTTAGATTTTTCTTTTAAGAAAAGAAATATCATTATAAAGTACTAGTGAGCGACTAATTTTAGAACACATTCCTTCCGTGTTCAGGTGGTTCAAACTCAAGCAGCTCCGAAAATTTTTTATTGTCAATTCGGATTTTCGTGAGCTGCTGGACCACCCGAGGAATGTCTAGAGTTGCTTCATGCTGACTTCAGACTATATGGGAATCGGGTAGCAGCAGCCACATTTACCTCTGCAGCATCGACGGTTTGTTGCAATAAAACCTGAAAGGAGAATTCGGTTAATGACAGAAGACCCGCAAAAGATAAGCGAAGCACTAGAAATCGCAAAAGACAAGAAGCTAGCTGATGATCCAAACCCTAGGAAAAAAACACCAACCGAATCTAAAAAACCCAAGAAGCTAACTAAGAAGCAATTGTTGCAAGCCTTGGAAGAGGCGCAAACAAAAGTAGCGAAATACAAAACCCAGCTCGCTTATGTGCAAGCAGAACATGAAAATTATGTAAAATCAATGGAGCGTCGAGAAGTAAATCTCAGGCTTCAAGCGAATCGCGATTTGATTCTAACACTATTACCAATTTTAGACGATTTAGAACGATCACAATTGATGGTTCCCCGAATTGAAGCGAATGACCCATTTATTGAAGGGCTTAGCATGCTAGTGGATAATCTAAAATCTGCTTTAGCACAAGCAGGCGTCACACCGATCGAATGCACGGGGGAATCCTTTGACCCCTTACGTCATGAGGCTGTGGTACGCGAAGAATCCACGAAGGTTCCTCCGAATACTGTGGTAGAAGAATTGCGCAAAGGATATCTTCTCAAGGGATCCCTTTTACGACCTTCCATGGTTAAAATTGCGATTGCTCCTAATACACAACCACAAGCAGAGCAAAAGATTGAAGAGCCACAAGAATCTGCAAACAATGTATCAGAAAAGAAATAACAATCTATGATTTAGAAAGGAGAGTTGAAAAAATGGTTAAAATTATTGGAATAGATTTGGGAACGAGCAACTCAGCTGCAGCTGTGATGCGAGGAGATCGCCCTGTCATCATTCCCAGCGCTGAGGGTCCCACCGTTTCTGGGAAAGCCTTTCCCTCATATGTGGCCATCACAGATGATGGCAATCGACTTGTTGGTGAACCGGCCCGACGTCAAGCAGTAGCGAACCCTGAGGGTACAGTTACTGCTGTAAAGCGGAAAATGGGAACTCGTAAAAAGGTTAAGATTCGAGATAAAACCTTTACACCAGAAGAGGTCTCTTCATTCATTCTTCGAAAAATAAAAACCGATGCCGAAGCGTTTCTCGGAGAACCAGTCATTCAAGCAGTTATCACTGTTCCTGCGTATTTTAATGATAACCAGCGCCAAGCGACAAAAGATGCAGGAGAACTTGCAGGTCTTGAAGTAGTTCGGCTGATCAACGAACCCACCGCTGCTTCATTAGCATATGGTATTGATAAGCTCGATAAGGATCTTCGAATCCTGGTGTTTGACCTCGGTGGTGGAACATTGGATGTGACCATCATGGAATTTGGTCCAGATCCAGAAACAGGAAGCGGGCTTTTTCAAGTAGTATCAACAGCGGGAGATACTCAACTTGGCGGAACTGACATGGATCTCGCGATTGCTGAATGGCTAGCTGATGAATTCAAAGGAGAGCATGGCATGGATCTTCATGACGATCCCACTGCTTGGCAACGGCTCATTGAAGCCGCGGAGAAAGCTAAAATTGAGCTATCCAATGTCATTGAGACAGAAATCAACTTGCCGTATCTGACAGCTGATAAAGGTGGACCCAAACATCTCCAACGAAAAATCACGCGAGCAAAACTAGAGGATCTTGTTCGAGATATAATTGATCGCTGTGACGGTCCTATGCGACAAGCTATCAAGGATGCCAAACTGCGACCTAACGAGGTTGATAAAATCATTCTCATTGGTGGACCTACCAGAATGCCTATTGTTCGACAATATGTCGAAAAGTTCATTGGTAAGAAAGCGGAGCGGGGCGTAGATCCAATGGAAGCAGTTGCTCTCGGTGCAGCCATTCAAGGTGGCGTAATCACGGGCGATGTCAAAGACCTGCTTCTGTTAGATGTCACTCCACTTTCGCTTGGTGTAGAAACCAAAGGAGATATCATGACACCCATCATCGAACGCAATACGACTATTCCTGTTGAACGTAGTCAAATCTTTAGTACAGCAGCAGATATGCAAACTGTTGTAACTATCCATGTGTTACAGGGTGAACGATCTAGGGCAAGTCAAAATATTTCACTTGGCCAATTCAATCTAACAGGAATACCACCAGCACCAATGGGTGTACCACAAATTGAAGTTACCTTTGACATTGACGTCAATGGCATTCTCCATGTTAAGGCTAAAGATCTTGGGACAGGAAATGAACAGAAAATCACCATTTCCGCTTCGACCAAATTAACTGATGAACAAAAGGACCGAATGGTAGCAGACTCTGAAAAATATGAAGAAGAGGATAAGCGCTACCGCGAAGAAGTTGAAGAGCTTAACAAGGCAGAGTCATTGGTCTATTCCGCTCGGAAGACGATTAAAGAACTTGGAGACAAAATCAGTGAAGAAGATAAACAGAAGGTCGAAGAAGCAGCGAACCGGTTAGAAAAAGCGGTTCAGGAAAAGGATTTAGCAACCACTAAAAAAGAGATGGAAACACTCACCGATATTCTTCAAGGTATTGGAACCGCAGTATATCAACAAGTTGCAGAGGAACAGGCTCGGGCTCAAGCACAAGAAGGAGTTGCTGATGATTCTGATTCGGAGCCCAAGAAGAAAAAGAAGAAGAGTAAAGAGAAAGTTGTAGACGCCGATTATGAAGTTGTGGACGACGAGGACAAGAAGTAACTAAGATAATATTCTTGTATTCAGTAATTGGGCATATCGGTTGAGACAGAACAAATAAAAACCTAGTCTAGATTCGGTTACCCAAATATGGTGAGCTAGCGTGAGTTATGGTAGCAATCAAAAACGAGATTATTACGAAGTGCTTGGTGTAGAACGGAAAGCTACCAAAGAAGAAATTAGAAAAGCGTATAGAAAGCTTGCACTGAAATTTCACCCAGATCGGAATAAAGAAGCTGATGCTGCAGAGAAATTCAAGGAAGTCTCTGAAGCCTATGCAATTCTTTCAGATGACGAAAAGCGGCTCCAGTATGACCAATTTGGGCATGCTGGGATTCACGGACGATATAGTGCTGAGGATATTTTTGGTGGGATTAATTTCGAAGATATTCTGCGCAGTTTTGGATTAGGTGGGAGACTTGGCGGTGTCGGTAGCATCTTCGACTTCTTAATGGGTCGAGGAGGACGAAGAACTTCACGTCGCGATCAGGCAATAGATCTGCGATATGATATGAATATTACATTAAAAGAAGCTGCGACAGGTATTGAGAAGGAAATCACGCTCAAGCGCGACGAGCAATGTCCGAAATGTGGAGGAACAGGGGGAGAACCCGGAACACCTCTAAGAACCTGTTCCCGTTGTGGTGGGCGAGGCGAGCTTCGACAAGTCCAGCAAACCATGTTTGGACAGGTTATTCGTGTTGCTACATGTCCGGGATGTTATGGTCATGGTCAAACGGTAGAAACGCCCTGCTCTGAGTGTAGAGGAAAAAGAACCGTTCGAGAAAAACGAAATATTCGAGTCCAAATACCACCAGGAGTTGAATCAGGTTCAATGCTTAGGCTTAGGGACCAAGGAGCGTCACAGGAAGGAGGAAAACCTGGCGACCTTTATGTTGTTGTCCATATCAAGCCTGATAAAATCTTTCAGCGTGTAGGCGACGATATCCTGATGGAATTACCCATTTCAATAACCCAAGCTACATTAGGAACTGAACTCGAGATCCCAACTCTCCTTTCCAAAGCAAAATTAAAAATCCCTGCTGGCACCCAACCAGATACAATTCTCCGTCTAAGAGGACAAGGCATGCCTCGTGTCCGATGGCGAGGAAATGGGGATCAATTAATTCGAATTAAGGTAGATGTTCCCAAAAAACTCAACAAACATCAGCGAGACCTTTTGGAACAACTTGCAGATGAGCTTGACAGAGATTAGCTCGTTAATCAGCTTTGGCAACTACTTGAATATCACTGAATTGAATTGAAGGAGCTATGAGTGATCCACCTGCACCAACAAGATAGCTCCGGATATCACTTCCAACTACGTCAACCTTTTTGATGAGATCAAATGCATTGCCAGCTAGCATTAATCCATGCACTGCACCTGTAAGTTCGCCATCAATGATGCGAAAAGCAGGATTTCCAACAACGCTATAATCACCAGTTTCTTGGTTGGATGAATGAGCACCCTGTAATCCTTTGATAAGGTAGCCAGATTTAATATCGCTAAGTATATCTTCTAGTGCATGTTTTCCACCAAGGACAACCATATTCGTAGGAGCTGTATCGACAACACCTGTACGAAGATTACGCGTGGCGTTTCCAGTACTAGTTACACCATGACGTTGGGCCCAATAGTTGTTCCAGAGGAATGAACGGAGTTTTCCTTTCTCAATAATAGAAGTACTTTGTTGGGGAATCCCCTCACCATCAAAGAGTCCTGTAGCATATCCACCTTTAATGAGTCCATCATCAGTAAACGAAAGCGTTTTGGAGGCAATTATATCGTCTTTTTTATCCGCTAGTTGGGATTTTTCACGGACAACATTTTCACCTTTTATGGCTGGCATGAATGCATGAGAAAGAAGAGAACCTAGAGCACTAGCTGCAAAAACAACAGTCCCTGATTCAGTTTCCCCTTTAGCATGCTGCTTTGCAAGCAGAACATCTTTCACAGTATTATTGACAACATAATCTATGTCCAGTTGAAAATTCCGATTGACATCAACCGACCATACAGAAGGAGTCATACCTGAATCAGTTGGAGCTACTAATACTGCATATGCATAAACACCCGTTCCACGATCTGTAGTAGAGATTCCATTAGAGTTGGCATAAGCCAACCAGCCATAGAATCCCCCAGTTCCCGCTTCGCCGATAACAATCTTTGAATCTTTCTTCATGATGTCGCTTGTCATTTTTGTTGCTAAATCAACGAAAACACCGGGATCTTTTTCTGGAATTGAACCATCCCAAGTTCCAGTTAGTTTTGCATACTTGCCCTTTGTAGCGAAATCTTTCCAAGTTTGATCGGGAGTACTGGCCTTTGCAGCAGCAATTGCTCGTTTCACAGATTCTTCGATGGTTTCTTGCATCAGCCGATTAGTGTAAGCTGAGCCCAATTGATTATTAATTACGACGCGGATTGATGCCCCCGCTTCTTGAGATTTTATTGCTTTGTTGATCTGCCCAAGAGCGACTTCACAGCTGATTTCGTAATTATCCTGTAATAGAATCTCGATTTGATCTACCTTATTGGAACCATATGCTAGGGCTTTTTCAGCTAGATGTAGAAGCGTTTGTTCTTTGTCTTTCATTATCTTTTCATCCTCCTTCTCAGGCTTTTCCTCCAAATGTTATTGGTCCACTACCAAATCGAATAAGAGGTCCACCTTCACTTATGAGAGCTTCTTGACCTTTGCCACATCGGCCTACACCATAACCAAAGGTTTCTTTTCCTACACCTTCAATTTTGAGTAACGCTTCGGTGGCAATTCCGGAAATGGACATGTTGCTTACTGAGTTGCCTAACTCGCCATTGACAATTTCAAAAGCCTCTTGAATTCCAACTTGGAAACTGGAATTCATTTGCGCTGAACCTCCAGCAAATGAAAGACAATAATAACCGAAATCAATGCCCTCAAAGAGCTCTTCATCTAACATATCGCCGCGATCAAAGAATGTATTTCGCATGCGAATCTGCGGCACAAAACGATAGTCTTCGGCTCTAGAGTTGCCAGATAGTGGTAATCCTGTTTTTTGGGCATATTCCCGATCTGTTAATAATGCGTTAAAAACCCCATCTTTTATGAGATATACTCGACTTGTTGGAACTCCTTCATCGTCATATTTGGTAGTACCTAGTCCGTCCTTAATGGTTCCATCATCAACCATTGATACAACCTTAGGGGCAACATCTTGATTCATTTTATCTGCAAAAGAGGATTGCAATGTGAGATCGGCTTCCGCAAGATGTCCAAGGGCTTCATGAGCTAATATTCCTACCACATTTGGACCGATTACACAAGGAAAACTACCAGGTTTTGGAGTAGACCCTTTTAGTTGTTTCTTAACCCGTTCAACTATTCTTTCAGCAACCACTTCAGGCGTCTGGTTCAATTCATAGAATTCCCAACCATGTGAAGTAGAACCACATTCATCTCGTGCACCTGTGATTTTTCCATTTTCTTTACCTGTTAATCTTACAGATTGATAAACATGCCCAAATCCCATCTCGAGTTGTGTGCCTTCATTTGTAACCAGGTATTTTGTACCAATACTATCACGTTGACGAATCGTAATGGCTTTGATTCGAGAATCTAAGCGTTGTGTTTCTTCCCATAGTTTTGCGGCATATGCGATTTTTTCTTTAGGATCCACATCAGCAGGATTTTGTCCAACCTCGAAAGGAACGGTTTCTTTTACTGGTTTGATTTTTGCTAGTTCAATGGGGTCTTTCCGGGCTTTTCCTGCTCTGTTAGCAAGAGAATACGCATCTTTCACTGATGACCGTAAACCATCGATAGTGAGGTCGTTTGAGGATACAAAACCCCAAGTTCCACCAGCTAAAACACGAATAGCAACACCTTCTTCAGTGCGTTGGCTAATGCTTCGTACACGACCATCCTCAAATTGCGTATTACTAAAAATAAGGGATTCCATGCGCAATTCAACATATGTTGCACCGAGTTTTTCTCCATAATCTGCAGCTTTTTGAAGCCTATCTATCAAGTGAATCACATCAAATCGCAAGAAGAATTTCACTTTGTCGGAGCGGATAGGATACACATCAGCTTATAAGGCAATTGGAATGAACAACTAGATGAGGAATAGTCGGTGGTAAAGGAAACTACATTCATTGTTGATGCTATGTTTGGATCTTTAGCTCGTTGGTTAAGGTTGCTAGGGTTTGATACGTTGTATTGCCCAACTCAATCCGATGATGAAATCCTCGATGAAATTAATTCAAGAATCCTAGTTACAAGGGATGGAGAACTGATTGATCGAGCTCGAAAACAAGGATTCCAAGTAGTAAACCCCGGTATTGGAGCCATAAGGGATATGCTGCAACGAATCAAACAGGAATTGAAAATTAATTTTGTTGTAGATCCTACGCAGAGTCGATGTGCTCAATGTAATTCTCTGCTTCTTGAAAGAACACGAAGCCAAGTTCAAAACTTTGTGCCAAGTGGATCTCTTCGAAATCATGATACATTTTGGCAATGTACAAATCCTAGTTGCAAGCAGGTGTATTGGCAAGGTCGCCATTGGACCCGAATTAAAAAAACAGTAAAACAAATCTAGCTTCATAATTTGAAAAGGCAAGTTCATTTTACTCAGGATAAAATTGGGGGAGAAGAAAACGGGGAAGCGCACAAATAACTGCATCACGAAGAACTTGAGTCCTGAGTAGCCGATTTTGTGTGAGAACTCCGATAATTCCTTCATTCTGAAAGAGGTTATTACTTCTCATTAACTTATCAACGATCTTCTTACTTAAATCGGAGCTCGGATTTATTTGATCAACGATTGAATGAGATATTTCAACAGCAACTGATCGTGCGACACACATTTTGTTACCTTTTAAAACCGCAACAATAGCTTGAATGTAAAACGCGTTGTTAAATTTAAAAAGACCTCCTTCGATTCCCACACTGAAATCTGCCAAAGGTACTTTTTTATAAGCTTGTTTTGCGCGGTTAATTGCTCCCTGCAGAGTTTCTGCTTCTGTCATGGGAAATGGCTGAATTCCAGAATCCACGTTTATTGAAGAAATCGTTATTTTGTCGAAGTATAAACTGAAAGCTTGTCTGACTGCGGCGTGTTTAACAGGGTTTTTAGAACCAACTACGATTTGCATAATGTTTTCGTTATGGGAACTCCCTTTAAAAGCTAGGTTGCTTGTAGTTATCGGTATTAATCGGATTTTCGTAACCGAGCTTCACGTAATTGCTGATGAAGAAGTGAGCCCCGAGCTTTCAGGAGACGCATGATCTTTCGAATTGCATTTGATTTCAATTGGTAACTATAGATGTGTAGAGCTCCGAGGAATATCACGATTCCTCCGAGTATAAGTACAACTAGACCTAAGGGTGCGCTGAGCAATGCAATAGTCCCTCCTTGAGTTATCAGAAGAACTACAATTCCAAGGAGAAAGAAACTAGCTGTATAAAACGCGATTATTGAAGCGATGAGTAACATCGGCCAGTAGGCAGTTCCTTCAAGTCGGGTTCCTTCTTTTTCTGCATAAAGGCGAAATCGAAGATGTTTCGCCATGGTCCAAGGAGACACACCTAACCAAGATCCTTGACGAACTTCAATAGCCTCTGGAGGAATCGTTTGTAAGATTTGACACTTGAAATCTAAAAGAATTCGTCGTAACTCGGTGTAGGCATTGTCCTGTGAAAGCTCCGTATACCCCTCAATCATATGATGCCTTGGCTCGATATGTTGTCTTTTACTTTTTCGTATGTGGTAGAGGGTTTTTAGTTCTTTGAGATGACTCCCAGAGGCATAAGCTCACGTTTAAAGACTTCATTGAGAAGTAGAGCAAAACCATAATAGATTCCGACAAATCCGCTAGCGATACCTTCCCATCCGGCAACCACGTTAATAACTGTGATTGCTGTCCCTTCATTGTGCCATGTTTCCCAAGCAAACCAATGGCCTAAGGCGACAAGCCAGAAGAAAATGGCAAGAAGAAAGAAAAAGACCTGTAACACACGATTTGTTTTCATTGAAGCTAAAAAAAACCAGAAGCTGAAAAATCCCCACAGAAAGAAGAAGGGGACCTGTACTAACATAGCTACGGCTGGTTCAGCAATAGAAGGCGCAAGGCCAAGAATTGGAAGAAAATAAATGAAAACGTATGAAAACCAAAAAGTTGCACCCAGAATTAACGTGGTTGCTCCAAAGGAGTTTCCAATTCTTAAGGACCACAAACCAGCAAGTAGTGGAGTAAAACCACCTGCAAATAATGCAGAGGCATAAATAACGCTTAACCCATTTATATCTACGATCTCAGCAAAAAAGAGGGATAAAAGAATGAGGGCAAACCCAAATCCTATTGCTCCAAATGCTAGGGGATTAGCAATCCGTTCATCACTCATACACATTCACCTAAAACCTAATTGTAAAGTTCTAAATCGGCGTTTTTCGTGTAGAATTATATAAGGCTTTACTGTGAACTTAAAACTGTTTAAAAAATAATAACCAATACGCTTACTTCTGTTCACGCTTCAAACGTTTATTCAAACGCATTTTATTACCTGTTGTCGTTGATTGATGACGAGATAAGAAATTACAAAAATCAGAGAGAAAGCTCTTCTTTGTTGAATATTTCTTCACTTCTTTTCTTTTAGAAATCATGACTCCCTCCCTTAAACTAACATTAAAAACCTAAAGATAAGTTTTTTCAAAGGTTTTTCAGATAGAAGCACAGAAAAATTGCCCAGGATGCCGATAGGGTCAATGTTTTAATTCGCGTTTTTTGTATACGCGATTGGGTACTTGCAAGAATTACTAGTTGAAGGAAGGGCCTTGACTAAGCTGGATACAATACATAAACTGGCAATTCTAGGTGGACTAGGAGCAGTATTGAGCCCTTTCATATCGCTCTTTGTTTCCGGAGGAAATATCAGAAATTACTGGATTTTTCAGATTTTAAATTTTTATAGCGTAGGTGTTGTAGTGTTCATCCTATTGCTCATCGCGAGCATTTTAGCAAGTATAATGGCAGTCCGTGCAGCGAATTTTGTTTCCAAGATGCCCCAACGTGCAGCCTCTGATCTCAAAGCCTCTGGCATCCTTATCCTAATCGTTGGGATAATCTCATTGACCAATGTACTAGCGGTAATATCAGGAATTCTCATACTTGCGGTAGGTGTAGAATGTGATGCCATTTGGAAGAAGATTCAACACGCCCGAACTCAAACGGGTTGGCCCTACGTAACAGTTGCTACAGCAGCAGGAAGTACATGGGCTCGACGAACTTCCTGTGAATTCTGTGGAGCCCCTTTAGTAATTAAAAAGGCAACTGCCCGTGAACATCTCATCCTTATTGAAACCCAGTGTCCTCTTGATAACACATTCGATACTGTACAACTCCCCCTTTCTCGCTTAGATTCATGGACAGCCGTCGCGGCAGATCGACTTCATCGATGTGAAAAATGTGGAAACCGAACTGCGGCTCTTATTATGATCGGACAATCTGGAGTAACGACCAGCTTACAGGCTTATTGCCCCAGAGGACATAGTAATCGAACTTACCGAAAAGTTTGGACACCTCTATACCCTCATATAGCCCAAACGCCAAGTGTAAATCTTGGATTCCAAGGTAGACCAAAGCGGTACCAATTTCAATCAATATTTCAAGATCATTATCGAAGCACCTTTACACAACCTATACCCATATCTTCTAGAAAATCAGGTCTTACATACTCCGAATCGATTGGATTCTGCACTCAATGTGGAGTCAAAATCGAACTATCCGATACCTACTGCTTCAGATGTGGGCATCAAATAAACTAATGGTGAAAATCATGGTCCAAGCAGCAATCGAAGCAAACTTCACCTGCTCTTGTGGAACTCCATTCATTGTTATGACTTTGGATCCTGCTCCTAATGACAAAATCTCAGGATTATTAGTATGTCCCAGACATAAAGTGGGCCATCATATTACTCTAGACCATTCGGGCCTTGATCTCTGGGTTGGAGTTGTTGCAGACCACCTCTATCGTTGTGCATTATGTGGAAGAGAGTTACCACCAGCTACAGCTGTGAGTTCCTCGGAAGTAGCAACAACATTCACACTCAACTGTCCCGTACACAGCACCCAAAATAACACCCGAACTGTTTGGAGTGTTATACACCGAAGACTTCTTTCCGAAATTCAACACCGTCGAGTACCACCAGAACCACCCGAAACTCCAACCCAATCTGAAGAACCAAAAACGCGACCAGCCGTTGAATCTGCTGAACCCAAAGCTATTTACTGTCCTCAATGTGGTAAGAAAATCCGCCCGAATGATAATTTCTGTTTTCAATGCGGAAGTGCTATCGATTAGTTTGGGCAATTATACTACAGGAGCTCCTAATACTTTGGATTACGCGGAGTCAAAAAATGCTTTACCAAAGGAATGAAACAAAAGCTGTTTTATCATAGGAGCCGCTGGATTTCCTCTGGCATATAAAAAATAAACTAGGCTACCAAAAAGGGGTACTAGAAGACTGCTGGAAAATGCCTTCCATGAATTCATCGTCAAGGGAGGTCTCCAGACATCAAGGTTTAACTTCCACGAACGAGTAAACACTTCCCATTGTAAATCAGTCAATGCTTCGATTTCTGGTCGACTTCCTTCACTTAGAATAGATGGACGCAAAGGAACCCAAAGAAGTGGTGTTACAAACAGTTTCATTCCTTTAATATCATCAAGAAGTTCTAGTGTAGCATTCACATCCTTTTCTTCTTCTCCAGGTAATCCAACGAGCCATGTAGTAAGGGGAAACCATCGATTATCATTAAGTATACCGATGGATTGTTTCACAATGTCAGGCCATTCTTCAGGAGTAAAAGGTAAAGCTTTACCTGCCATCCGCTGTTTGAACAAGCGTACGCTCCCAGTTTCAACTCCAGCTTCAGCAGTAACATAAGGCTTACCTCCATGCTTGTACCGACCACGAGTTACAAGAAGTTCTGCAACCTCTTCCAAACACTTTGGATCTGTAACCACTGGAGCCAATGCAATGTGAGCTGGTTGAATGTATTTTAAGTCCGGAACTTCGACCAGTTTAGCAATTAAATCAACAATCGCTTTACGATTGGGAATAAATCGTGATGATTTAAGACCATAGAGAAAAAGATCTTCAGTGGCGAGGATGGCCATCTCATTTCCCGCTTCAGTGTTTGCTACAACTTCCTTTAAGATATGATCAATAGGAAGGGAAAATCTTCGTCGCTGTGTCGGAGAGCAAAATTGGCATCCACGACCACACCCACGGGTAATTTCCACCGTGCCGTGAAGGGAACCTCCACGAATGATAGGAATTTCTTCTGGTGATCGGAGAACTCCGCCAACGATAGTTGGTAGTAGATTTTCACCATTCACTGCTTGATGAAAAAGGTTCAAGACATTAGGACCAACCTCGCCAGTAACTACACTATCGATACCCAAGGTTTTCCGGGCAGCTGGTCCCGCAACCTGCCATGCTCCAGCACCCCCCACAATCACTTTCGCTTGTCCTCGATCATGAACTTTAGCGATTGTCGTCTTTCGAAGGAGGTGACGGAACTCTTTGCGGTTTCGTGGTTCACTTCCAAGTGCAAACATATTCGAATAAGTCAAACTAACATAGGCGATCCCGAGAGGATCCATGCTTGAAACGCCCACAACGCGGGTATCAGGTCCAATAAATTGTTTCAGATTCTTTGGATGAACCACAGCAAGATCAGATTCATTAAAACCATTATCTAGAAGCAAGGCTTCAATCTTTCTTAACCCATAGGGAGCAATTCTAGCCCGACCATTTGGCAAATCAGACTCTTTGGGCATATAGAGGGGTTTGAGAAAACTAGGAATTAGAAGAAAAGATCCCGCGAAAGCTCCAAATGGGTCATCACCAAAATGGCTCATTTCAATTTCTGAAGCAGTCAAAACGATTTTAATACCATTCTTTGGAGGAACCATGAGACGACCTCAGACGGGAATCGCAGCCCGTGAATGTGCTTTTTCAGCAAAAAAAGCTTCTGCATTTATTTAAGAAATATCACCCAAATCCTTCGTCTTACAAACTTCATTGGAAAAAAATTCCTTAAAAAGAAGGTTCTAAAATTCAATTGAGATAAACTTGTGGTTTTTTTCATAAATAATTAAGATTTCTCAAAATGAGTTTTTAAGTTCATGAGTGTTTGGCGAGCATCCAATCGAATTTGTTCATCGGGTTGTTGTCGTGTTTTTCATCGATTCTCCGACCCAAAAAACTTCGGGGGGGCCATATGTAATCTCGCAAGTGAGATGTGTTCCACTTGCAGTGTGTTCAAAAAACCATTTCGCATCTTGAAAAGGTTGCCTCGACGATGATCGGACATGCAAGGATCTTCCAAGCTGAATTTCAACGACTTCCAATTCCTGAGTGAAACGAAAATCTTTAACGCTGATTTCCATCGCAAATCGTGCTCCCACACCCCAGAGGGCTTCGGTGGTTGGATCATAGCTTGTTACTGATGTGATGAATTTTGGGACGTTTCGATGATTGACAGCATATTAGAACAACTGTTCAAGAGGGGCAATGATTTCGATATTTTCGCTAATTTCTGTCTTTTTTGTTTCCCATATAGGTAGCGTAACTTCTGGGTTCTTAAGATTTAGCGGTGTAAGTATTGTTCCCATTCCCAGTCTGTGACTGTTCCATGAATGTATTTATACCATTCAGCTTTTCGGATTTGTTGGTAAAGATCAAAGAATTCAGAACCGATCACCTCAATAAGAACAGCATCCTTTTGAAGGGACTGAAGAGCGCCATCTAGAGTGTCCGGGAGCTGTTGGATTTTCAATTGACTTAGGTGTTTCCTTGATAGGTGATAGACATCCTCTATAACTGGCTCAGGAGCCTTGAGTTTTTTTTCTATGCCATCCATACCCGCGCCTAGTAGCACCGGAAATAGCAGGTAAGGGTTTGTTAGAGGATCGGGTGAGCGAAACTCAATAGCTGCTTTTTCTGCACTTGTAAAGAGAGGAATTCGAATTAGTGCAGATCGATTGAGATATCCCCAAGTAATGTATACTGGAGCTTCGAATCCAGGAACCAAGCGCTTGAAGGAATTTACTGTTGGATTGGCTAGAGCAGTGATTGCTGGAGCATGGTGCATAAGTCCTGCCACAAAATGATAGCCAGTCTCTGTGAGAGTCCCATCAGATTTTCCAAGGAGATTCTGATTACCCTTCCATAGTTGAAGGTGCACATGCAAACCACTTCCTGCTTGGCTAGGAAAAGGTTTGGGCATAAAACTGACCTCTACATCATAGAGTGCTGCACGTCGACGTAGGAGGAGTTTGAAGAGTGTGAAATTATCAGCAGCACGTCCCAATTCTGTGAACGCAAGTTCGATTTCCTGTTGGCTTTGTCCATGTTCGGAATGGACCCAGGCTATTTCGATTCCTATTGCCCGCAAATCGAGCGCGGTCTCCAAAAGGAGGTCCATGCTTTGATTTTCTGGAAAAATGTCTGCATAGCCAGCCGTGTCGAGAGGCACTCCATCCTCTGTGAGGAAATAGAATTCAGGTTCAAGTTTAACTCGCATCTGTAAACCTTTTGCTGCGAGTTGTTCTAAACTTCGCTTGAGAATAGTTCTTGGCGCATGTGGATGAGGAATAAGATGTCCATCTGCACCACGCTGAAAAACATCAGAAATTACAATAGCGCGCCGTGGAACACTATTTGGCAATTCTTGGAGTGTGGAATTATCCGGAACAAGCTGGAGATCTGATGAAGTAATCGATGCGAGTCCTTTCACAGATGAACCATCGATACCACAACCGGGAACATGTGCTGACCCTTTTTTAAACGCGTTTACAGAATCAACCGGGTGGATAGGGACAGTCATTCCTTTCGGTACTCCGTCGATATCAACTGTAAGCAATTCAACAAAATGGAGTTTGCCTCGACCTTCAGGGGAATTCGTTTCTTCGGGCATACGCATTACCTCAGTCGACGTTTGAGAAGATAGAACTGGGATGTTGGCTTTTAAATCTCCATCGCAAGTTTATCTGTCGAACATTCCAGTGTAGATTAGGATAAGTTTATTGGGGAAAACTCTACTTTGAGCATGAAGACGGTGCGTTGCATGAAAGGGGCGCGACCAAAAATCCTTCCACTACTTCTCTCGCTGCTCCTAATTCCTTCCTTCACAATATTTGGCACCTCATATGTTGTTTCTCAGCCAATTGACTCAATTCCTCAGACAAGGTTGTATAACCCATCACTGAACTTAACAAAAGTATCAAAGACACGCACACTATTGGCAAATGAAAATCCTCCACGAAACTGGACAGTACTTGTGTACATGGCAGCCGATAATGACCAGCATTTTCCCGCTTTTGATAACATTAACGAAATGGAAATAGTTGGATCGACTCAACAAGTTAACATCATTGTATATGTTGACTTCCTAACCAATAGCACTCAATTTGGTGCAGGCGCTTATACTTTCAATATTACGCGAGATTCACCCCTGGCCAATAGTTCAATCAATTCGCAACCACTAAACACACCACTTCCTACTGAACCAAACATGGGAGATCCCACAACTCTCCTTGCATTTATTCAATTTGCTCAGAACTATTCCCAAGCAGAACATTATATGCTGATAATCTGGGATAAGGGAACAGGCTACACCGGTGTTTGTTTTGATGAAACCAGTGGGGGTGATCGTCTTCTTCCTCAGGAGATAGCTCTAGTTTTAGAAAATAATACTATTGAGCCGATCAGCATCACTGCCTTTGATGCTTCCCTCATGGGACAGATCGAACTAGCATATGAGCTTCAAGAAGGAACAGAATATATAATCTTCTCAGAAGAAACCATTCCAAATCAACATTTCCCCTATCATACTTTTTTGAACAGCCTTATTCTTCAAGAAGATTCAAGTCCATTCCTGCTCGCAAAAGAAGTTGTTGACCGATATATCGAGGCTTATTCACCAGGCGGCACATACTATTCTGATTTTTCTATTCCTCCATCAACTCTGTGCCTTTCGGTCATTAACACTTCCATGATGCCCACTGTCTTTACATGGTTTAATCAAGCCATTAACTGGTTAAATACCAGCTATAATATATACAGGTCTTATTCTGGAATATGCAAATCAAGAGGTTTAACACAGCAATTTAGTGTCGCTCATTACATTGACTTAGGAACCTTCGCCTACCAATTACTACAATGGGTACCGGATCTAACGTTCCAAAATTTTGTTGAGAATCTCAGCATCAGTATTCAATCGGCAGTTTCTTACCAATTGCACCTTTCGGGTTCACCCGGAGCTACTGGATTAGGCATTAATTTTAATTACTATGATCCAGTCCCACTTTCATTTCTCAATAACTCGGCCTATGAAGACGTTATTACCAAATTGTTTACACTTGGTGAAACTGCAGACACTTCAATTCTTTCATTATCATTAGGTCCCATTTTTGGTTATCTCGATGGAAAAGCCGACTCAGTATATTTTAGATTTTCTCCTCAAATCGCTGTTGAACACACTGTCATACTAACTGCTTTTCAAAACGTTGATGAAGACTTTGACCTTTATTTGTATGACAGTAATCTGAATTTATTAACACGAGCTGTTGGTATAACTTCAGATGAAGCTGTGCAATGGTCCCTAATTCCTGGACAACTTTACTATATCCAAATTTTTTCAAATCCGAGAGCTGACATCACATATGGATTAGGTTCATTTGAAATCATAATTAATCCAAGTTTTCCAGTTAATCCAGCGTCAGTGGTAATACAGATTGGTATCTTTACCATTATTCTCTGCATCATTCTGTTCATTATATACATTATTTGGCGGAACTGGGAAAACATTAAACGGGCAATCGAAAGCTATCAAATTAGGCGAATGGCAAAGCGGATCCAAACCGAAGCAACCACGGAAACTGGATCCCCAACTTCTACATCAACATGCGAAAAATGTAGCGAAGTATTACCTGAAGATGCAAAATTCTGTTCAAATTGTGGAGAAACCTTTGAAGAACCTTCAGAAAATCCCAAAGATTAATCTTTAATGAGCTGTTCGAGTTGTGTAATGAACGCTTCTGCTTGTTTCATCCCAAGAGCCCAGAAATCCTCTTTTGAAATATCAAAATCTAGTTCAGCCGCAAGTTTCCGTGGCGAACTTGTGCTACCAGCAGAAAGTATTCGTTTGAGTTTTGGTACAAAGTCTTTGCCCTGTTCTTTGTAGAGCCGGTAAAGAGCAAACACAAAGAGATTAGCAAAGACATAGGGATAATTGTATAACCGGAATCTTGGGATGTAATAATGCCCTTTGAAAGTCCACTCCCATTTGCTTTCCGGTAGCCATTCGACCGCGTTTCCGAACATCCTGTCACGCCCCTTAACCCAATATTTCGAAATGGTTTCGCCATCGAGATATTCACCTCTTTCAAAAGCAGCATACATATCTATTTCAAAGAAATAACGGGCTGAAACTTGGAAAACCGTTTGTCCAAATTCATCAAGCACACGAACGAGGACTTCGATTTTCTCATCGTTAGTCTTTGCTTCCTCAATAAGCTTGTCCGATAATAGAAGTTCCCCAAAGATACTGCCTACTTCAGCAATACACATTCCAATATCTGTGTTAATAGGTTTCAGCCCAGACATTAGATAATCATGAACTGCATGACCGTTTTCATGAACCAGAGTAAAAACTTCACTAAGTTTGCCATTATAACTCAATAAAATGAAAGCTGATTTGCCCGCGAGCCAAGGCGAGCAGAATGCTCCTTGTCGTTTTCCTTCACGAATCGCTCCATCAATCCTATTTTTATCAAACATATCTCTTACAACCTGAGCAAGCTCGGGATCAAACCCCTCGTAAGTGTCAACAGATATTTGTTGGGCTTTTTTCCAATCAAAACTACGTTCTGGCATATTAGCTAGTGGGTTGGGGCAACCACATCCCATTCTCCTAGTTTGGGTAAGTTCATGAGCTTTGCTTTTAGATGAAGATAACGCTGAAAGAGTGTTGAGTGATTATCAACTGTTTTCATTAACGCGTCAATCGTTTCAGAGTCAACATCGTTATCAATAAGACTCTGAGTTCGTGGGGATGGCCATTTTCGTTTCTTACTCATTTCTACATGATCGCCAATAAGAGCCCGTGCACCGCTCGCCCAGATGATTTCGTCTTTTCCAAGACCTGTCCAAATAATACTCTTTGCAGCTTTGCGAACATCTCGATCAGAGTCTTCGAAGAGAGCATGGATTTGCGTAAACGGCATCTGTTTCATTTCGCCATCGATTTCGATTTCAAACATCCGCGTTGAAAGCCAGTCCCCACGAAGTTGTTGCCACGAATCAATGCCAAATTGATCTTTTTGAATAATAAGTTGTTCTTCCATTTCACTCAAAACATGTGGTACTTTGCGTTGGGCGATTTCAAGAACATGTTTGTATTCAGCAAGAACAGGATTATCAATAAGCTCCGGTCGGGCTGCAATCGCTTGTATAAGTTCAATCTCTGTGAAGGCAAGGAGTTGACCAATCTTTGAGTTCATCCTGCGTGCTAAATCTGCAGCTTGTTTGGCAGCATCATCAAGAGAATTTGCAGCATAGCTAAGATATGAGTATTTGAAAGCGCCTTCGCGTTTTAGATAGTTATCTTGGGTTTTTTCAAGAAATGCTTTCAATTCTGTGGGATTAAGTTTGCGAATTTTTCCTTTGTATTCAATTGCCAGTTCTTCTGCGTCCTTGACAGCCTGATCCATCTGTATTTTGAGTTTGTCAAGCTTCGTTGAGGGAACCAATGGACTTAGGTCCCACACTGCACCTTTTACGGTCATAATAAAACGCTCACTCGTGAAATGTGCTTCAAGGTTAAAAGTTACATGGATTAGTTATCTTCTGTCAAAAGCATAATGAGAAATGGCTAGCAGGTATATTAGGTATTTAGTTGGTAACACATACCACTAAACTGATCAAAAATGTCACGAAATGCTTTGTAGAGTTTATTATAAGTAACCACTCGTTCGGAGTCAGGGAACACTTCACGGTCATAGGAAAAAAGACGTTCAAGCTCATCAAAGGATTTGAATTCACCCAGCGCAACAGCAGCGACTAGAGCAACTCCCACGGTACCGGCATCTTGCAGGGTTGTCACTCGTTTCAATGGAACATTGAGCACATCCGCGAAAATCTGTATCCACAAATCACTCCTAGCTCCACCGCCGCAGATATTTAGTTTTTTGACAGTATGACCCATGCCTTCGAGCACTTCTTTGACCCAGCGGGTGTTATATGCCACGCCTTCAAGCACAGCGCGGACCATATGGGTGCGGTTATGGTCCAAGCTGAGATTCAAAAAAGCACTTCGGATAAAAGGATTGATGAATGGACATCGCTCGCCAATGGGCCAAGGGAGATACAAGAGATTCCGACTTCCAGGTGGAACCTTTTTGGCCTGCTCAGTAACGAGATCATAAACATCAATATTCGAAGCTGACGCTTCTTTGATTTCAGCTGTGCATACATTATCAACTAGCCAAGACAAACATGACCCTGCGCTTTCCATGTGTCCAGTTAACAAGAGACGCCCTGGAATTGCACTTTCAACGGTTCCAGCCCCTGCCAAATCAAATTGTGGTTCATCTTGATGTTGAGCGATCCAACCCGAGGATCCGACATACAAATGTTTTTTCATAGGTCTGATTGCACCCGACCCAATAGGAACTGCCACCATATCTCCGCATCCGCAAACAACATGGGTTTCCGGAGACAAACCTAATTGCTTTGCTGCCTTAGAAGATAGGGTGCCCAATATATCCGTTGTTTTCTTAATTATTGAGAAGTGATCCAAAGAAAGTCCCAAACCTTCTTCAACAATTTCCGGTTCCGGTGTATGTGTGTCGACGCGAAAATAATTCCACAAACATGCATGACTCCAATCAGTGTAAAAGTCATCTAGCCCACACTGATAGAGAATCCAGTCTTTGACATCCACAAACTTGAATGCCTTCTTGAAAATTTGGGGTTCTTCATTTTTCACCCATAAAATTTTTGGCAAAGGATCCTTTGCAGATGCCACAGGAATGATGTTTTTCGCCAGCATATCCGGAATGGTAAACTGGTTCATAAGCGGAGTCACGTAGTCGACTGACCGAACATCAAGCCATAAAATAGTTTTGCGAAGGGGACGCCCTTTACTATCCACTGGAATCACTGATGCCATCATCGCATCAACCGTAAATGCAATAATTGATTGAGGGTCAATCTTGGTTTGTTTAATTATTTCACGGGTCGTCGTAGTGATGGCATCCCAATAGACTTGGGGATCCTGCTCGGCCCATCGCTCTTGGGGGTACTCGACCTGATAGGCTTGTTGGACTGTACCTTGCACACAGCCTTGCATGTCGATAATGCTTGATTTGGTGGCACTAGTCCCTAAATCACAGGCGAGAATATATCTATTAGACATGTAAAAGCCTCCCGCCGTATTATGGGAGTGAACTGGAATAAAGGCTTATTCACTTTGAGTCTATGGACACCAATGAAATCATGTTAGATAAAATGAACGCAAACCCAGTCGCTATCTGATTTTACGAATTGAGCGCTTCCTTAATGGTATTCACACAAGCTTTGTTTTGCTCTTGAGTTCCAACTGTTATTCGAATGAACTGACCATCTAAGCCAGCTTTTCCTGTATAATCGCGAACAATGATCCCTTCTTGAAGTAAATTCTGTGCTATTGTGTTTGAATCGGCGTTGGAAGCTGTAAATTGCGTAAGTACAAAATTGGTTTTCGAAGGAAAAGCTCTAACACCTGATAGTTGATTAAGAGCTTTTTCAAGATATTCACGACCAGTTTTGATTTCACGCTTTACAAAACCAAGATATTCTGAATCACCGAGAGCTGCCACAGCCGCAGCGGCAGTAATGCGATTGATAGGAAAATGGTACAAGACCTTTGAAAGGTATTCAGCAAGTTCAGGATTTGTGAGAGCGTATCCCAAGCGAAGCCCTGCAAATCCAAAGGCTTTCGCCATAGTACGAGTAATAATGAGATTGGAATGTTTATCGATGAAGTGAGCCAGGGTCGTGTCTGTGAAATCAAAGTATGCTTCGTCGACAATAATTAGCAGATCCAATTCAAGGAGGCGGCGAAATTCCATTTCAGGGATACAATTTCCCACTGGGTTATTTGGGCTTATTAGAATGACTTCTTTGGTGGCAGGAGTGATAGCCTCAATGACATGGTCAAGAGTCCATGAGTAATTGGGTGGGGGTCGTGGTACAGATAGATCAGTGCCACCAAAGATGGCGAGGCGGAGACGATAAGGACCATAATCTGGTGGGACAAAGAGTACAACATCACCGGGATTTAAGAATCCATAATAGAAGGCATCAATGAAGTGAGTTGATCCGTTCCCAACTACAATTTGTGTGTCAGGAAACCCAGTATAAGCTGAGAGCGCTTGTTTGAGCTCATAATAAGAAGAGTCTGGGTAGAGATGCGCTTTATCTAGCTCATCAATGGCGGCCTGTCGAGCTTTGGGCGAAATACCAAATGGGAGTTCATTTCCCATAAGCCGAGCATAATCGTTTCGAATCTCGTAGAGTAAACGGAGCTGCGCTGTTGGATTGTACGCGACACCAGTTTGGACATGTGATTTTAAAAGATGTGAAATGTCACCCATGATACTTTCCCACCCAAACCAATAAGGGGAATAGGCTTTCTTTACACGAGACGCTTAAAGCCAATGGTTGTACCGAAAACAGAGCAAATCTGATGGTAGGATTTTTACTTTATCCGGCTCGCTTTTAAACTGAATTCACTCTATTTTCCTTCATGGCGGTTTATGACGAAATCATGGCAAAATATCGTGAGGCGGCGTTAATAGGGTCGATCATCTCCGTCATGGATTGGGATACAGAATGCTACATACCACCTAAAGCGTATCCATTACGTGGAGAGCAGATGGGATTAATTCGCCAGATGCGCCAACGTATGCTATCTAGCCATGAATTAGGAACATTACTTGACAAGGTGGAATCAGAAACTGAATTTGCGAAACTCGATGAGATACAAAAGCGAAATACCTACCTTGTGCGTCGGCAATATGATGTTATGGTAAAAATCCCTGAGGAACTTACTGTTGCATTATCAAAACAAGCTACAAAAACCATGAATATCTGGAAGCAAGCAAAAGCCAAAAACGATTGGAAACGTTTCCAACCTGAATTGACAGAACTTTTCAAGCTTCTTGAAAAACGAGGAGAAATCCTCATGGAAGTGCGTCAGACCCCAACAGTATATGATGCCCTAATTGATCTCTATGAGCCCAAAATGACACAAGATACAATATCTAAAGTCTTCAAAGAGCTGCGAAGAGATCTTATTCCACTTGTCGACAAATACACGGTATTCGTAAAGGAAATGGACTTTTCATTCATGAATCGAAAAGTGTCACTGGATGCTCAACGAAAAATCTCCACAGCACTCTGCGATTTTATTCAGTATGATACTACCTCGAATCAGGCAGGTGGGCGAGTCGATGAAACCGAACATCCCTTTACTTCAGGTTATTACGACGATGTTCGAATAACCACACACTATTATGAGAATAACTTCGCAGCTTCATTCTACTCAGTATTACACGAAGGTGGTCACGCTATATATGAACAGAACTACCCACCCGATGGGAAATTCCAACCCTGGGGTGATGCACCTAGTTATGGTATTCACGAATCGCAGTCACGGTTTGTAGAAAATATGTTGGGGCGATCCAAAGAATTCATCACCTTTTTCCTTCCAACACTTAACAAACTCACAAAGAACACCTTCAAAGACATTAATGTTGAGCAGATGACAAAAGCAGTGAACAAAGTGGAGCGCTCAAAAATTCGAATTGAAGCTGACGAAGTCACCTATTCTCTACATGTTATTATCCGCTTTGAAATAGAACGTGATTTATTCGTGAATAAAGTCAAAATTTCAGAGTTGCCTAGTGTATGGAATGAGAAATACGACCAATACCTTGGAGTAGAAATTGAAACTGACTCAGAAGGCGTCATGCAGGACACTCATTGGGCGTTAGGATATCATGGATATTTTCCCTGCTATGCCCTAGGGAATATCTATGGAGGTCAATTCCTCGCAGCGATGGAAAAGAAAATTCCCACCTGGTTAGATCTAGTGGCGTCCGGCAAATTCGGAGCCATCAAACAATGGCTAGTTGACAATGTACACCTCAAAGGGGATTTGTACGATCCTGAAGTTTTGCTCCACAAAATCACTGGTGAAGCATTAAATCCGAAACCCTTCGTTTATTACCTGACAGCCAAATACAAAAGTATCTTTGGCTAGAAGCATGATTGGATTTGAAAAAGTAATGATAGAATTTGCGCACACATTAGAGAAAAGGAAAAGGGACCCGTGCCCAGTTGCTCGAGCCCCCATTTGTTATGGGCACGTTCAAGTTTCTTAGTGAGCGTCTTTAGTTGCGACAAGCAAACCAATAGATGTACTTGACGCGATCTGCTTGCATTTGAGTCTTGTTCGCGCCATGAGGATAATTATATTTGTGCATTTTGTGTGTCACCGATGAAAGCCTAGCCCAACGTCTTATTTAAGGCGGACTCACCTTTTGGGCTCACTTTGAGAGGTCGCATAATGTTACTTTACTCACATTTTGCTAATTCTGATAAATCCAGAGAATGATTCATATTGTGAGGTTCTTTCATACACTCCTCGTTACTATTGGAGCGAATTGATGTCTTAGAAATTCATGAGACTTCTAAAGGAGGTCAACAATTGAAAAAGAAAGGTGATCTTTCACCAGAGCCAAAAGACGTTGATTCTTACATTGCCAATTCAGGCAGAGAAGCCCGTCCAATACTCGAAGAACTCCGGAAAATAATAAAATCCACTATTCCAAAAGCAGAAGAAGGAATAAGCTACGGCGTGCCATTCTACAAATATCACGGTATTCTTGCTGGATTTGCCGTATACAAGAACCACGTTAGCTTTGGCTTTGGAGCGGACGTGCTTCAAAATAAAGACCGCAAAATGCTTGAAGAAGAAGGTTACAAAACCGGAAAAGGAACCATGCAAATCAAGTTCGA
>JABAOF010001862.1_pt2 | contig 59086 bp, 52 predicted proteins | sample 7062171 | NCBI WGS metagenome assembly JABAOF01 (sample SAMN14538628, study PRJNA623070) | marine sediment metagenome | biome: marine biome [ENVO:00000428]; feature: marine pelagic biome [ENVO:01000023]; material: deep marine sediment [ENVO:00002113] | place: India: Gulf of Khambhat ...
TGGTGCTGGCAGTACGACGCTGATTTTGTCTATCAGATTGATAGGGAATGCCTAAAGAGGGGGCTGTTCCCCTATCTGATATATCCTCATAATCTGGCGGAAACGCTGCACCGAATGGAGAACGGGGAGCTAAGCTTCAGATTCTTCTTTGACCGAGCCTCTGACCAGGAGGAGGTTTTTGACACACTGGTGGATGTGATGAGAGGCGAGGGTGCAAAGATGATCAACGATTACGAGCGGGTTCTGCGGGCGGTTGACAAAGCCATCATGCAGCGGGAATTCTCTTCAGTCGGTATAAATGTCCCCAAAACCATTATACTACCTCCGTGGGATAGGCGTGCCGAGTTATCTTCAATCCGCTTGAACAGGGTAGGTATANNTCATGCAGCGGGAATTCTCTTCAGTGGGTATAAACGTCCCCAAAACCATTATACTGCCTCCGTGGGACAAGCGTGCCGAGTTGTCTTCAATCCGCTTAAACAGGGTGGGTATACCTTTCGTGATCAAGCCAGCCTGCGGTGGATGCGGCGACGGCGTGGTCACCGACGCCCGAACCATTGAGGACATTCAATCGTCTCGACAAAAGTTTCCCGACGATAGATACCTGGTGCAAGAGAAGATCTGTCCGGCTCAAGTAAATGGTCGAAGAGCCTGGTTCAGGGTCTTCTTTGCATTCGGAGAGGTGCTTCCCTGTTGGTGGGATGACCAGACCAAGATAGCCGAAATCTTATCGCCGTCGCAGATTAGCAAAAAAGTGTATTCCGGCATAAAGAGCATCATGACGAAGGTAGCTCGTATCTGCAAGCTGCAACTGTTTTCCACTGAGCTGGCATTAACCCCCCAGGGGAACCTGGTGGCAGTCGATCAGGTTAACGATCAGGTTGACCTAAGAAGAAAGTCGTCCCACCTCGACGGTATACCCGATGGGGTGGTGGACGGCATCGTGACTAACCTGGTCGCTTGGGTGGAGAAACGTGCCCGCCCGGCCTCCAAGCCAGCAAAGGCTTCCTTATGCAAAAACGCTTGATGGCAGGAGTCTCCGGAATCAGAGGAATTGTCGGAGAGAGTCTAACTCCGGACATTGTGCTAAGATACGCCGCCGCCTTTGGAACCATCTGTAAATCCGGAAAAGTGGTCCTGGGAAGAGATTCCAGGGCATCGGGAAAAATGCTGAGATCGGCTGCAGTCTCCGGGCTTCTATCCACCGGCTGTCAGGTCATCGATTTAGGCATCTGTGCCACCCCCACCGTGGAGATCGCGGTGAAAGAACTCAAGGCAAACGGCGGAGTCGTCATAACCGCCAGCCATAATCCTATTCAGTGGAATGCCCTGAAGTTCGTCGGCCGGGATGGGGTTTTCCTGACTCCCAAAGAAATCAAAAGAATTCTTGATCGGGCAAAAAGTGACAAAATCAAACACCATAGATGGGACAGGCTTGGGAAATTCGTTTTCGACGAAAGCTGGAGCAGAAGACACATCCAGAAGATTCTGCAGCTAAGGTACATAAATCCGCGGAAGACTAAACAGAGAAAATTCCGTATAGTCCTGGATTGCTGCAATGGAGCTGGAGGAGTCATCTCCCCTCATCTGCTGGAAGCTTTAGGCTGCGAGGTAATTGAACTGAATTGTAGGCCGGATGGCAACTTCGCTCATGATCCCGAGCCTGTGCCGCAAAACCTTGTCTCCCTATGTCGAGCCGTTAAGAAAAATAAAGCAGATCTAGGATTTGCCAACGATCCAGACGTGGACCGGTTAGCCATAGTCTCGGAAAAAGGAATCCCCTTAGGAGAAGAAGCCACCTTGGCTTTGGTCGTTAAGTTCCTTCTCAGCAAGAAGCCGAACTCAAAAGTCGCAGCTAACATATCCACTTCCCGAATGATCGATGATATTGCAGAACAGTTTGATTCCAAGGTGTATCGGGCCAAAGTCGGCGAAGCCCACGTAGCAAGACAGCTAAAGAAAGTCAATGGTATAATTGGAGGAGAGGGCAACGGAGGTGTCATTCTTCCCGAACTTCATTATGGTAGAGATGCTTTGGTGGGAATGGCCTTGATTCTGCAGTATCTAACTGAATCGAGGAAAACGGCCAGCCAGCTATCTTCGGCACTGCCCAGATATTTCATGGTAAAAAGAAAAGCGAAGCTGAGCGGAAACTTCGACAAGAACTTAGCCAAGCTCAAAGGAAAATGTCCAGGTGGTAAAATAAACACTCTTGATGGGATGAGGATAGATTTCAAAGACTCTTGGCTGCACGTAAGAAAGTCAAATACCGAGCCAGTGGTGAGGGTGATAACGGAGGCTAAGTCAAAACGCGAAGCATCCAGGCTTGCTTCAGAGGCATTGAATATGATTAATAAGTAAATAACATAGTAAGTGCACCAAGCTTAATCCCGGTGCTCTTGGATAACACTCCATAAATCCAAAATTTAACAGTCTCAAAACCAAGAGTTCATAAGAAAAAGACTTTTTCAATCATGCAAAAAGACTTATCTTTGAATCGTAAACATTTCTCATTAAGTTAGGAGAGAGCTGAGTTCGAATCCCAACCCCTTAACAGTTTTATAAAGTAGAGAAGTAATCTTAATCTAAAGGATTGAATGAACATGTTCAGGAAGACGGTTTTCATCACCTTTCTCTGGACTGCAATCCTGTTCCCCTACTCTAATGCATCAACATGCAACCAAGAGACTTACGTTTCCAGAAAGCACTGGGAAAACTTAAGACTTCGTCATTCCCGTAGCACCTTTTTTGCGCAACAGACTCAAGACACTAGGAGAATAGAAACTACAGAGCCCCTGAAACTGAAAAATCCCAACGTAGCTTTTTTCTATGCCTTTGTCCCTGGATTCTTCGTTCACGGAGCCGGTCATTTCTACGCGCGCGAAAAAAAGACCGGCTGGATACTCGTTGCGGGAGAAATTGTAAGCCTTGGGGTGCTCACTTTCTCCGGCTTAGTTGGTTTTGCGGAAGCCATGGGTGGAGAAGCTTCCACCAGTCCAGATATGTTGGCATTAACCGGCACAATTATTTTCATTGGCACCTGGGTTTACGATTTAATCGGTGCCCCCATTGCCGTAAAGAGAAACAATCAGATGCTCCTCGAAAAACGAAACGAGGCAATTCAACTTGTGCCTGGATGGGGGAGCGATTTTGTGGGTCTGCGAATAGTCAAAGGTTTCTGATTATTAAAAAGTCTAGGGATTAATAAGAAACTCGATAAAATAGCCCTTTCCAATTATATAAAAAGACGTATCTTTAGATCAGAGAGGGTCTGGTACTGGATGAGTAAATTCAAAGCAGATTTGTTTTGAATACTAATCTAGGATCAGTTCTTAGGGAGCCAAAATGTGCGGAATAATCGGATACGTAGGCAAAGAAAAGGCAGTTCCTCTTTTGATTGAGGGATTGAAAAGACTGGAATACCGCGGATATGATTCTGCAGGCATAGCTGTATTGGAAGATCAAGGTCTGATCTATGAGAAATGCGCCGGCAAGATAAGCGCACTTGAGGCTTTGCTGGATGATAAGAAATTCGACAGCACCATCGGTATTGCTCATACCAGATGGGCCACTCACGGAGAGCCCACAGACCTTAATGCGCATCCTCACTTAGACTGTAAGGGGAACATTGCCGTTATTCACAACGGTATCATCGAGAATTATCGGAGCTTAAGAGAGCTTCTGGACCGCAAGGGACATAAGTTCACCTCTGATACCGACACCGAGATTTTGGCTCACCTGATCGAGGAATATTATGACGGTGATCTGATGGAAGCCACACAGGCAGCGCTATCCCAGGTAGAGGGAACCTATGGAATTGCGGTGATCTGCAAGGATAATCCCCGCCAGATAGTGGCGGCACGCCACGGAAGCCCGCTGGTTATAGGAACGGGAAAAGGCGAGAACTTCGTGGCATCGGACGTGGCCGCTATCTTAAGGCACACCAATCGCGTGGTTTATCTGGAGGATAGAGAGGTGGCTTTGGTCGATCCGGAGAGCTTCGTAGTCTCGACGGTGGACAAAACTGAGGTCACTCCCCAGATTCAGGAAATATCCTGGACTTTGGATCAAATCGAGAAAGGTGGATTCCCTCATTTCATGCTCAAGGAGATCTTTGAGCAACCCGCCACCTTGCGCAACGCCATCAGGGGACGCTTGAATTACGAGGAGGGGACCTCCCGTCTGAACGGCCTTAATCTTCAGTATGAGGAGCTGCATCTCATAGATCGGATAATCCTATCTGCCTGTGGCACCGCCTGGCATGCTGCTTTAGTGGGCGAATATATGATCGAGGACGCCGCTTTGATTCCGGTGGAAGTCGAATATGCATCAGAGTTTCGCTACAGAAGCCCCATCATCAACGAAGGAACCATAGTGTTTGTGATAAGCCAGTCCGGGGAGACTACGGATACCCAGGCGGCGCTCAGAGAGGCAAAAAGAAAAGGGGCAACGGTACTGGGCATCTGTAATGTAGTAGGAAGTACAATAGCACGAGAAACCGATGGCGGAGTATATATCCATGCCGGTCCGGAAATCGGAGTAGCCTCCACCAAGGCTTTCACATCTCAGATGATGGTCTTGTCTTTAATCTCTTTACTCCTGGCCCGTATGAGAACCATGTCTCTGGAGAGGGGAAGGGAAATCATCGATGCCATTTATAAAATCCCTGAACAGGTGGAGCAGATTCTCAAGAACGACTCTTATATCAAAGATATCGCCGAGAAGTATTACCAGAAGAACAACTTCTTGTATTTGGGCCGGGGCTTTAACTTCCCGGTTGCCCTGGAGGGCGCCCTTAAACTGAAGGAAATCTCCTATATCCACGCAGAAGGCTATCCAGCCGCAGAGATGAAACATGGGCCCATAGCTTTGATTGATGAGAACATGCCTGCGGTGGTGATAGCCCTCAAGGATAAGGTGCACGACAAGGTTCTCTCCAATATAGCCGAGATCAAAGCGCGTAAAGGAAAGGTTATCGCGGTGGCGACCGAAGGGGACGAGGAAATCGCCGATAAGGTAGATCACGTTATCTATATTCCCCAGACTGTAGAGTTGCTGACCCCCATTCTCTCCGTGATCCCGCTGCAGCTTCTGGCTTACCACATGGCGGTTAAGCGAGGCTGCAATGTGGATCAGCCCAGAAACCTAGCAAAAAGCGTGACCGTGGAATAAGAGCATTATTGGCGGGTCGGATATGTCTGTCCTGCGGTGGGACTATCCGACCTTCTTCGTATTTCTATACGCTGGCCTACCGAATGCAGCCTCCGAGCTTGTCTCGGACGAAAGCGGCTCGGGCGCAAATTTTGATTGACAAAACTGAGTATTCGAATATAATAGCATCTTGTCTCTGGAGAATATTATGGTAGCAAGCATGACCGGATATGGTAGAGCCGAGTTGGCTGAAAAAGACATCAAAGCCACCGTGGAGATAAGCTCGGTGAATAATCGCTTTTGCGAGATACAATTTCGCCTGCCTAAAAATCTCTCTCCCTTGGAATCCAAGTTGAAGGAGATAATCCTTTCAACCATCAGCCGGGGCAAGATAAGCTTCAACTTGACCTGGGAAGAAACCTCTCCGGCGGCTTCCTATGTTAAACTCAACCAAGAGGCAGCGGATGTTTATTTTAACATAATGACCCAGCTGAAGTCACGCTACAATCTCTCCGGCGACATCAGAACGGACCAATTCTTCGGTCTGCCGGATCTGGTAAAGGTGGAAAAGGAGGAACCGGACCTGGAAGAAGCTTGGGAGATCATCTCCCGGCTCACCCGTCAGGCTCTGGAAGAGTTCGACCGGATGCGAAAGGCGGAAGGGGCAAAACTGGCTCAGGATCTATCCGAACGGATAGCCAGCCTGGAGAAAACCGTGCCCGAAATTGAGACACTCACTCCAAAGAGCATAGAGAATTACAGGAAAAAGCTCAGAGCCAGAACAAAACAACTTATCGATGATTCCGCGGTGGACGAGCACAGATTGGAGCTTGAGGTGGCATTGATGGCGGAGAAATGCGACGTCACTGAAGAGTGCGTGAGATTCAAAAGCCATAATCACCAGTTTCTCTCCGCCTTAGAGGAAAAAGTGCCCGTGGGAAAAAGGCTCACGTTTTTGCTTCAGGAGATGAACCGGGAAGCGAACACCATCGGATCTAAGGCATCCGACGCAGAAATCTCGCAAAAGGTAATCTTTCTTAAAGAAGAGATTGAGAAAATAAGAGAGCAGGTACAGAATATCGAGTGATGCTACCGCAAAAGTCCATACGAGTCGTCTCTGGAAGTTCGCTTTTCAATCACCATTTCCCCATGTCGAGTGATTGGCTCTGGCCCAACCATCTTTACTGGAGCCTCACCGTTGTACAGAATTGAAAACGCCAATCTACTTCCGATCTGCTGGCGGTATGATTAGGAAACAAAAAGAAATGCTTTTGGTTCTCTCTTCCCCTTCAGGGGCAGGAAAGACCACCGTCTGTCAGAGAATACTCAATAGACATAAGGGTTACATGCGCTCTGTCTCCGTCACCACCAGAGAGAGAAGGAAGGGGGAAAGACACCGAAAGGATTACATCTTTGTCACCCAGGAGGAATTCAAAAGAAGAATAAGAAACCGGGAGTTTGTCGAATGGGCCTGGGTGCATGGGCATCGATACGGGACCCTGAAGAGATCTGTGCTAAAGGCGAAAAAGGAAGGAAAGGTAGCCCTGTTTGTGCTGGACGTCCAGGGTGGAATGGCTATGAAGAAAAAGCATCCCCAAAGCGTTTTGATCTTCATTTTGCCGCCATCCATGAAGGTATTGAAAAAAAGACTCGGCAAGCGAGGAACGGAAAGGCCGGAACAGATGAAACAAAGGCTGAAGACTTCGTTAAAGGAAATAGGCTTCTTGTCGAAGTATGATTATGTCGTGATCAACGAAAGCGTAAGTCAAACCGTAAAGTCCATCGAAAAAATCATCCAATCGGAAAGGTTCAGATCCATCCGATTCGATTATGCTGGTTGGGGCAGGAGCAAGAGAGCCAACAAAGGGCTAGAAAGTCAAAAACGAAGCTTGAATTGTTCTTTGTAAGGCGAAAACATGGTGAAGCCAGCGTCGTTGCGGGGCATTCCACCCCGTGACTTTTCATATGTGAGCCAACAGCGCACATTTAAGATGCGAGTTGAGTTCTGCCTTATGAGGCTAATAGTCCGTACCTGTCGGATGCATCGTGCCGCGGGAGAGTGCGGGCAGGTACCGGAACAAAAGGTTTTTTTGAGAGATCAGGCAAAGATTCATTGAGGAAACTTCGTTTAGTTTTTTTGCCCTGAGAATGGATATCTAAAGGAGGAACTGATGCATTTAGACGCCACTGAAAAATTTGACAGAATGTACAAGAACAGATATGAAGCGATCCTTTTGGCGGCCAAGCACGCCAGAAGGTTGAACTTAGAAAGGCTCAGGGAGAAGTCGGAAGGAGAGGAAGAAACCAACGGAGAAGAAAAACAGCCCAAGGTTATCCTCCAAGCTCTGACGGACGTACTGGAAGGAAATGTGCAGTTCGAAAGAAGAGAGAAGATTTAGTCTGATGGCCTGAGGAGGTCAAATCGCCAAAGACCCGAGCCCGCGGATAAGGAGCGATCTTAGTGGATAAGGACCTGGTCATAGTTGAGTCGCCCGCCAAGACCAAAGCCTTGAAAAAATTCCTGGGCAAAGAGTATATGGTGGAGGCTTCGGTGGGGCATGTGAAGGATCTTCCGCAGAAGAAGCTTGGAGTCCAGATAGAGAACGACTTTGCCCCCAATTATGAGATCATAAAGGGTAAAAACAAGGTGTTAAACCAGCTCAAATCACAATCCAGAAAAGCTGGAGCAGTCTACCTCGCCCCTGACCCGGATCGGGAAGGAGAAGCCATCGCCTGGCACATCGCCCAGGAAATCGAAAAGATCAATCCCAGAATCTTCCGAGCTTCCTTCAATGAAATTACCAAACGCGCAGTGCTGGAGGGAATACAGCAGGCCGGTGAGATTGACATGGACAGGGTAAATGCTCAACAGGCTCGCAGGATACTGGATCGCCTGGTGGGATATAAGATCTCCCCATTTCTGTGGAAGACCGTATACAGGGGTTTGAGCGCGGGCAGGGTGCAGTCGGTGGCCTTGCGCATCGTCTGTGAGAGAGAAGAGGAAATTGAGAATTTCATTCCCAAAGAATACTGGAGCATAGGCGCCCTTTTGGAGACCGAAAGCAAGGAATCGTTTTCCGCCAAATTGGAGAAAATCGAAGGGAAAAACTTTGAAATCTCCAATCAAAAAGAGGCAGAGAGCATCTGCTCCGCCATCAGGGGGGAGCAGTTCCTGGTGGCCAGGATAAGCCAGGAGGAAAAGAAGCGAAACCCGTATCCTCCCTATATAACCAGCACCCTGCAGCAGGATGCTGCCCGACGGTTGTCCTTCTCAGCTCAAAAAACCATGCGAGTTGCTCAACAGTTGTACGAGGGGGTAGAGTTGGGTGAAATGGGGAGCGTGGGCCTGATCACCTACATCCGCACAGATTCGTTTAGAGTGGCGGAGGTGGCTCAAAAGGCGGCCAGAGAACTGATAGAGAGCAGTTTCGGGAAAGATTACCTGCCACTCAGACCACCTCAATATAGATCAAGAAAGACCGCTCAGGAGGCCCACGAAGCCATAAGACCTACTAATGTGGATCATCAGCCCGACCAGGTCAGGGGCTTCCTAACCAAGGATCAATACAGGCTTTACCAGCTAATCTGGAACAGGTTAATAGCCTCTCAGATGAGTCCGGCCGTATACAGACATACCAGCGTGGAGATTGAGGCAGGAAAATACCTGTTCAAGGCCTCGGCCAGCCAGCTTTTGTTTGACGGTTTTTTGAAAGTATACCAGGAAGTAAAAGAAGGCAACTCGAATGAACAGGAGGAGAACAAGCTGCCGGCTTTGAAGGAGAAAGAAAGATTGAATCTTCTTGAACTGGTTCCCAAGCAACACTTCACCAAACCTCCTCCCCGGTTCTCCGAGGCCACGCTGATAAAGGAACTGGAGGAGAATGGTATAGGTCGACCCTCCACCTATGCCCAGATCGTCTCCACCATAAAACAAAGAAAGTACGTGGAGTCGGAGAGTCGCAAGCTTTTCCCCACCGAGCTGGGGAAGACAGTAAATCAGATTTTGGTCAAGAACTTCCCCCAGATATTCGAGGTGAAGTTCACTGCCAGCATGGAGGAGGAATTGGATAAGATCGAGGAGGGCAAAGAGGAGTGGGTCAAGGTTCTCAGAGATTTTTACACCCCCTTCCAACTCAACTTGAAAAAAGTGGAGAGCAATAAAAAGGATATTCGAGAGCTCATCCAGCAGAAAACGGATGAAGTGTGCGAGAAATGCGGCAGCCCCATGATCATCCGTTGGGGAAGGAACGGGAGATTCTTAGCCTGTTCCGCCTTCCCCAAATGCAAAAACACCAAACCTCTACCCGGAGACGAAAACGGGACGGTGCTGTCCGACGAGAAATGCGAGCTCTGCGGAGCACCCATGATGATAAAGGTGAGCCGCTTCGGCAAATTTCTCTCCTGCTCCAGATACCCTGACTGCAAATTCACCCGTCCTTTTTCCACCGGTGTAAACTGCCCCCAGGAGGGTTGCGACGGCTCTCTGATTGAAAGAAAAACAAAACGGGGCAGGATATTCTTCGGGTGCTCGAACTATCCCAATTGCAAGTTCGCCACCTGGGACAAGCCGGTGAACCAGAGTTGCCCAAATTGTGGCGCCGAGTTTCTCGTGGAAAAATCCTCCAAGGTCAAGGGCGACTTTCTGAAATGCATTAAGTGTGGCCACGAACAAGCTCAGCCAGCCGAAGGTGAAAAGGTCAGAAAATAAGACGGTCAACAGATTAAACGGACAGGGACTCGCGATTTTGCACAGTCAGGTCACCTTAATCTGGTGGGGTTATGCAAGACTTTGAGGCCGAAAAGAATAGGTTCCTTCAACATCTCCGGCAGGAAAAGAACTTCTCGAAGAACACCGTCGTCTCCTACGGTTGCGCCCTCTCCGTCTTCGGTGGATTTCTGACAAAGAAAGGGCTCCGGGAAGATTTCCCGCACCAGCTTTCCCGAGCAACTTTCAGGGACTTTCTGATCTCTCTGAAAAGAAAGGGCTTGAATGAAAGCACAATAGCCCACCGGGTATTCGTGTTGAGGTCCTTTTTCAAATATCTTCTCAGAAAAGGAAAGACGAAAACAGATTTGGGCTCTTTGTTGGTCAGCGCCAGAAGAAAGAAATCTCTCCCCTCCTTTTTGACCATTTCACAGATGGAAGCACTTCTCAAGCGACCTTCGCGTGATCACCTCACCGGTTTAAGGGATTTGGCCATTCTCGAGCTTTTTTACAGCACCGGCGTCAGACTCTCCGAGCTTTCGGAACTTAGGCTCTCATCTGTAGACTTTGACCGGGAGCTGATCCGGGTGATGGGAAAGGGCAAGAAGGAACGAATTGTTCCCATCGGAGCCGAAGCACTAAAAGCCCTGAAGAACTATCTTGATCAGCGGAGACTGGTTTTTGAAAATCGCCATGAGGTGGACTGCGAGGCGGCATTCTTGAACCCATCAGGGAAAAAGCTATCATCCCGCAGTATTAGCAGGATAGTCAAGAAACACGCGCAAGAAGTCAGCGAGGACAAAAGAACCAGCCCCCATGCGCTGAGGCATACCTTCGCCACTCATCTCCTGGATGAAGGAGCCAATCTTTTAACGGTAAAAGAACTTCTGGGGCACGAAAGTCTATCTACCACCCAGATCTATACTCACGTGACCACAGAGAAGCTGAAGAAAGTATACAAAAAAGCCCATCCCCGAGCGTAGAATTCAGTGGAATTGTAGTGAAGAAAAATGAAGTGACAGGGATAGAGGATGAATCTGGGCACAGAGATTTGGATTAAAATGAGGCACAAGGGCAAATGACCAAATCCACTACGATAATCGGATTGAGGCACCGGGGCAAAGTAGCCATCGGTGCAGATGGGCAGGTGAGCCTGGAGGAAACCATCGTCAAACAGAACGCCAACAAGCTCCGTAAGTTGTATAACGACAAAATCTTAGCTGGTTTCGCCGGCACCTCCGCAGATGCTTTTACTCTGTTCGAGAGGTTTGAGGCAAAGATAGAGGAATTCAGGGGTAATCTGCCCCGGGCAGCGGTGGAGCTGGCTAAGGACTGGAGAATGGATAAGTATCTGCGGAGGCTGGAAGCGCTTCTGGCGGTTCTGGACAATGACCACGCTCTGGTGATTTCGGGGAATGGAGACGTCATAGAGCCGGACGATGGGATCGTAGCCATAGGTTCCGGCGGACCGTACGCGTTGGCTGCGGCAAGGGCGCTCATCGCCCACTCAGACCTGGATGCCAGAGACATAGTGAAAAGATCCATAGAAATAGCCTCTTCCATCTGCGTCTATACCAACGACAAGATGGTGATAGAGGAACTTTAGCACAAAAGATGTTCCAGAGTATGAGATCCTGCTCCTGTTTCTCTGCTCAGAGCAGACAAATTCCAGTAGCTTAGAAGGGGCAGGCTTGAATCCTGGGAGCTTGACATTACCGCATTCCCGGCGGTCCCGGACCTCTCTTGTTCGCAAGTTGCTGACAAACTGATACTTAGTCCAAGGCGGGCCTTGGCCCCAAAGAGTAAACAACCAACCGTTCTGACTTCGAAAGCGTCGGTCCTAAGGTCTGAGGAAAATCGAGAATTCTATCAGGCAAAAACTTTGAAAAATCCAAAAATATGTTATANNTATTTGACCAGGTGAAGGTGGGGAAGCACACCTGCTTCTGTGGAGGAGAAAAACAAGACATGAGTCAGGTAAAGAGTTCAACTGTTCTCGGGCCAACAGATGTTGAAGAGGGGGAAGAGACCTTGGAAAAAGATTGGAAGCGCGAGCTGACTCCCAAAGAGATAGTAAAAGAACTGGATCGATATATCATTGGGCAGGATAAGGCCAAAAAGTCGGTGGCCATAGCTCTGCGAAACAGGTGGAGAAGGCAGCAGGTAGAGGGGCATCTGAAAGAAGAGATAATGCCCAACAACATCATCATGATTGGCCCTACCGGAGTGGGAAAGACGGAGATTGCCCGGAGATTGGCGAACCTGTCCAATGCNNTGGGCAAAACCGAGATCGCCCGACGGCTGGCCAAACTCACCCGGGCCCCCTTCATCAAGGTGGAAGCCTCCAAGTATACCGAGGTCGGCTATGTGGGAAGAGACGTCGAATCCATGGTCAGAGAATTGACCGATCTGGCAGTCAACATGGTGAAAAGGGAAAAGGCAGAGGAGATTCGTCCCAAGGCGGAGGCTGTAGCCGAAGAGAAAGTCTTAGATTATCTGCTGCCCCCCAGGCCTCGCCGAAAGAGGACGGAGCTGCCCGCGCCGGAAAGCCAGTCGCCGACTTTAACCTTCGGAGAGGAAACTGATGAACACCCCGAACAGAAATGGGAGAAAACCAGAGATAAGCTGCGGGCTCACTTGCGCCAGGGAAAGCTGGACAAAAGAACCATCGAGATCACAGCCTCTGACGACAGATTCCCTATCATAGAAGTTTTCTCTCCCCAGGGGATAGAAGAACTCGGAGTCAATTTCCAGGAGATGTTTTCCGGTATGCTTCCCAAGAAGACCAAAAGAAGAAAGGTCACCGTGGCGGAGGCCCAGAGGATCTTAACCCAAGAGGAGTTGGGTAGGTTGGTCGACATGGACGCGGTGATCTCCGAGTCAATAGAGAGGGTGGAGAATTCCGGTATAATCTTTATCGATGAGATAGATAAAATCGCTGGAGACAAGCCAAAGGAGGGGCCGGACGTATCGCGGGAGGGAGTCCAAAGAGACCTTTTGCCCATAGTGGAGGGCACCAACGTTATGACCAAGTACGGTCTGGTCCGGACCGACCATATTCTGTTCATCGCTGCGGGCGCTTTTCACGCCTCGAAACCTTCGGATCTGATTCCGGAAATGCAGGGTAGGTTTCCCATCCGGGTGGAGTTAGACAGCCTCTCTGCCGCCGATTTTGTGCGCATACTCACCGAGCCAAAAAACGCCTTAATCAAGCAATATACCGCCCTTATGGCCACCGAGGGGGTGAAACTTACCTTCACCGATGATGGTATAAAGGAGGTCGCAAGGATAGCCAACCTGGTGAACGAGAGAACGGAGAACATTGGGGCGAGGCGGCTACATACCGTCATGACCACCCTGCTGGAGAGCATCATGTTCGAGGTTCCGGATACCAAGACGAAGAATGTCAAGATAACCAGACAGTTGGTGCAAAAAACGCTCAAGGATATCGTGGAGGACGAGGATTTAAGCCGATATATCTTATAGACTTTCCATGTAGACGCAGCACAGCGGCGCATGCTTTATGTATGAGCAATTTCTAAAGATTGAACAATCCAGAAGCATTGTCAGGGGAGTCCTTAGGGGACTCCCATACTAATTTGGGCGTTTTGAGGAGGAACTCTGACTGAGGGGCCATCCAGCCCTGCAGTCTAAGCAAGGAGATTACGGACTCATGAAAGACTTGGAGTCGTCGGTCAAGATAATCGGCGCCCTTATTGCATTCTTGGTTTTGGTTATGATGGTATGCGATCACCTCGCTTTCAAGACTTCTATAAAGAAAATGGCAGAGCAAAACACGATCGCGCGGGAGTCTGTTGAAAGAATGGCCGAGCAGAATAAGCTGTCGGAAGCGGCCATCTCGAGAATGGACTCCTCCATAACACTGATGCATGAATCAAACAGGCTTCAATCGCAAGCGATTGCGCTAGAGATGGCTAGAAACGAAGTGGTACGCTCAGAAATCATTGAGAAAACCCGTCCCAAGATCTACATCCGTCCCCTGACCTTGACTGACATAAGCAAAGACTCTGTGGGCACCCAAGTCTGGACAACGATAGAGAATAAGGGGCTTTCTGACGCGGATAGCCTCACAATTAGGACATATGTTCGATACAATACTGAGGCCTCGATTGGGAGTACCACTTATACCCTCGATAGACTTCAAGCCAGCGACGGCAGGGTTTTCCCAACAATTGTGAGGCATGATTCAGCGTCTTTCTCTATCCTGGTTAAAGTATGGTACGGCTGGAGTTTTGCTGGCCCAGCAGACCGATCCTTTTGCCAAAAAAACGCCTATCGGGCGCTGTTTGATGAAGATACTCGAGCCTACAAAAGGGTCCGAACATTAGACCAGATTGACATAAGAAAAACCTTTGCAGACTTAGCTACGGAGTAAACTTTGACTCTTTTCGAAGGAATCGCACGTAGGGGATAGGTCAACGCCTGTTCAAAATACCCGTGTTTCCGATATCGACACCATTCTAGATGAGTCGACAAACTGAAAGCCGGAGATTCTACTGTGCTGAAACATCTGAAACGAACCCGTACCTGTGGAGAACCTAGGAAAGAAGACGCTAAGAGTTCCCCAAGATCTTGTCAAAGGAATAGTTGATATTGACAAATATTACGTGTCCGCACTTTACTCCGTTTATAAGGAGTCGACAGGAATTAGGCACTTCAGACCGCAGAAACCGTATACAATAGAACCAAAGAGATTTTGAAATGGCTAAAAGGAGAACTGAAGCTGTAGTGAGAATCAGAAGATTTACAGAGTTGCTCAAAAGCAAGATCGAACTGGAGAAGATTATACTCGTCGGTTCCTACACGAGGGGCAGGCAAAAGAGGTGGAGTGATATCGACCTGGCCGTTGTCTCCAAGCCATTTGAGGCAATGGGGTTTCACGAGCGGCTGGTCTTTATGGGACTGCTCGCCTGGCAAGCAGAGGCTACCGAAATCGAGGCATTGGGCTACACTCTCGACGAATACAAAAACGCCACCAAGCTAGATTTTCTTGGTGAGATCTAGAGAACTGGAAGAATCATTTATGAGAAGTAAAGAAGATATTTGGATAGAAAGTAAGGAATTCTTGTTAAAAGAATATGATGCCTGTTGGGCTCCCCTCATCGATACCTACAATAGAAACGAAAGTTGGTTCAAATTCTATATTACTTTCTTGACTCTTGTGGTGGGAATTGTAGGCGTGACTTCAAAAGTAGGCGAAACAAATGAATATGCTTGGGAGGTATTTTGCGTTTTTTTATTCATGCTCTATGTAGTTGGTTTAGCAACGTTACGCATTCTTTACAACAATAGAAAAGTTATAGTTGAGTATATAAATGCCATTAATGCGATTAGAAAATTCTTTGTTCATAGAGCAGTAGAAAATGTAGAACCTGCTTTTCGTAGATATGTTCTATTACCGATAGATATTCGTAAGTATTTTCTGAAAGGCAGCGTCAACTTGGTGATGATTTATTTAGTGTTTCTTTTCAATTTTCTGGTATTAGTTGGAATCTTTGTGATCTTTATAAGGAAGGTTGATTGGATTATTAGATTTGGGTATGGTCAACCGTTCTCTATTGTAATATTTGTTTTCATAATAGCCTTTTTCATAACGAATCTCATTTCTCTGCCTTGGATCGTTTGTGGTCTTTCTAAAAGGGACAGGGGAGACAAGGAGTTAATGGAACCCGAGTGCAAGTCTAAAGGATCCAAGAGATCTTTAAAGCTTTAGCAAGATTGAATGCTCATGCATCGGGGGGATGTCCCTATACAAAGACAGGAGACATCGTCAAATTGGAGAATCTTAAACGGACGCACACTTGCGGTGAATTACGGAAAGCAGATGCCGGCAAAACCGTCATCTTGAATGGCTGGGTCCACAAATGGCGGGATCACGGAGGCCTGCTTTTCATCGACTTAAGAGACAGATACGGCGTAACCCAGGTCGTCTTCAAGCCGGACCTTCTGGACCTGAAGACCATGAATGAGGCATCTCACCTAAGGGCTGAGTATGTCATCAGTGTAGAAGGTGAGGTCAACCAGAGGCCGGAAGGGATGGCAAACCCAGACATGGTTACCGGTGAGATAGAGATCATCGCCAAGAAAATGACAGTGCTGAATGACTCCAAGACTCCTCCCTTCGAGATCGTGGAGGATCCCAAGGCCAGCGATGAGCTGAAGCTGACATACAGATATCTGGATTTGCGTCGGCCGCCTCTGCAGTACAGGATGAAGATCCGCCATCTGGCCACAAAGGCAGTCAGGGACTTTCTGCACAGTCAGGGATTCTATGAGATTGAGACACCTCTTCTGATCCGCAGCACTCCCGAAGGGGCCAGGGACTTCATCGTCCCCAGCCGGATGAATCCGGGACGATTCTATGCTCTGCCTCAATCTCCTCAGCTTTTGAAACAGATTCTGATGGTATCCGGCTTCGATAAGTACTTTCAGATTGCCCACTGCCTCAGAGATGAAGACCTCAGGGCAGACCGACAGCCGGAACACACTCAGATCGACATGGAGATGTCCTTCGTTACCGAAGACGATGTCTTCTCCGTGGTTGAGGGAATGATGGCTTACACCTTCAAGGAGGTTTTGAACGCGGAGGTAAAGACTCCTTTCCCGCGACTGAAATTCAACCAGGCAATGAGAAGATACGGTACCGATAAGCCTGACACCCGTTTTGACATGGAAATCAGGGAGCTTACGGATGCTGTGAGAGACTCGCAGTTCAAGGTATTCTCTCAGACCCTCAAGAACGAAGGAATAGTCTGCGGAATCAACTTCAAAGGAGGAGGGAAACTCTCCCGCAGGGAGATAGACGATCTGGAACGGGTGGCCAAGCAGGGCGGAGCCAAGGGCTTGGTATGGATCGCCAAAACAAGCGAAGGTCTGAAGTCCTCCATCCTGAAATACATAAGTGAGAAGGAACAAAGTGGCATTTCCGGAGGACTTGCTCTGGAGGAGGGAGATGTTGGCTTCTTGGTCGCTGACCGACCCAATATCGTCCTCCCTTCTCTGGGCAAACTGAGACTTCACGTAGGCCAGAAATTCGATCTGATAGACAAAACCAAATGGAATTTTCTATGGGTTTATGAATTTCCACTGTTTGAATACAATCCGGAAGAGGGACGCTTTGATGCCATGCACAACATCGTCACCATGCCCTACGAGGAGGATCTGGAAAAGCTGGACGCGGGCTTCACGTCGACTCTTCCGCTGGATCACAAAGAGCATCCCTGGGTGGACATAAGAGCTCACCAGTACGATCTGGTCCTAAATGGCGTGGAGATCGCTTCAGGAGGCATCCGGAACCACAAAAGGGAACTCCAGCAGAAGATTCTGAATGCTTTGGGCATTGACGATCAGAGAGCGGAGAGGATGTTTGGCTTCCTATTAAGGGCTTTAGAATACGGAGCGCCGCCTCACGGAGGCATTGCACCAGGACTGGACCGTATAATAGCCTTGATGACCGGCTGTGATTCCATAAGGGACGTTATAGCTTTCCCCAAAACAACTCAGGCACTCTCTTTGATGGATGGAGCACCTTCAGAGGTAGACGAGAAGCAGTTGAAGGAGTTGGGGATAAGGGTCCAGAAAGGCAAAGGATGACTTTACTCGAATATCTGGTAACCGGAAACTGCAGGGGTCGGATTCATCCGGCCCACAGAGAGGAAGATATCGCCGGTTTGACCTGCGAAGGAGGAGCGAAAAGCGACCTGTTGCTTTTGTAGTTGCCCAATTCATTGGGCCTTGCACCAGCTCGATAAATCGAGCGCCTATAAAAACATAAATCCGGCTGCAAATTGAGGAGGCCCAAAACAAAGGTCTTGGCAAAACAGAAAAGAATTGACATAGGGGACGTAGATCAGAGATTGCTATTCGGTCAGGGAGGGTATTATCTTCGCCTTATAGAAGACCAGTTCGACGCCAGGATTATAGCCCGGGGTGACAGCATAGTGCTGCAAGGTGAGGAGAAGGAAGTAAGCCTTCTGGAGACCTTGTTCGGTGATCTGATTAACCAGCTGAAGAGGGATCACAGGCTTTCGGAAAGATACGTACTTTATGCCATCAGCATGGTGAAGCAGAACGGCATCGGGCCATTCAACGACCTCCAGGTGGGTTCCGTCGTCACCTCCATTGTCACCCAGGAGAAGATAAAACCGCGCACCATAGGCCAAAAGGACTACGTAAAGGCGATCGAATCTTACGACATCGTATTCTCCATAGGTCCTGCCGGCACCGGCAAGACCTATCTGGCAGTAGCCATGGCGGTCTCCGCGCTGAAGAAAAGAATGGTGGCAAGGGTGATTCTGGTGCGCCCCGCCGTGGAGGCAGGCGAAAGTCTGGGCTTCCTTCCGGGAGACATCCGGGCTAAGGTAGACCCCTATTTAAGACCGGTATATGACGCTCTCCATGACATGTTGTCTGCAGCGAAGATCCGCAAGTTGATGGAGATGGGTGTGATTGAGATCGTTCCCTTGGCTTTCATGCGAGGAAGAACGCTAAACAACTCTTTCGTCATACTGGATGAAGCCCAGAACACGACCGTGGCCCAGATGAAGATGTTTCTGACTCGACTGGGAGAGAACTCCCGGGCGGTGATCACCGGAGATATAACTCAAATAGACCTGGACGACAAAAAGGCCTCGGGATTGGTCCAGATTCAGAAAATCCTCGAAGGAGTGAAGGGCTTAGAATTCGTGTACCTTACAGAAAAGGACGTGGTCAGACACCGTCTGGTACAGGAAATTATAAAGGCATATGAGAAATACGAAAACCGATTAGCCCCTCGTGTCAATCCCCAAACTAAGAAAGCTGACCAAAAAAAGGCTCCAGATAATTAATCCTTTTTGACAAAAGGCCACCGGTGGTGATATCAACATTCTATGAGTAGCGTAAAGAAGTTGGTTTCTTACAAGCACAATTCGAACAAGAATGACGTCGAACACAAAACCATGATCTATGGCCTTCGGGCGGCTCTGGGTATTATCATCATTGCCATAATCGTGGTCCTCTTCCCGGTCTCTTCTGTATACGAATCCATAAGTCTGCCCGCCGAGGGAAGCATCGCCAAGGAAGATATCATTGCTCCCTTCACCTATCCCATTCTAAAAAGCGAGGAGGAGCTGGAACAGGATAAGAACATGGTTTTGTCTAACCTGCCGGTGATCCTTAATCTCGACCCTACCAGAGAGGATTCAATCACCCGAGAGGTGAGCAATTTCTTTGGCCGGGTGGACAGCATCAACCGAGCTAATCGCATTCCCGAGACCCGAATTAGGGGAATGCGTACGGTATTCCCTGATCTGGAGGAGGAGGGGATATTCCTTCTGAGCGCGAACGAGGATTTGAAGATATTCAGATCCAATTTGGTTTCCATACTCAGCGAATTCTACCGGGCTGGAATGGTGGAAAGACTGGAGGATCTGCCTTTCGGCGACAACCCCAAAGCCGTCATCATGATGCCCAACGGCGAGGTCTCCGTCGCACATGACGAGCTTCTGGATGTTCCCAAAGCAAAAGAGAGACTCTTGTCTTTGGCCTTGGTCAAATTTGAGCACGACCAGCTTCTGGTCAAGGCCATGTATGAGATCGGAAGCAGATTCTTGTTTTCCAATTTGGAGCTGGATACAAACGAAATCGAATCCAGGAAACAGAAGGTTCTGGATGCCATCACTCGCCAGAAGGGGATGGTACTTAAGGGCGAAGTCATACTGGCCAAGAACCAGAAGGTAACCAGAAGGGATCTGGATAAGCTCTATTCCCTTTCCCAATCCCGAATAGAATCCGGTCTTAAGTCGGATCCCTGGCATTTCGTCTTTCCCCTTCTGGGCAGAATCTTCTTCGCCGGAGCAGTCATTTTAGGACTCGCCTTGTTTTTGTATTTTGTCAAACCCAATGTCTTCTTTAACAACATCAAGCTTCTGATGGTCACCAGCATCCTGATATTACAGCTGATCTTGACCTATCTGATCCTGTTTCGCTGGCAGCTTTCCGAGTACCTCATCCCAGTTACCATCGCCTCCATGCTTTTGACCATCCTGGTGGATCTGGAGGTGGGGCTGGTTTTCACTTTCTGCCTGGGGATACTTCTGGGTGTATTAAATTACTTCAATTTCAAGTTAGCCTTCATCGTCATTGTTGCTGGCGGCTTGGCGTGTTTCAGCGTCAGGGAGGTTACGCACAGGTACAGGTTCTATCGTCCCATGCTGTTCGTGTCCTTTGCCTATGTGGTGTTCGTCTATTTGTCCGAATCGCTCAAGCTTTCCCCCTCCGGGGCCATTCTGACCCTGTGTGGCTACGGACTGTTTAATGGATTCATCTCCACCATTCTGACCATCGGACTTTTGCCCATCTTCGAATCTGTATTCGACGTAACCACCGACATCACGCTTCTGGAGCTTTCTGATCTGAACCATCCTCTCCTCAAAAGACTCTCCCTGGAGGCTCCCGGCACCTACCACCATAGCATCATCGTGGGTAATCTGGCTGAAGCTGGCGCCAAAGCCATCGGTGCCAACACACTTCTGGCCAGGGTGGGAGCTTACTATCATGACATCGGCAAAGTGGAAAAGCCGGAATACTTTGTGGAAAATCAGATGGGAGCCAAAAGCAAACATGAGAAGCTTACTCCCTCAATGAGTGCTCTGATTTTGGAATCACACGTGAAGGAGGGGGCCGAGATGGCGGAGGAGGTTAATCTTCCCCAGGCGGTTATCGATTTCATCCGTCAACACCACGGTACTACCGTGATGAGTTACTTCTACAACAAAGCCTTGGAACAGGGAGCCGGAAAGGATTTGAAAGACGAATACAGGTATCCTGGACCCAAGCCCCGTTCCAAGGAGACTGCCATTGTGATGCTGGCAGATGCGGTGGAGGCAGCTGCGCGTACCTTGGAAGATCCCAAACCCGCACGCATAAAGAGCTTGATAAAGAAGATAATCGACTCGAAATTGCAGGCCGGGGAATTGTCCGATTCTAACTTGACCTTTAAGGACCTCAGTGCCGTCGAACAAGCCTTCCTGCCCGTGCTGATAAGTATTTTCCATCCCCGGGTGGAATATCCTGAGCCTGCGGAAAAGACCACCTGATTGTTCAAAGCTTCTGGCTTAACCAAGGAAAAACTCGATTGAAAAGAATCAGCATCCAAAACATCCATCCGGGACTCAGGGTGAAAAAGAAAACCATCCAGCTTCTAGTGCAAAATGTCCTGGCCTCCGAGAAAGCCAACTCCGGTGTGGATGTGATATTTGTTGACGACAGGTTCATGAGGAAACTAAACAAGCAGTTCACCCTAAAAGGCGGCACCACCGACGTGCTCTCCTTCGAAATGAGTGGAAGCCAACTGGCTGGAGTAGAGTGTCCCAGCTTGGGAGACGTGTACGTCTCCCTGGATCAGGCGAAAAGGCAGGCAGCAGAATACAACGTGGGTTTCCAAGACGAGGTGGCACTCCTGGTGGTACACGGGCTTCTCCACCTTTTGGGATACGACCACAAGAACAAGAAAGAAGAAAACATTATGCGAAGAAAAGAACAGTTGCACTTGAGGAAAGTAGGAAAAGTTTTCAAATCAAGTTAAACTGACCTGGTTCGAGTCCCCTTTCTGCGTAAAGAGGAGACGCAGATGTGCAGGGGAGAGGCAAAGTAGACTAACAAGCCAACCAAAAGAGCCGGAATCTGTGTAATGCCAATTCACCGTCAATCATTGAAATTTCGACGGAAGTTAAGATCGTGAGACCTATTCATAGAATTGCCCATCCAATATTGACATTCCTAAATCGCCTCTTCGACTATGTCCCTAAGAGGAGGGGTCGTGGTCAGGAGAATAGAGGCGAGGTATCGGCAGAGGAGAACGAGTCGGTGACTTACACCCCCGAGACAGAACTGGAAGAAGAAGAGAAACGGATGATCCACGGAGTGGTGGAACTGGGCGAGACGGAGGTCAAGGAGATCATGCGCCCCCGACCGGACATGATCTGTGCCCAAGAGGATTCCACCCTGGATCAGATAAGAGAGCTGGTAGAAAAGCACGGACACTCCCGCATCCCCATCTACAAGGAGAACATCGACAATATCAGCGGGATCATCTATGTCAAGGATCTTTTTCTCAGGTCGGATGGTCAGGGAAAGGAAGCCAAGTTATCCTCCCTGGCGAGAAAGGCATACTTTGTACCAGAAAGCAAGAAGGTGGATGAGCTTCTGAAAGAGTTCAAAAAGGATAAAATTCACATGGCCATCGTGGTGGATGAGTATGGTGGCACCGCGGGATTGGTTACCTTGGAGGACATCCTGGAGGAGATCGTGGGAGAAATACAGGATGAATATGATAAGGAGGTTCCTCCCATCCAGAAGCTGCGTGATCGAACTTACAGGGTGGATGCCAGAGTAAGTATAGAGGACCTGAACGAAACCCTGGGCACCAGAATCGAGGAAAGGGGATTCGAGACTGTGGGAGGATTTATCTATGATCTGGAAGGCAGCGTCCCGGACCAGGGCATGGTGTTGGAATACAAATCTGAAGAATGCGAGCTGAGTCTGCTGGTGGAGAAAGTGGAAGGTCAGAGAATAAAGACCGTAAAGATTACTGTCCTGCCGCCCTCCAGCATTCCCTCAAACAATCTTTCCCGAAATGATTAGCCAGGTCTCCGTCGTCGTTTGTGATGACTATACCTACCCCAATGTCCAATCAGCGGTCAGAGCCTCCTTCGGCAATTTGGGGGGCCTGGGCAGGTTCGTAAAGAAAGATCAGAAGGTTCTGGTCAAGCCGAATCTGCTTTCCGCCAAAGATCCTTCTCGGGCCATCACCACGCATCCGGCAGTGGTTCGGGCGGTGGTGGAGGAGGTGCAAAAGCTGGGAGCAGTGCCTATCCTGGGAGACAGCCCGGGAGGGGTCGATCGAGGGATAAGAAGGGTGTGGGAAAATACCAAACTTGCGGAGGTGGCCGGACAGACCGGTGCTAAGCTGGTGCCGTTTGAAAGCTCGGGAGTGTATCCAAGAACTACCCCGGAGGGAAAAACATACTACATAGCCAAACCGGTGATAGACGCGGACGTGATCATCAGCCTCGCCAAACTCAAGACCCATACGCTGACCTTGATGACCTGCGCCGTGAAAAACATGTTCGGCTCCATACCCGGATTCAGAAAAGGGCAGTATCACAAGGAGGCACCCAAACCAAGAGATTTCGCCCGAGTGATTGTGGACATCTTTTCCCTGACAAGACCCCATTTGACTTTAGTGGATGCGATAGTTTGCATGGAGAAGGATGGACCCTCCTCCGGCGATCCCAAATATCTGGGCTTGCTTCTTTCGAGCACTGATGCCGTGGCTCTGGACATGCTCGCGTCAAGAATCATGGGATTCAAAGACGGGGAGATTGACACCACCTCTATTGCTCAGGAAAGGGGCCTCGGACCGAAGTCATTCGATCAGATTCAGATATTGGGAGAAAAACTCAATGAGATCCCAGTGCCCAAGTTCGAGCTTCCCTCAAATCGGCTCATAAAAATGATCCCGAGCTTCCTGCTTGGTCTGGTTGCGCCATTTGTTTGGGTGAAGCCAAACATTGTGGATGGCAACTGCATCAACTGTAATATATGCGTGGAAAACTGCCCCACCAAGAGTATCCGCGCGGGCGAAAAACGACCTTCCTTCGACTACTCCAACTGCATCAACTGCATGTGCTGTCACGAGCTCTGCCCCGAGAAAGCAATCTATCTGGAAAAAAGCAGGATCGCAAAAAGAATCGGCTGACGCAGTGAGGTGTACCGTCGCGACTCAGATGCTCCTCCTCCAAGACAAGCCGGGACGCTACAATGCTACCTGTGTTGAAATAGCCCCGCTGACATCTATACATTTATTGAAGGCGAAATACACCTTTGGAGTGTCCCGCTTTAGCGGGACCAAACCTCTTCGTCCGAGACAAGCTCGGACGCTACACTGCTTGACCTCGGTTGCTCTGCTCAGTTTGTAGGGTCCGCTTACCCCGCTTGTGCTTTCCGGCCTTAGATTATCTCCACTGCCTCTACAGGGATCCACCCTCTTGTCCCGTTGGGAAGCGATATGCGATACCACCCTTCTGCCTCTTCATCCACCCGGAACTCCAGACCCTCGTGACCGTTGAATTGGAGCATGTAGTCGTCTCCCGGTCCGCTCCTCACCTCCGCCTCGGGAACCACCACTACTCCGTAATCCAGAGACTCGAAATAGACCTTGGCAAAAAGCGATGACCCCAACACCACCATGAGGATCAGGAAAGCAACAAACCCCATCTTGACGTATCTTTTTGATCCCTTGAAAAGCATCAGGATTCCCAGAGCCATGGTCAGGGTGTAGAAGGATGAGGCAAGCATAGCAAACTCGTCTACGCTCCAGAGATCCAGAAACGAGTGGAGCATATTGGATAACGGGTTGATTTTTCGCTCCTCGACTTTATCCAGGGTGAAGAGCTTGGCGAAGGACAGATTGGCTTGGGCGTCTTCGTCTCTCGGCTCCAAAACCAGCGCCCGTCGGTAGTTCAAAATAGACTTGCCTAACTCGTTCTGACGAAAATATGCGTTCCCCAGGTTGTAGAACACCCTGAAGTTCTTCACTCCCAGATTCAGGATGTTCTCATATTCCTCAATAGCCTCGTCGAATTTCCCTTCTTCGTAACTCTCATTGCCCTTTTTGAAAAGCGCGGTTGCAGAGGCAAGGTCTGCGTGAGCCTCCAAGCAGGGAATCAACAGTGCCAAAAGCCCGAAGATGGCTACTTTGTTTCTCATAGTGCTTCAAACCTGTATGCCTGGCTTTATTCCTCAAGTTCAGCGATTGCCTTCTCCGCCTCCTTAAGGAATCTTTCCATCTCTTCCTTGGTGGAGGAAACCGAAGCGAACCTGGCAAAATCACACGAATCCAAGACCTTGGCCAGGTCCTCTATCTTTCCTTTGGCTAGTCCTCTTTCCAAAAGCTCGGCCTCAATCCGGTCTTTGGTCAGGCCATAAGCGGGAAGGTTCAGCTTATCTCCCACGAATTGAAGCGAAGCCCTGGCGACCTCGCAATAGAACTCCTTTGGCCTCCCCTCGGAGATCAGCTTACGTGCACCTTTTAACCTCTTTCGGGCCAACTTGTGCGCCCTTCTCCCGCGGGCGTAACCGATATCGGAGTTCAGTCTCTCCCTCACCCTCTGGTATCGCCATGACACCGCAAAGGCCAAAAGAGGAATCAGCTGCAGCATCAAGAACAACGGCTTCTTATAGAGATCCTCTCCTTGATTTTTCAGCTCACTTGCGGATATCTTGATATACCTTATGTCCTTAGCCGCCGCGGCGATCTCCTGCTTGGAAAGCTGCGCAATCTCAATGGGAGAAGCCTGAGCAGGTGGAAGGACAGTCAGAAGGATCGGGTCGCCTTTCAAGTTTTTGTAGCTTTTGGCTCTGGGATCGAAAAACGAAAATTCCATCGGCGGAAGGGTATATTTGCCTGCTTTCTTGGGAATCAGAACCTCCTCGTAGGTCTTGACTCCGCTTACCTTATAGTTCTCCTTGCTGACGCTTTCGGAACTGCCTGAACTGTAGGTACGAAAATCCGAAAGCTCCGGAATGGCAGGTTTTCCCACCGATTTCACGTTTCCCTCGCCGCTGATTCTTGCCTTCACAGTTATCGGCTGCCCAACCTCCACCTCGGTTTTGTCCACGCTCACTTTCATCCTGTAATTTCCCACCGTTCCGCTAAAGTTGTCCGGTTTGCCCATCTCCGGCAGCGGCAAAACCTCAATCTCTATCGGCTTCGACTTCAGAACCTGGGGCTTTCCCTGCCGGAAGAGGCTCATTAAGTCCCGATCGAAAATGGAAAACGGATCCCGGGAAAAGAAGCGGTCTATGTCCTCTACCGTGCACTTCAACTCTGCCGGCCCGATGGTCAGCTTGCCCGTGGATGTCGGAAACAGAGCGGTTTTAAGCTCCTGCACGTAATACTGCTTCTCGTTGATCATCTTATGATAGCTTTTCTTCGGAGGCAGATCCTCAGACCAGAATCCCGTGAGCGATGGCGGAGTGTATTCGGGATTGTTGAATAATCTGACACCCTGATAGAACCTGAAGGTCAGGATAATCTGCTCATTCACATAGGCCTTCTTCTTGTTGACCAGAGTCTCTATGAAGAGATCCTTTCCTCGCAGTTGAGGTCTTTCTTGCTCTTTCTTCTCACCGGAAGGTTCAGGGGTCGATCGGGGGGCCCCACCGCTTGACACCGTAATCTCAATGGGTGTGGTCTGATAGGTTTTCCCCTCCAACTCTATCCGCGCGGCACCTATGGTGAACTTTCCCTCCTTTCTGGGAAGCAGGATGTAATTGAAGGTCACCTGGGTGGAAACCCGTCCATTGACAAAGCTGAAATTGTGTGACCTCCCCGCGGAATAAACGGTGAAGCCAGTTAAGGAAGGCAGCTGAGGCTCAGGGATAGATTTGACATCCCCCGAAACCGAGACGGTCAGGGTAATCTGCTCATCCAAGCCCACCTGGGTCTTGTCAACTGAGGCGTTGAATTCGATGTTCTGGGCAGGGCAGAGTTGCGTCAACAGTACAAGGAAAAACAACCCAGCAACAACGATAATTCCGCTCTTCCTGCTGAAAACCAAGAACTGAGACCCGAGTCTTGCTTTCCTACTCATCTACCAGTCCCTTCCTCCTCTTCTTCCTTGTCCCCGAGGAGCCCTTTTTTGTTCCTTCAATATCTCCTTCTCGTCATCTTTCAGAGCATTTAAGATCCTCTCCGCATCCTCTTTAGTCATACCCTCTTTGGGCTTGAATTGTTCCGGCTGTTGTTCCTGCTTTTGCTTGCCTTCAGGCTCCTGTGCTTGGCTTTGTTCCTGCTGCTGTTGCTTTTGCTGCTGTTGTCGCTGATCCTGCTGTTGTTGTTGCTGCTGTTGGCTTTGTTGATTCTGCCGTCTTTTGGCTTCCTTATCCAGCATCTCCTTCATCTTCTTTCGAACGAATTCCAGATTATACTTAGCGTCTTCATCCTCCGGCGTCAATTCCAGGCACTTCTTGTATGCCTGGATCGCTTCAGGGTACTTACCGCTCCGATAAAACGCATTGCCCAAATTGTAATAAGACCATGCCTGATGTTGAAGTTCATCCGAGCTCAAACCCTTCCAGTACCTTTCTAGGGCATCCTGGTACTTCTCCTGCTGATACATCACGTTCCCCAGATTGTAGGAGAGCTCAGGCGATTCGGGCTTTTCGATCTCAGCATCTTTGTAGAACTTCAGAGCTTCCTCCAGGGCCTCAGCCGCCCTGTTCTTTTCTCCCTGGCCCAGAAGCTCCCGACCCCTCTGGTAGGCCCTATTGCCTTTTTTGTTTCGCGAGGAAAAGGAATCCGCCCAAGACGGACTTGCCCACAGGAAAATCACTATCAAGATGATAAGTGCAAGAAATCTCTTCAAAGTCACCACCTCTCAAGTAAACGCTCAAGAGTTTAACAGTCTGTCATTTGGCCCTGGATTCCGACTTTAATTTTTCCACCATCTTTCTGCCTCTTCTCTCGGACAGCAGAAACTCGCCCGTCAAGCACAGGATTGACAGAAAGAGGAAAATTTGGTATCTATCTTCATACTGAGTCATGAGTTTTCCTTCCAGCTCTTTTTTCTCCATCTTGGATATCTCGTCGTAGATCTTATCCAGCTCCATCTCACCGCTGGTGGCGTGATAATATTTGCCCCCTGTGGTGAGCGCTATTTTCTGCAGGGTGGTCTCATCCAATTTGCTCACCACCACGTTATCCTCTGTGTCTTTTTTGTAACCTGTCACCTCGCCCCGCCTGTTCTTTAGAGGTATCGGCTCTCCCTGAACGGATCCTATACCAATGCAGTAGATCTTTATACCCTCGGCGGCTGACTCCTCTGCTGCACCTAAAGGATCCGAATCGTGATCCTCCCCGTCGGTGAGAAGCACAAGCACCTTGTATTTCCTTTCCTTCTGATTGAACGCCTTGACAGAGGCGCGAATGGCATCTCCCACGGCTGTCCCGGGCGTAGGAATCAGGTCTATGTCCATTATATCCAGAAACATCTGGGCTGCGGAGTAGTCCAGGGTCAGGGGACATTGGATGAAGGCCACCCCGGCGAAAGCCACCAGTCCTACCCGGTCTCCCCGCATGCGGGAGATAAGGCCATTCACCTCCTGCTTGGCTTTTTCCAGGCGGGATGGCTTGAAATCCTCTGCCAGCATGGACAGGGAGCAATCCATAGCGATGACTATGTCCACTCCCTCTCTCTTCATCAAGGTCAGCCTGGTTCCCAACTGAGGTCTGGCCAGCGAAAACAGAAGAAAGAAAATCCCCAATAGCAGCAAGACGATCTTCCACCTCTGTTTTTTGGGGCTGAAGGATAACGCCAGCCTCTCCATCAACGCCAGATTGCCAAATCTCTGCATGGCATTCTTCTTCGTCTTGAGGACCAGCCAGAAGAAAATCACCAGCAGGGGGAGCAAAGCCAAGAGCACGTATATATAGTCAATTTCGGCAAATCGCATTGCTCAACTCGCGGGTAGATCAAAACAGCAACCGTCTTACGCCCTTCGATTCTTTAGACTCAAAAACTATGGAATCTTCCGGTATCTCGTATTGGCCAGAACAGTCTCCGCCAGTAGAAGCACCAGTCCCAGGAAGGCGTAATTCGAAAACAGTTCATTGTACTGTAAGTATTCTTTCACCTTTATCTCCGTCTGTTCCATCTGGCTTATCTGTTTATAAATTCGGGCAAGCGCCTTCTCATCCTTGGCCCGAAAATACTCTCCCCCGGTGATTTGCGCAATCTGTCTTAAGGTAGACTCATCTATCTCCGTTTCAGCCCAGATGTATCTCTTTCCGAAGATAGGATGATCTACTGGAATGGGTGCATTCCCGGGCTTTCCCGCCCCTATAGTGTAGATCTTAACGTTCATTGCCCTTGCAGTTTGAGCAGCCGTAATGGGATCGATTTCCCCGGCATTGTTCCTTCCATCGGAAAGGAGAATTGCCACCTTGCTCTTGGCGTCGCTTTCCCTAAGCCGGTTCACAGCGTTGGCAATTGCCAGACCTATGGCGGTACCGTCCTCGATCATCCCGAAGTCTACCCGATCCAAGAAGTTGAACAAAACTCCGTAGTCTAAAGTCAAAGGACACTGGGTAAAGCTCTGCTTGGAAAAAACCACCAGTCCGATTCTATCGCTTTGCCTGCCCTCGATGAACTCTTTTATCACCTGCTTGGCCACGTATAAACGATTATGAGGCTTGAAATCCTCTGCCCGCATGCTTCCCGAAATGTCCAGAACCAGCATGATGTCAATTCCCTCAGTGGATACCTCCTGGCCTTTTCTTCCGGATTGAGGCCTCGCCAGAGCAAATGCCAAGAACACTATCGCCAGCGTTCTCAGAACCGGCAAAATATGCCTCTCCCTTAGCCGAAAAGAGGGTCTCAATCTCCTGACCAGATTAACGTCTGAATATCTGATGCTTGCTACCCTGGCCTTCTTGAACTTAAAGTAATAGACCAAAAGTCCGATGGCAACAACAATGAAAACCAAGAATATGGGATCTTGAAATCTGAACATGTCCAATCAGGATATTTCTGTCAGTTTCTTCTTTCTTATTGCGCAGCCTATAGACTGCGATTACAAATCTTCCCCCCTCTTTTGTCCCCCCCCATCTCATACAGAGGGGGAAACAGGGCGCGAGGTTATGAAAGCGCCCTAACAGTATTAATTGGCCCAGCGGACTAATTCCGTACCAACGTATCTTCCCTCACTTCCTCCTGCTTGGTCAGATTAACGATGCTGTATGCCTCGTCTGTGCTCTTCTCCACCTCTTCGTCTGAAGGGATGTACTTGGCGAATTTCACCAGATCACAGAACAACAATAAGCCAAAGATCAGCTGCGCCATCTGCTGCTCAAGCTTAAGTCCTTTTACCTCCTGTCTTATCTCCTCGGTGGTTCGATCCAAAGCTTTTATCTCGTATCGGCGCCCCATGTACTTCCTGATGATATCTGACAGGACAATGAAGTACTCCTTGATCTGCTTGTTCTCCAAAAGACCGGAATCCTGCAGCAAATCCAGCTCCAGGAGAGCCACCTCCCAGGGAGGCTTTCGCAGCTCTTCTGGAATCTCAGGCAGAGCTAAGCCTTTTGCTTTCTGTCGGTAATACAAAAACCCTGCTGCCGCCAGGACAGCCAGGACGGGCAGGATGATAAGATACGCCCAGTATGCTCCCCTTATGTCAATGGGGGGCTTCAATCCCCTTACGTCCTCTTTATCGCTCTCGGAAGCTCCCACGCTCTTAACCAGAATGAAAAGCGGCTCCGATTTGATCTCCTTTCTCTCACCCCCGGGATCAGTATACTTTATGGTGATCGGGGGGATGACGTATTCTCCGGTGGTGAAGGTGGTAATCACGTATTCACTCTTGTTTACTACCTTTCCTTCTTTGTTCTTCTCCGCATCGTGGATTTTGTAGTCTTTGACCTCGAACGCTCCCAGATTAGACCCCAGACCCAGGGGTTCCAATTTGACCTCAGGGTCGGTGGTCACAATGAGGGTATAGACGATTCTGTCGCCGATGGTGATGGTGGCACGATCCACGTGCGATTCCACGGAAATCACGGACTTCTCTTCTTTCTCGGCTTCATCGGAAAGGCACGTCGTGAAGCCCCAACCGAAAAAGATTGCCGCCAATAGCAAACCGACGAACCTCGGTCCTTTTGATTTCTTGCGCCTAATCATTTCTGAGATATTGTCCCTTTTTCCTTGTATCTCTCTAAAAACGGTCATCAAATATCTTGACCTGCTCGGCTTCAAGCATCCTGCTCACCAGCTTGTTGTAAGCCTCTTCTTGCTTCGTCCTCTTCAGCTCCGATTCGATCTGGGATCTGACCTCACTTAATTTTTCGTCCTTGAATTCCTCCTGGTGAGCATCATAATAAAGTCTGACCTCGCTTTCGGTAATCTCGATATCCTGAGGTATCTCCTCAGCCAGCAGTCTCTTGATCATCATCTGTTTTCTGAACCGGAAGACCCCCTCACTCACGTCCTTGTCTTTCTCCAACCCCTTGCGAATAGCGGCATGATAAAGAAGCTCTGAGCCTACGTAGCTTTGCAGGAACTTGAGTTTGCCCTCTCTGTCCTTGAACTGTGATTGAACCGACGGCGGAAGCTTCTCGATTTCATCTTCCAGCTCGGTCATGGTGATCTCCCGGTCTCGGATTTTGGCCACCACCACCCCGCCCTTTTTCTCAGCTTTGGCCATATCCAGATCAGTGCTCCGCTCCAATTGTTTTTGGGCTTCCAGAGATCGACCCATCCTCTCAAAACAGATGACCAAATTCTTGTTGATCCTGTCTTTCAATTCACTTTCCGGATCCAAAACCTTCGCCCGAATGAATCGAGCCGCGGCGTTTTCGTAGTCGCTCAGGTCATTGAGATAGATGTTTCCAATGATGTAATTTATGTTTGCCTGCTTTTTCCTGCTAAGCCCACCCATATCGAGCAGCCTTTCGTATTCTGCCACGGCCTGGGCATAGAGTCTGCTTTCCTCAAGCTCTCCGGCCAGATCTTGCTGCTGTCCGGAGTCCACTCGTGACTGGCTCATGCCTTGAAACTGAAGATACATCAGGATTGAAATGACCAGTAGCAGCCCGACCAGGACCATAGTGATAATCAGAATGGGGTTGGATTTGCCGGTTGCGTTCATTCCTCTCCCCTATCTTGTTGTAAGTCTCCGGTTCTTCCTTAGCGATACAACAACTTCTAGAATTATGTAAAAAAAGCATTTACAGAGACGAAATTCCTGCTTTCGTCCCCGCAAAGCTCAGTGTAGGGGTGAAGCTTTAGCTTCACCCAATTGTTTCGAAGATTTATGAATTCGCTCGATTACCTATCCAGCCAGATCCTTCTTCTCCGGCGGCTGGCGCTGCTCGGGTTCCTCCTTTTTGATCTCATCCTCCAGATCCTTGGCGCCCTTCTTGAACTCCGCTACGCTCTTCCCCAGCCCCCGGGCTATCTCCGGGATCTTTCTTGCTCCGAAGAGCAGAAGGATGATCAAAAGAATCAATAAGAGTTCTTGTGCCCCGATTCCTCCAATCATAACTCCTCCTAACGGAACCTTCTGGCTCTAACTCTGAAAAAGGCCATCAAAGGTTCCACGTATGATTTGTCGGTGGTTATGTAGATATGATCCAGATCAATGGATCTGAGACCCTTGTCAAGCTTACTCTTCTCTTTTAAGGCCTGCTCTTGAAAAGTTCTCCTGACCTCAGAGTTTTTCGTGTCTATGATGATCTGCTCGCCGGTCTCCGTATCCTCCAGTTCAATGAAGCCAACATTGGGTAACTCTAACTCTCTGGGATCAGCTATTTTGATAGCGATAAGATCATGTTTTTTGTTGGCTATCGAGAGCATTTTATCGAAGCCGCTACTAAGGAAATCCGAAACTAAGAAGACCACGCTTCTTCTTTTGATCACACGTCCCAAGAAATCTAGCGAGCAGCTAATGTCAGTCCTGGTATGCTGCGGTCTGAAGTAAAGCACCTCTCGAATCAATCTCAAGACGTGGGAGCTTCCCTTCTTGGGAGGGACGTACTTCTCCACCCGGTCGGTGAAGATAATCATCCCCACCCGATCGTTGTTCTTTATAGCGGAGAAAGCCAAGACCGAACATAGCTCCGCCGCGATGTCTCCCTTCATCCGCTGAGCGGTTCCGAATTCACCGGAGGAGGAGGCATCCACCAGAAGCATCACGGTCAGCTCTCTTTCCTCCTTGAACCTTTTGACGAAAGGATGGCCATACCGGGCGGTGACGTTCCAATCGATGACCCGAACATCGTCCCCGGGCTGGTATTCCCGAACCTCCTCAAACTCCATTCCCCTCCCCTTGAAGATGGAATGGTACTCCCCGGAGAAAACGTCGTTGACCAGCTTCTTGGTCCGTATCTCGATTCTCCTGACCTTCCTTATGATCTCTTTGGGCAGCATCCGCTATCTTCCCGATGGAGTGTCTGCCATCAGGCAGACCAAAAGTCAGGCTAGAGCCTGACACTCCAGATTTCGGTCAACAGTTGAACTATCTGCCTTTAGGCAGGCCAAGAGTCAGGCTGAAGCCTGACACTCCAGAATATGTCTCTGATCAAGTCAAAATGCTTATGGCACCTCTATTTCGTCGAATATCTTCTTTACGATATCCTCTGAAGTAATCTCCTCGGCTTCCGCTTCGTAGGTGACGATGACTCGGTGTCTTAAAACATCCATACCCATAGCCTTGATGTCCTCCGGGGTTACGTATCCTCTCCCTTTGAGAAAAGCATGCGCCTTGGCGGTCAGGTTAAGATATATCGAAGCCCGTGGAGACGCACCATAGGCGATCAAGTCCTTCATATCGTCAAGCCTATACTCGTCCGGAGCCCTGGTGGCAAAGACTATGTTCAAGATGTAGTCCTTTATCTTCTCGTCCACGTAGATCTGACCCACCACCTGCCTGGCCTTGATTATGTCCTCAGGAGAGATAACCCTCTTGACCTCGGGGAATCCCACCTCTGCATTGCGATCTATGATGTCCAGCTCTTCCCTTCTGCTGGGATAGGTGATAAGAAGTTTGAGCATAAATCGGTCTACCTGAGCCTCGGGCAGGGGATAGGTTCCCTCCTGTTCAATGGGATTTTGAGTCGCCATGACCAAAAACGGCTCCTCCAGCGGGAAAGTGTTTTCCCCGATGGTCACCTGTCTTTCCTGCATGGCTTCCAGAAGCGCGCTCTGCACCTTCGCCGGGGCACGGTTTATCTCGTCTGCCAGAATCAGGTTAGTAAAGATGGGCCCCTTTTTGGTGCTGAAATCACCGCTCTGGGGATTGTAAATCATGGTGCCGATAAGATCGGCCGGCAGTAGATCGGGGGTGAACTGAATCCGCTGAAACCTGGTTTGTATGGCATCCGACAGGGTCTTGATGGACAGGGTCTTGGCCAGCCCGGGGACTCCCTCCAGCAGAATATGACCGTTGGCCAAAAGACCAATCAAGAGTCTCTCCACCAGGTACTTCTGCCCCACGATCACCTTCCCCATCTCCGCTAAAAGCTCTTGCACAAACAGGCTTTCCTTTTCCACTTTCTCCTGGATGGCTTTGATGTCAGTTGCAGTTTTGACTGTTTGTCCCTCCATAATTCTCCTCCAACAGGAATCGTTTGATCTGGTCTGAACGCGGCTGCAAGCTTTCGGCCGAAGGCGGATCTGCCTACGACGGGCAGCTTGCGGGATTCAGGCCAATTTCTCGCAACAGCCGATTTCTATTCTACACCCTTTCAACGGTTTTGTTCCACGAATTCTCGCACCCTGATGATTGTCTCCTCGCATCTATCCTTTCCCAACTCATCCTTAGCGAACTTGATCAGGTCACAGGTGGAGAATATTGGTTTTAGCATCTCGATCCTTTCAGATGAAAGATCCAGGCTCGACAGCGAGCTGATAATATCATCAGAAGTTTTCCCGGTGGTGACGATCTGATACCTTGCCTCCAGATAGCCAGTGAGCAATTTATAAACATCAGATGAGAAAGTCTCCACCTCTCCCCTTTGAATCACTTCATGGATGGCGTCGAGCTTTTTCAAGATCTTATCTTCAAGAGACTCCACTTCAGATATCGGCTCTTTGCGTTTCTCCTCCGTTGCTATTTTGACGCGTCTCCTCTTAATGGTGACCGAATAGAGCAGGTAAACTAATACCAGACTGAAAACTATGATTAGGACGCCCTGATACTTCGATAATTTTTCTTTCACCGGAAGGGTCACCCGCACGCTCACGGGCTGCGTGGACAGGGAGGAGCTGTCCTGTGTGACATTGTCAATGTAGCTCAGCTCGATCGAACCGATTCTTCCTACCCCGGTTTCAGTTGGTCGTAAAGTGAATTTGAATATCTTGAGCGATCTGGTAACTCCCTCCTGAATCTTCGTCTGATTCACGGACGAAGTCCCCAGTATCTCGAACTTCTCACATTCCGGAGGGGCGACCGGAGTTATGCTGAATCTGCCCTGTTCTCCTTCCCAGCTTGCCTCTACAGTAAAGGTTAACTCACGATTGAAAGGCAGCTCAGACTGATCCACCGACGACTTCAGTTCGATTTTTGACTCGACGGATTCGGTCCGGCAATTTGCTGACAGGGAAACAAAGAAAATCAGAACAACCGACAGTGATATCAGATCTAAGAGTTTGATCTTGCTCACAAAACCTGCACAACACTCACTCACCACAACTTCTCCATCGCCAACGGGCTAATATATGACCGTGACTCCAACCTATCCCCCCAGTATCCGCCTCTCTACAATATGGAGAGGGGACTGAGGACGTGAGATTTTTCACCCAATTTACCTCTTATCTTCTTCTCGTGGCTTTCCTCTTGGCCGTCCTCCTCGCCTTTGCCCTTGGTTTCTTCCTGGCTGCCTTGGTAGCCCGCCTTGGCTTGGCAACCTTCCTGGCTGGTCTCTTTACCTTCCTCGGCTTCACGGCCTTCTTCCGCGCAGGCTTTTTTGCTTTTTTCGCCACCTTCTCCAGTTCCGCTTTCATCAGAACCGCCACTTCCGCCGGGCTTTCCGCCACCTTGATTCCGGCCTTGTTGAAAGCGACGATTTTTTCCGCTGCTGTTCCGCTTCCTCCAGCTATTATCGCACCTGCATGTCCCATGCGCTTTCCTGGAGGAGCGGTCCTTCCTGCTACAAAGGCCACCACCGGTTTGCTCATGTGTTTCTTTATGTAATCTGCTGCCTCTTCCTCGTCAGTTCCGCCGATCTCACCGATCAACACAACCGTCTTAGTTTGCGGATCCTTCTCAAACAGCTCCAGCACATCCAAGAATCCTGTGCCCACAATCTGGTCCCCGCCAATCCCCAGGCAGGTGGATTGACCAATGCCATTCCGGGTAAGATGATACACCACCTCATAGGTCAAAGTTCCACTGCGGGACACCACGCCCACGTTGCCCTTCACATGAATCTGCCCCGGCATTATCCCCACCTTGGTGACTCCCGGGGTGATCAAGCCGGGTGTATTAGGTCCCAGCAGCCTGGTCTTTTTACCTTTCAGATAGTTGTATATCTGAAGCATATCCACGGCTGGAATGCCTTCGCTTATGCAGACCACTAGATCAAGTCCAGCTTCTGCCGCCTCGTAGATAGCATCTACGGCGAACTTCGAGGGAACGTAGATTACCGCAGTATTTGCGCCGGTGGCATCCCTTGCCTCCTGCACCGAATCAAACACGGGAACTCCTTCCACCGTCTGGCCAGCTTTTCCCGGAGTAACCCCGGCGACGATTTTGGTTCCGTAATCCAGCATCTGCTTGGTATGAAACGCTCCATCCCTTCCGGTGATCCCCTGGACGACGACCTTTGTGTTTCCGTCAATTAAAATACTCATCGAAATCTCCTTATTGCTTGGTAGCTGCAGGCTTCAGCCTGCGATAATTTTCTACCGATCTGGGTAATTTTCAGAGGATGTCAAGATACTTTGCCTCTCCGTATTGTCGGGCTCGGCCTCAGACTAGGCCTCGAACATTGTGGTTTGCCTCATTCCCGAAAGCTCTATTGCCTTCTTCACCACCTCTTCCATGGAGGTGGTGGCGCTGAGGTTCACCTGTCTTAATATATCTCTGGCCTTGTCTTCGTTGGTCCCGGTCAATCTCACCACGATGGGGACCTTTGGCTTCAGTTGGTTGACCGCATGAACGATTCCATTGGCCACGTCATCGCACCTGGTGATCCCTCCGAAGATATTGAAAAGGATGGCTTTCACATTCGAATCTCGCAGTATGATGTTCATGGCGTTTATCACCTTCTCCGGGCTGGAGCTTCCACCGATGTCGAGGAAATTAGCTGGTTCCGCTCCATATTTCTTAACCAGGTCCATGGTAGCCATGGCCAGCCCGGCACCGTTCACGACGCAGCCGATATTTCCGTCCAGTTTCACGAAGGAGAGATCTTTCTCCCGGGCTTCGATTTCAGCCTTCTCCTCCGCGTCCACGTCCCGCATCTCCTCAATCTCCGGATGTCTTGCCAGCCCGGAGTCATCGATGTTGATCTTAGCATCCACGGCGCACACCTCACCATCCGGCGTGGTGATGAACGGGTTTATCTCGGCTAACGAACAGTCATTCTCGACAAAGGCTCGGTATAGTTTAAGGATGACTGGGCAGGTCTGATTGGCGATCCTCCTGTCAGAGTAGAGCAGATAAGCTAAGTTCCGGGCCTGGAAAGGCTTCAGGCCAAGAAGTGGATCCACCTCCAGCTTGTGAATCTTCTCCGGCGTCTCCCTTGCCACCTCCTCGATGTCTATTCCGCCGGCCGCCGAGACCATGATCACCGGTTTCTTGCTTTTTCGATCCACTATAACTCCTATATAGGCTTCGCTGGCGATCTCCTTGCATTCGGTGATAAGAACCTTTTTGACGGTCAATCCCTTGATGTCCATACCCAGGATCTGGGAGGCTATGTCGAAGGCCTCATCCGGGTTACCCGCTCTCTTTATGCCACCAGCCTTGCCTCTCCCTCCCACGTGCACTTGAGCTTTTACCATCACCGACTTGCCGATCCTCGCTGCCATCTCTCTTGCCTCATCCGGGGTGGTGGCCGTCTCACCGGCAGGAAGAGGAATGCCATACTTGGCGAATATCTGTTTAGCCTGGTACTCATGTATCTTCATTGTGACTCCTTTCAGTCTGGTGAGAGATTGATTCTTCTATCCATTTGCGAAATTAGATAATCTTCGCAGCCAAATGTGGTAACCTGCTCCTTACCTCTCCGCCTGAATCCCGCTCTCCACGAAATGTCGAAGATCCCGCTAAGGGCGGGGGAGATAGGGACTGAGTTCATCTTCCTTATTCTCTATTTGCCGAATCGGCCGAGATACTCTTCAGAAAAAATCTTGCCTCCTTCATAAGCCTTTCCTTCTGGTTAAGCTCTGGACTGTCCAAAACCAACTCCAAAAGATAATTTAACACCTGCCCTACCAGAGGCGAAGGGCGAATTTTAAAAGCCGCCATGATGTCGTGCCCGTTTACTGCCAGGTCCCTCAAGCCGAAAGGAGGCTTCTTCTCCAACTCCAGTCTTATCCTCTCTTCAAGCTCGTCCACGTCCCGGGTGCTTCCCCCTTTCCCCTGGGCTACCACATCGGCTCTGCGCAACTCCAGAAGAGAAAACACAGGCTCCTCGCCCATCTTTCTGATGAGCCTTCTCACGCCTTTATCGGTCACTCCGGTGGTGAACATGTGTTTGTCCACCAGAAGAGTAACCTGCTCAATAATGTGGTTAGAGTAGCGCAGCCTCTGTAACGCCCTCTGAACGACCCGTGCACCTCTTTTTTCATGCCCATAGAAAGTAGCACCATGTTGGGTCGGAACTCTGGTTTCCGGCTTGCATACGTCATGGAATAAGGCTGCAAGTCGAATCACCAATTCCCTGGGAGCACAGTCCACAGTCAAGATGGAGTGCTCAAATACGTCATATGCGTGATAGCCGCCCGGCTGGGTTATCCCAACACAGGCAGCTAACTCCGGCAAGATCTTGTCCAGAAGCCCCACCTTCTGCATTACCCTGAACCCGGCGCTAGGGTATTTTGCCTTCAGTAAGAGCTTATTCAATTCCTCCTGGATTCTCTCTGGGGATATGGTTAAGATCAAATCCGCATTCTCTTCCAAGCTTCGAAGGGTCCCCTTCTCCAACTCAAATTCAAACCTGGCGGCAAATTGTATTCCTCTAAGCATCCTCAAAGGATCATCTTTGAACGAACCGGGGTTGGTGATGCGGATTAGTCTCTTTTTTATATCCTTTCTGCCATTCAAAGGATCCACCAAATCTCCCGTGGAGAGGTCTGCTGCCATGGCGTTTATGGTGAAATCCCGGCGGGAAAGATCATCTTCCACCTGCAGGTTATGATCGTATTCTACTTTGAAGTCCTTGTGACCCGGGCCGGTACTGTATTCTTTTCGGGGCAGGGCGATGTCGAAAACGTATTCCCCATCGAATTCTCTGGAAGGTCTGAATTTTATCACCCCGAACGATTTTCCCACCAGGTCTACTTTCCCGAATCTGCTCAACAGAGAAGACAGGTCATCCAAAGGGATCCCGGTGACCAGGTAATCTTTGTCCTTATCGGGAAGGATAGGAGAGATATACTTGTCCCGTACCGCACCACCAACTTCGTAGATTTTCCCTTTTTCCAGAATCGCTTTTATAATCTGATCGTTCAATCCAGCGATCTTTTCCATGAGCAAATTCAGATATTTCACCCCCTATTTCCCTCTCTCCACACTTGTGGAGAGGGTGACTCAAGGGGGAGAGGTCAAAGACAGTATCCTATGCAACAGTTTTTCTATATTACGTTCGACTTCTTTATTCTTAATGCGCAAAACTCGAAGCCCACGCACCTTGAGTATCTCTTGGCGAATCCTATCGTATTCCTTCTGGTCTTTTTGATTATGAACGCTTCCCTCCAATTCAATGACCAAACGTGCCTCTCGAAAATAGAAATCTGCTATGTATCTGCCGATGGGATGCTGTCTTCCAAACTTCAATCTCTTAAGACGGTTGGTTCGAAGGCAATTCCATAAGAGGTTTTCTGCTTCTGTTGCGTTCTTGCCTAGCTCTCGACAGAGGTCGTAAACATAGCCAGGTGTTTGGGATTTGTGCATATCATTTCATACCTCACCCCCTATTTTCCCCTCTCCGTTTCACGGAGAGGGGGACTAAGGGGGAGAGGTCACTTCAACACTATTCTGGTCCCGGCGATCTTCTTCTTCACCGCATCATAGGCCTTGGGTATGGACGTGATGATAACCTCCTTCCCTCCCGACTCCAAGAATGCGATGGCGGCCTCTATCTTCGGTCCCATGCTGCCCGGAGGGAAATGTCCTTCCTTTTGATACTTTTTTGCCTCCTCCATGGTCATTTTGTCCAAATCAATTTGCAGGAGCGTGCCAAAATTCAGTGCCACCCTTTCCACCTCGGTCAAGATCACCAGCAGCTCTGCTCCGATATCCCGGGCTAAGATCGCGGAGGCTCTATCTTTGTCGATAACCGCGTCCATCCCTTCTAAAGTTCCATCCTTTTCCACATAGACAGGGACTCCTCCGCCACCCGCAGCAATGACGATTACGCCTTTCTCCACCAGATTCTTTACGGTTTTTTTTTCCACGATCTCCAGAGGAATGGGCGAGGGAACCACCCTTCTCCACATCTTTCCTCGATCCTCCCTAACCACCCAATCCCTCTCCTTGGCGAACTTCTTGGCCTCCTTCTTGGTGTAAAATTGACCGATGAATTTGGTGGGCTCCTTTGTGGAGGGATCGTCCTTATCCACTATCACCTGGGTAACGATCGTAACCACGTCCCTTTTTATCCCTTCTTTTTCGAGTCGATTCTGAAGGGACTGCTCTATCATGTAACCCATTCCGCCCTCCGTATCTGCCACGCATATGCCCAAGGGCAGTATGGGAGCCTTTCCCCTGGCCAGCTCAACCCGAAGGATGGCGTTCCCCACCTGAGGCCCGTTGCCGTGGGTTATGGCCAGATTATAACCGTCCCTGATCAGCTCCACTATTCCTCGCAAGCTCTCCCTGGTGTTCTGGAACTGCGTGGCGATGGTATCCTGGTCACTTTTCTTGATGATGGCATTACCGCCCAGAGCCACCACTGCAGTCTTTCTTCTCATGGCGAACTGGCAAAAAACTCCTCTCCCAACGATCTGTGGAAAGGTAAGCTCTATCCTTTCCTTTTCAGGAATTTCTCTATTACCTCTGCCAGATCAGGTTTCCCTATCTCCTGAAGCTCGTAGCGCACCCGGACCGAAGGCTTGTTGATCCTCAGAATCTGGGTCAAATCTATGGGAGTGCCTATCACAACCGAATCGCAGGATATGGAGTTAATGGTCTTCTCTAAATCCCTTATCTGTTTTTCCCCGTAACCCAAAGCTGGCAGCAGCCCCCCGATCTCGGGATACTTCTCGAAGGCTTCCTTCATCTCGCCTTTCACCCAATCTCGGGGATCCACAATTTCTTTGGCTCCGAACTTGTCTGCGGCTATCACCCCGGCTCCATAGGTCATGCCGCCATGAGTCAAGGTCGGACCATCTTCCACCACCAGGACCCTCTTGCCTCTGATTTTTTCGGGATCATCCACAGATATCGGCGAAGCTGCTTCGATCAGAATGGCCTCTGGATTTGTCTCTCTCACGTTGTACCGAACCTGCTCAACGTTCTCATGGTCAGCAGATTCCACCTTGTTTATCAGAACCACATCCGCCAACAGAAGGTTTGTTCCGCCGGGAAAATAACATAGTTCATCTCCGGGTCGGTGCGGATCGACCACAGTGATGTGCAAATCAGGCTCGTAGAACGGTATATCGTTGTTGCCTCCGTCCCATACGATCACGTTCCCTTCCTTTTCCGCCTCCGTCAGGATAACCCCGTAATCGACGCCGGCGTAGACTACGATTCCCTGACGTATGTGAGGCTCATACTCCTCCCGCTCCTCTATGGTGCATTTGTGTTTGTCCATGTCCGAGAGCTTGGCGAAGCGTTGACAGATCTGCTTGGTAAGATCGCCGTAGGGCATGGGATGCCTGATTGCCACCGCCTTCATTCCCTTTTCTTTCAGGATCTGGCACACCTTGCGGGTGGTCTGGCTCTTGCCGCTTCCTGTTCTGGCGGCGCAAACAGCGATGACTGACCGCTTGGATTTCAACGTGGTCTGCTCTCTGCCCAAGAGCTTGAAGTCAGCGCCGGCAGCAGTTACCGCTGCGCCTCTTTCCATCACGTATTGATAGGAGACATCGCTATAGGAGAAAATTACCTCATCGATTCTGTGCTTCCTTATCAGCTCCACCAGTTCATCTTCCGGCAAAATGGGAATTCCTTTGGGATAGAGCTTACCGGCCAGCTTGGCCGGATATTTTCGACCATGAATATTGGGTATCTGGGTGGCGGTAAAAGCTATCACTTCGTATTCGGGATTGTCTCTGAACACCATGTTGAAATCATGAAAATCCCGCCCCGCAGCACCCATTATCAGAACCTTCTTCTTACGCATAAAACTCCCTTGCTTCGAATGCCGCTAAAGTACCTTTGAGTCTGTTTCCTTTCAAAACCTCTCCACTGCGCTTCGGCGCCCGTGCGGAGGTGAAATACACACCAACTCGTTCAAGAATCAGTGCCAGTGAAATTATCTCCGTCAAAAGAATACGCTCTGAGACTGCGTCTTCATCGGAATGACCGTCAAGATTAACTAAGGTGATAAGTGCTCAAGCCTCTAGTGCGATATTTGCTTGCTCGGGATGTGCTCTTGCCTTCTTCTGACTGCTGATTCAAACCTAAATGCTGGCGGGCGTCCCCGGGGACGCCCACCATTGTCCTCTAACATACTCAGCTAATAAAGCTTAGGGCAGTATGTCGTCAATCTGGGCCTTCTGCAACTTGCCGCTGTAATCCACGTAAATGGCTTTCCATTCGGAGAATACATCCAGTGCTGCGGTTCCGGACTCACGGTGCCCGTTCCCCGTGTGGTTGGTGCCGCCGAAGGGCAGATGAACCTCCGCCCCGATGGTGGAGGAGTTCACGTAGAATATGCCAGTATAGGCGTCCCTCATGGCCACGAACGCCCTGTTCACGTCCTGGGTGTAGATGGAAGAAGACAGGCCGTAGATGGTGTTGTTGTTTATCTCGATAGCCTGCTCCAGACTGTCGCAGGGGATTACGCAAACCACTGGGCCGAATATCTCCTCCTGAGCTATGGTAGCGTGAGGATCTACGTCTGAGAAGATGGTAGGCTCGTGGAAATATCCGTTAACGTAGTCACCGGAGGTCAGCGGATTGCCTCCGCAAAGGAGCTTGGCCTCTTTCTTTCCGATCTCCACATACTTCATTACCGTATTGAGCTGATCCTCGCATACCAGCGGGCCCATCTCCACGCTGGGATCCAGCCCGTTCCCGATCTTCAGAGCCTTGGCTCGGGCAACGAACTTGTCGGTAAACTCCTTCATTACCTTCTTATGCACGATCACCCTGGATGTGGCGGTGCATCTTTGACCGGTGGTGCCGAATCCACCCCACAGCGCTCCCTCAATTGCCAGATCGACGTTGGCGTCGGCCATCACCATCTGGGCATTCTTTCCACCCATCTCCATGTTGCTCCGCTTGAAGCTGGGAGCACATGCCTCAGAGACAGCCCTTCCCACTTCGGTGGAGCCGGTAAAGGATACCACCTTCACGTCATCGTTTTTCATCAAAGGCACGCCAACTCCTCTTCCCGATCCGGTGACGAAGTTCACCACTCCTTTAGGTACTCCAGCTTCCTCGCAGGCTTTCACCAGATTGTAGGCGGAAAGCGGAGTGTAGGAAGCCGGCTTAAACACCACCGCATTCCCGCAGACAAGGGCCGGCATCATCTTCCAGGAGGGAATGGCCATGGGGAAGTTCCAGGGTGTGATAAGAGCACACACACCCAGAGGCATGCGTACCGACATCATGAACTTGTTGGGAAGCTCCGACGGAGTGGTTACCCCGAACTGCCTTCTTCCCTCACCCGCCATGTAGTAGCTCATATCTATGGCTTCCTGTATGTCGCCTCTGGTCTCCTTTAAGATCTTACCCATCTCCTGGGTCATCTGGCGGGCCCAATCCTCTTTCCTCTTCACCAGGATCTCTCCGACTCTGAAAAGGATTTCGCCTCTTTTGGGAGCAGGAACCAGTCTCCACTTCTTATAAGCTTCCTCAGCCGCGTCAACAGCTCGCTTGACATCCTCCTCGTTGGATGCCTGAAAATGGCCCAGAAGCTCTCGGGTATCTGCTGGATTCCGGTTCTCAAACGTCTTTCCCGTGACCGAATCCACCCATTCACCGCCGATGAAATTCTTGTAGACCTTTCCGTTTGCCATAGAACCTCCTCAAAATAGTGCATGACTGCTGATGTTCGCTTCTTTTCTCATTACCCGTCAAATAAGGCGAATTCAGTCGGTTTCGTTCACCCAAAACACAGATTTCGCAAGAGAGATTCCATTTGCGAAAACCCTAATATATCCTCGTTCACTCAAATTGTCAACTCGTTTTCCGTCCTAACCTTCTATTTCTGCGTGTTGCTTCTGACCCTCTAACCGCACCCAAAAGTGTAAAAGGTTCGTAAGCACCTACACAAAAATCCTTGACAAATCAGAGTTCGGATGCTAACTTGTAAAGGAAACAACTTACATTGTTTTCCACAGGTCAAGCTCAGCGTTTCAGTGATAGACCGGTTCGGGTGATCCAAAGTCCTCGTCAGATCAGACCCGAAGAGATCATGTCGGATAACTTGCCCAGAGTCCTGTTTGGCTGCAGAAGGAGGAAACACAGTAAACAGGAAAGGGGGAGATTGTTGCCCTAGCCAGGGAGGTGGCGTATGCGCAATTCTCTTTGTTCTTTGGTCGTCCTGTGCTCAAGTCAACTGCTTCTGGTTGCGTTACTGTTCCTTTCCAGTAGCGCTTCGGCGCAAGAGGTCATCTGGACCAAGACCTACGGCGGATGGGCCGCGGACCAGGGATTCGGAATCTGCTCTACTACCTATGGGGGCTTTATCTTGACTGGTCAATCCTCCTCGTATGGCACCCAATCTCAGGTCTTGGTGGTGAAGACCGACTCAAACGGAGATACGCTGTGGACAAAGAACTACGGAGGGTATGGTTGGGATCAAGGCAACTCGATTCAGCAGACCACAGACGGGGGGTTTATTCTGGCCGGCTGGACTGCATCATACGGTGATCCCTTTGCGGCATACCTGATAAAAACCGACTCCGCTGGAGACACCCTGTGGACCAGAACCTATATAACTGGATACGCTGCTGATGCGATCTCGGTCAGGCAAACCTCAGAGGGGGGATATATCCTGGTTGGCTCAACCTACTCTCTGGCTACCTCAGAGTATGATGTTTACCTGGTCAAAACTGACCCTTCGGGTGAAGTCGAATGGTCCAAAACATACGGAGGTAATCGGGATGATCGAGGTCTTTCCGTAGAACAGACCACAGACGGAGGATACGTCGTATGCGGCTACACCCAATCCTTTGCCTCATATTCGGGTGTCTACCTGATAAAGACTGATTCGCAGGGAGACACCGCTTGGACCAGGGTTTATGACGCCCCCGGTTGTTATATGGCCGTGGGCGAGTGGGTCCAGCAAACTCTTGATGGAGGGTACGTAATCACCGGAAACAGCATCTGCTACCCGGAACCCGGTCATTATGATCTGATCTTGATCAAGACCAATGAGGACGGAGATACCATCTGGGCTCGACACTACGGCGAGCAGTTTGCGGACTTCGGTAATGCTGTCCGACAGACTCCTGACAGTGGTTATGTGGCTGTTGGCATGACTCAGTCGTTCGGAGCTGACAACAAAGATCTCTGTGTAATCAAAACGGACGAAAATGGCGACAGCCTTTGGGCCAGGACCTACGGAGGTAACGCTGATGAGAGCGGTACCGAGGTGGTGTTGGATTCGGCGGGGAATTACATAGTGCTAGGATTGACCCGCTCGTGGGGCGCCGGTGATTCCGACTTCTACCTGCTCAAGATAGACCCTTTGGCGCAATTCGTTCGCGGAGATGGAAATGGGGATGGAGCAGTCAACTCCAGCGACGTGGTCTATCTGATAAACTATCTGTTCAGGGACGGTCCTCCTCCGGAACCGCTCATAGCCGGCGATGCAAACTGCGATGTGTCTGTCAATGCAGCAGATGTCATCTATCTAATAAACTATCTTTTTACAGGCGGCCCGAAGCCAGGGTGCATGTGCACATAGGCTTAAGCTGAACCAGAGCACCAATGTCGCCAGGTCACCGTCAATAAGGAGGTATTTGTGCCTAAGTCCTCATTCCAGCTAGTCATCTCAGCTCTGACTCAACTCGTCATGATTGTGGTGCTATTGTTGGGCAGCCATGCCCAGGCCCAGGAGGTTGTCTGGGTTAAGACTTACGGCGGGTATGGATCTGACCGGGCATGGGGAAGCTGCCCGACCGCCGATGGCGGATTTGTGTTGGTCGGATTCACAACCGTGTATGGCTACGACATTCAGATCTATATGGTCAAGACGGATTCAAAAGGAGATACCCTCTGGACCAGAGTCTATGGAGGATACGGGTGGGATCAAGCCAACTCAGTTCAGCCGACCGCGGACGGTGGTTACGTCATGGCAGGCTGGGGTGACTCATACGGCAACGCTGTTCAAGCCTATTTGATCAAAACCAACTCCCGGGGTGACACACTGTGGTTCCGGACCTACGGAGGAGTCGATCTCGATGATGCCATTTCCGTCCAGCAAACATCGGACGGAGGATACATTTTTGTCGGCTCAACCCATTCATACGGCGCCGGTCATTGGGACGTTTACCTGGTCAAAACTGACTTCACTGGCGTGCCGGAATGGACTAGGGTCTACGGCGGAGTTGCGGATGACCGCGGAACTTGGGTGGAACAGACCACAGACGGAGGATACATCGTGTCTGGTTACACGGAATCTTTTGCACCCTACCGTGGGGTCTATCTGATCAAGACGGATTCGCAGGGTGACACCCTATGGACCAGAGCCTTAGATGCTTCAGGTTGCTACTTCGCCGTAGGTAAGCATGTCCAGCAAACCCTGGACGGAGGCTATATTGTGACAGGATGGAGCACCTGCAATCCGGACCCGGGCAGTTATGATGACGACGTCATCTTGATCAAGACTGACGCAAACGGAGACACCGTGTGGACCCGACACTTCGGCGGAGGATACCCTGATTGGGGTCATTCCGTCCGACAGACTTCCGATAGCGGCTATTTGGCCGTCGGCTTTTGGGAATCGCGCGAGCCTTATGACCTGGACGTCTATCTTATCAAAACCGACTCCCAGGGGGATAGTCTGTGGACTAGAACCTATGGGGGCGGCATGCCCGACGTGGGTGCCAACGTTCTGGTGAACGCGGATGGAACATGCATCGTTTCGGGAGAGACTAAGTCCTGCGGCGCCGGTTCTATTGATTTCTATCTGGTCAAAATAGACCCTTCCCTGCAAGGAATCGTTCGTGGCGATGGAAATGGGGATGGAGCGGTCAACTCCAGTGACGTGGTCTATCTGATAAACTATCTGTTTAGAGACGGTTCTCCTCCGGAGCCGCCGATAGCCGGGGACGCCAACTGCGACGGACTGGTGGGTGTAGAAGATTTGATCTATCTGATAAATTATTTGTTTGCAGGCGGGACCGAACCGGGGTGTGAGTGCGCGTAGCGCGAAGGTCGAGAATCTCTCCGCCCCTTGAGAGCACGACACTTCCTGCTATGGGAGGTCCCGTTTAAATTGTGAACCGGAGTTCTTCTACACCGGAGCTGAGGAGAGTTGTGGCTCCAAAAATGCGGGCCTAAGGCTTTGCCTGTTCCTCCTCCTGTTTCTTGGGCAGAAGCAGAACGAATCTTTTCTCTTTGCCCCTCATCACCGTCAGCATTATCTGTTCTTTCTCCTTTAGCTGATCTAGGCTTTGCTTAAAGCCCTCCAGGTCGTCGATCTCAAACTCCTCTACCTTCTTGATCACGTCCCCGTCCTCCAACAAGGCCGTGCTGGCCACTCCCCCCACCTCCACGAAGGAGACCAGAACACCTTCTTTGTCCTCCAGCATATACTGTCGGTATATCACATCCGTGATTTCTTGAACGGTGAACCCCAGTTCGGTCTCGAATTCGTCTGCCTTCACCTTGGGCTGCATAGAGATCTCCACGGAGATGGTGGTATCCGCGCCTTCTCTGACAATCCTGAGGCGGGCGGGCTTTCCCACGGCGCTCTGTGACACCAGAACCTGAAACTTGTTTAAGTCTTCCTCTTTCTCCGCAGAGATCTTCTCTCCGTTATATTCAACCACTATGTCGCCCGGCAGGAGACCCGATCTTTGGGCAGGGGAATCAGGAATTACGTCTGAGATCAAAACGCCCTCCAGCAGGGAACCTCCGAAATACTTGGCGTAATCACGGCTCAGAGGCTGGATGGCTATACCGATCCAGCCCCGCTCGATGGTGCCGCTGGTCAGAAGCTTGTCTTTTACCTCGTTGGCTGTGTTCATGGGAATCGTAAAGCCTTGCCCCCTACCGAATCCAATGGAATTTATTCCGATAACTTCTCCTCTGAGATTCACCAGGGGTCCGCCGGATGAGCCTGGATCGATGGCCGCGTCGGTCTGGATGAAATCATTAATCAGCTGATTTTCCAGAGGAAGGTTGGGAAGCACCCTTCCCTTGCCGCTGACGATGCCAAATGAGACGGTTCGATCGAATCCGTAGGGATTGCCCACGGCAACCACCCACTCTCCCACCTCCACCTCATCCGAATTGCCCAGCCTGGCCACCGAGAGCTCTTCTTCTGTATCTATCTTTATCAAAGCCAGATCGGTCTGCTTGTCCGTTCCGATAATTTCCGCCGGGTATTCCAGCTTGCTNNCATCCACAACGTGCTCGTTGGTCAGAATAAAGCCCTTCTTATCCACCACCAGACCGGAGGCTAAGGATTTATATTTTATCTGACCGGTCTTCTTGACCACCTCGATATGCACCACCGACGGTTTTATGGTATTTGACACCGAGATGATGATGCTCTGTAAATCGTCGAAAAGCTTGAGCGTCTTCTTGTCGTTTCCCCCGGAAACAAGGGTGGAATCAGCCACGTTGAAGCAAAAGAACAAAAGCCCTGAGAAAATAAGGATTGGGGAAATGCGCTTTCTCATATCTCCTCCCGGATAATTTTTGCCTTTCATACCAGAGATGCCAAATCCGATTCATCTCTTATACGAAATTACTATATATATTTATCGACAATTGCCCCGGTCAAGTGAAAAAGTCAGGCTGCAGCCCAGTCGACAGGCTCCGCAAATGCCCGGATGTCTGCCGTGGGCAGATCTTGAAGACCTGGACCAGGGATTTATCCTGAAGAACCTGCATGTACAGGCTCGTGTGGATGTGATGCGGTCGGAAAGACCAAATTTTTTCAATCAGGGATGCAACAGATTTGGAGTTGAAGCGTATATTATTTTGCGTTTGGCGCGCAAGTTTTTGCAGGAGAATAGATCTGAACTAGAGATAGATCCGTACTGAGGAAGCAGCCGCAAGATTTTCTTGACAATGGGGGCCCAGGGTTATTGTAGGTTTTCGCGAAATTCCGGGAGCTTAAAGCTTGAAAGATAGCGAATACTTTTTCAAGGTAAAAAAGTTTTTCGCACTTCTGTTTTTTGCAATTCTCTTCGTCGGGGTAGGCTTAATCCTCTCTTCCGGCCTAAAGTGGCCTTCTTCAGCCAGCCTGAATGCAACTACCTCGCAACAAATAGCGGCTGCCAACGCACAGCAGTTCTTCGGACCTAAAAGCGAACTTTTCTCCGGCGAGGAAAATCCTTTTGTCAACGTGGCCGAAAAGGTTAGCCCGGCGGTGGTTAACATCAGGGCCGAGAAGGTAGTGCAGGGCCGCTCCTTCCACGACTTCTTCCCCTTCGATGATTTCTTCCGCAGATTCTTCGGGGAGCTTCCAGAACAAAGGCCCCCTCAAAGGGGACAGAGTCTGGGCTCCGGTTTCATCTTCAGGAAAGATGGCTATATCGTCACCAACAACCATGTGGTCTCCGGGGCGGATAACATATCTGTCAAGCTGCCTGACGGAAGCCAACACAAGGCCGAGGTGGTGGGGCTGGACAAGGATACAGATCTTGCCGTGCTGAGGATCCAAGTGGAAGAAGACCTGCCAGTTGCCGAGTTCGGAGATTCGGAGGCTTTGAGGGTGGGCGAATGGGTTATGGCTATCGGTAATCCTTTCCCTGAGTTGGGTCTTGATAGAACCGTGACCGTCGGAGTGGTCAGCGCCAAGGGACGGGGTAATTTGCGGTTCGGTCGAGACGACACTCCCGAGTATCAGAACTACATCCAGACCGATGCNNAGTGGCGGGCCCCTGGTTAACATCCATGGAGAGGTGGTGGGGATAAACTCCGCCATCACCAATCCCACCGGGGTAGGATTCAACATTGGCATCGGATTTGCCATTCCCATCAACCTGGCCAAGTCGGTTATCCCTGACCTCATAGAAAAGGGCAAAGTATCCAGGGGGTTTCTGGGGATAGTGCTGCAGGATGTGGATAAAAACACGGCTGAGGCTCTGGGCCTTCCTTCGGCAGAAGGGGTGCTGGTCAGGCAGGTGCAGGAGGGTACTCCGGCAGATAAGGCCGGGATAGAAGTGCGCGACGTTATTACCGAGTTCAACGGACGGAAGGTGATCGACGGACAGAGATTCAGAATCATGGTCGCTGAAGCAGGCCCGGGACAGAAGGTGAGCATCGACATCATAAGAGATGGAAGGAGGCTAACCAAGAGGCTCACCTTGGTGGACAGAGACAAGTTCACCTCCGGGATAGAGACCTGGCCATCCGAGGAGGAGACATCTCACCCATGGCTGGGCATGAAGGTCAATACCTCCACCAGAGAGTTGGCCGCGCAGTATAACGTGAGATTTCAGCCCGGCGTAATAGTGCTGGAGGTACAGATGGGGAGCCCAGCTGCTCAAGCGGGATTGCGACCGGGCGACATCATAGCCAGGATAAACGACCGGGAGATCGAGGATTCCGACGATTACTACGCCGCCTCGGAGCCGCTAAAGGATAAGAAGAAAGCCGTTCTTTTCCAAGTCTATAGAGGAGGAGAGCCGCATTTTGTGGCGGTCAAGCCGGATTAGGGCTTTATCCAAAGAAGATTGTTGTCGATTTTCACCTTAAACCTCTAAAAGCCGCCGAAAGGAGGGATAAGTCAAAAATTGGCAAAGCAAGTGAGAAGATACAGGGATGAAGACAGATCCCTGGATCTTTATTTGAGGGAGATCGGAGAGACTCCCCTAATCACCGCGCAACAGGAGGTGGAATTAGCCAAGCGGATCAAGCTGGGTGACCAAGATGCTCTGGAGAGGCTTACCAAGGCCAACTTAAGATTCGTGGTCTCGGTAGCCAAGCAATACCAGAACCAGGGTCTATCCCTGGCCGATCTGATCAACGAGGGTAACATAGGGCTGATAAAAGCAGCCAAAAGATTCGACGAAACCCGAGGGTTTAAGTTCATCTCCTATGCGGTATGGTGGATCAGGCAGGCCATACTTCAGGCTTTGGCAGAGCAGTCTCGTATCGTCAGACTGCCTTTAAACCGGGTGGGAACTTTGCACAAGATCGGTAAGATCTCCAGCTCACTGGAGCAGGAGTACGGACGAGAGCCCTCCCCGGATGAGATCGCCAAAGAGCTGGAATTATCTGCCGTGGAGGTCTCGGATACCTTAAAAATCTCCAACAGCCACCTGTCCTTGGATGCTCCGTTTTCCGTCTCCGAGGACAACAGCCTCATGGACGTGCTGGAGGATGAATTCCAGCCTGCGCCCGACGAGGATCTGCTTACCGAGTCTTTGAAGCTGGAGATCGAAAGAGCTTTGGATACTCTATCTCCTCGCGAGGCAGAGGTGATCAACCTGTACTTCGGTCTGAATTCGGAGAAGGCGCTGACCTTGGAGGAGATCGGAGCCAGATTCAACTTGACCCGGGAGAGGGTGAGACAGATAAAGGAGAAAGCTATCCGAAGGCTGAGGCATGCTTCCCGCAGCAAATCCCTGCGTGCTTACCTGAACTAAAAATCGCGAAAAGTCTTGAAGAAGGAAAAGCCCCCCGCAAACTGCGGAGGGCTTTTTCATTCTAGCCTAAGCAATACCGTTCTCCAAGTGTTTATGGAGCTTTGGAGTGTCTGCCTTCAGGCAGACCTTCTCGGAACAAAAGTTGTAACCTTGTTTTGGTCCAGCTAAAGCTGGACACTCCGCCAAGACTTTTCCCAATCGCGAATGGGGATCCTTGTTGCCCCACGTTGTTAGTGGATGCTCTCGTCCATCACCTGGGAGGGTGGTTGCCCGATTTATTGGTCTCGCGTTGCGCCCCGATACTGTTATTGCGACGCGGACTATAAACCCATGAAAGGAACGCATCGGGACTGCAGAGTGCCGACGCAACCAGAAATTCACTTGTATCAGATAAAAGCTGGCGATTTCTCGCAGGCCAAAAGGTTGGTACTGCTGAAGTAAAGAAGGGGCTGGGCTTCAGCTCCGCGCGCATTTGGAAGAATTTGCAGTGTTCGCGTTTACGCGAACCTTCCCAGAGCTTCCTGTCTCTTTTCACAGAGAACCAGTCCTTAGCGAGCTTTCGGCATAACCCTTCTACTCTACTGGTGTTTCCACGCCGGCAGCTTCTTCATCTGCTCATCCACGAACTTTTCGGCCTGCTCCCTTGACTTCCCCATTTGCGCCATGTACAGATGTATCATCCCCTCCCGGACTTCTTGTCCGCTTTTCAGCTTGCCCTTTTCATCTGTGCAGTAGACACAATAGCGATTGTTCATGTCTCCAGCGCCGTGATATTTTGCTTCCGGCATGGGCATGCCGCAGCTTTCGCATGATTTTGCTTCGCTAGCCATAACATTATTCCTTTCTCTGGCTTTTGGGAGTTGCTCGTCTGGAGTTTAGCGGTGATGAAGGAAACTCTGCTCTTTTGGATGAGGGCCTTTTCCGTACAGGCAAGATGGTCGGAAGACGCGCGCCAAATCAGCGGTTCACGTATTCTATCTTGACCGAACCCAAGCCCACTTCTATGTCAAAGACCAGTTCCTTTTCCGTCTGGCCGAAGTCGTCACTCTCGTATAGATCGTCTTCTATCTCCTCGAAATCATCTTCGTCTATGTCGAAAGATGATAAAAACGACGATTCGCTCCTGATTTGTACCCCTGCGTCCTTTGGTATGAGAATGGTGAGGCTCCCCAGCCCTACCTCGATGTCCACGTACGCCCTGTGCTTGAATTCCCCCGAGAAGTCTAAGGTGAAATCTCCCACTCCTCCATCGAAAGATAGCTCCTCGAAATTGGCATTCCCCAGCCCGTTGATCTCCAGGGAACTGGCCCCCACATCTATACTGATCTCAGAGATTCGTTCGGGGTTGGGCCTTCGAAAGTCGACCTCTATGGAAGATGCACCCAGATCCATGTCCAGTTGGTCTATTTTGAGACCGGTAAAATCGAAATCGGCTTCACAAGCCCCGATGTCTATCTCAAAGCTTATGGCAATCTTGTCAGTGAACTCAAGATTCCAGTAATTGTCCTCCCCGTCCAGATCTACGTGTTTATCCTTGGTTCTGCTCTCAAGCTGCAGTCGTCCTCTATCTTTGCTCTTGCGGTAATCTATATCAACCCAGAACTCGTCTGGGTCGTACTCCACGTCTGCGTCCAGAATATCGCCAGTATCGTTTTTCTTAAGATCGATGGTTCCTGCTCCTATATCCATTCTGACGTTCAGACGTTTCTCGTCGGTCAACTCAATCTTCTTGGTTATTCTCTTGGTCTCGTGCTTTCTGGCGCACACGTCTACCGAGTAGAAAAGGCTGATTACAATGATGCCGAGAGCAAGCGCTCCGGCGAAAACTCTTTTGGCATTCTCTCTCATGGCCACACTTCCTTTTTAGGCTGAGGCTCTTTCGTTAGAGTCAGGTCGGGTTGCATTGGCAGGCGCTGGCGCTGGACTCACATCTTTCGGACGGGTCCCCAAACGGGTCAAAATGGCGGCACCGAATCCTACCGTTATCACCACATATGCGATGAGCCATCCGATGACGGAAAAAATCCAGGCCAAGGGAGAGAAGGGGCCTCCGAAGATTCCGATTGTGCGCGCTACCAGGGGCACCAGCTCCACCGCTAATATTCCTATCACCAGCATCATGACTCTGGTGTCCGGCTTTAAGCTGGTGTGCTCCTGAAGTTTTTCTCCAACGAAAAGGCAGGTGCCGGTATAGCCCAATATCAACGCAGCTATGATCAGAAGGGGTTGGATCAGCAAGGCCACGGGTATACCGATTATGGTGATGATCAGGAGTATGAAGACGGGAATGACCAGGATCTCAGCCAACACCCCCACCAAGCCGGATTTCAGAAAATCTTGCTTAACCTTCTCCTTTATCTTGTTCACATTTTTGGGGAGAATTGCCAGCACCACAATGCCCAGGAATATGAAAAACAAAATCTTGAAGATGCGCGCCACGAAAACCCAAGCAGGGAAACCGAAAGGGTGGAACATGGGAAAGTGGGTTCGCCCAAAAGGCAACCTTATTCCGGGGGAGCGGAGGAATCCGACACTGACCTTTTCACCGCGAACAACTCCTCCTCCCCGCTTGGTCACCTGTCCGCCCACGCTGACTGCATCCTCTTCCACCACGCCGGTGGTAAAGATATCCACATCGCCTCCAATAGCCACCACGCTTCCGTTCACAGTCCCCCTGACCTCAACGTCTCCGCCCAGGGCCACCACATCCCCGTCTATCTCTTCGTCCTCCTCCACCACCACATCCTTTCCCATCTTGAATATCCCCTCGCTAGAGACTCGAGGCGACGGGACAATCACCTTTGGAGCCTTGATCGGGGGTATCTCATGCAAAGCCTCCAAGTCTTCCAGATCTATCTCCATATCGCCTATCTTGATCCTGCCTTCATCCAGTATTATTGCCTCTACCGGCTCCTCTCCGCCAAGAATGATCCTTTCCCCTTTCTTGGCAGGAAGATGGATCTTGCCTCCGGGACCGACAAGGTATTCTTTTCCGTCTTTAGTGCGGATAAAGATCCTGTCCTCGCTGATGCTGATCTCTTCAGCTTCAAAGGGAAATGCCTCCTCTTCCTGCTTTGTCGTGTCTGGGCGGCTGCTTTTCCGGGGAGACTCCTTGGTTTGAGCCAGAGTCAAGACCGAAAACCCGCATAACAGTACCGCCAACAGGAGAAACAACCTTGCTTTGAAAAATGAGATGTTCATATCGCCTCTCTGCTTGTCAGTGCGAGAATAGGCAACACACCTAACCAGCCCGGGCAAGCATTAGGAGAATATTAGATAGGCGCTTTTACACGCATAATTTTACTTTTATCTTAACGACTTCAATTTCTTCTTCAAAAGCTCCCTGGCCCGAAAAATCCTCGCTTTCACCGTACCCACCGGGATGTTCAGAATCTGCGCAATCTCCTCGTAAGACTTATCCTGCTTGTGTCTGAAGAGTATCACCTCCCGGTATTTCTTGGGGAGCGACTCGATGGCCGCATCTATGGAGAGGGCTTTCTGCCTGGAGGCTAAGTCTGCTTCGGGATTGTAGGTCCAGTCCGCTAACTCAATGGTCACCTCTCCATCTTTTGTCTCCAGAGGCTGATCCAAAGATATGGAGACCAGCCTCCTTTTTCTTAAGAAATCGATACAGCTGTTGGCCGCAATCTTATACAGCCAGGTGGTAAATCTGTATTGGCACTTATAGCTTGAAAGGGACCCGAAGGCCTTCATAAAGGTCTCCTGCACCAAATCCCGCGCCTCCTCCTGGTTGCGGACGATCTTTATGATCAAACGATAAATGGCTTCCTTGTGCCTGTTCAGCAAAACCCGATAGGCACTCTCACTGCCGGCCAGGGCTTTTCTTATCAGGATCTGGTCGTCCTCTCTTACCAAAAGGATCCCTTTCAGCTTCTCAATACGTTCAATGCCCGAATAAGTTTCGGCAATTCCCGTCAAAAATAGCAAATTGAAAAGGGAAATACAACTGAAAAGTTATGCCGATCCAACCTGCATGGGCAATCTTTGAGAGGGGCAATATATTCTTCTTCATTTCGCCTTCCGCCCGCACTGGCTAAGGGTTGGAGAGCGCTGCCTGGGTGCCACGGCCGGAACGCTGGTGGCGTCATTCTTCTGCGGCTGATCGGAACATCCCGCTGCCAACTCTTAGCACCCGCGTGCCAGAAAATGCAAATCGGCGGACCGAAATTCAGTAGGGCATTCCTTATGAAAAATACGCAGAAGTACCTATGCCCCGTAAGCCATTGGCTGAGTTTGGGATTAGAGGGCCAAATCGATCGGGATTCTCTTTTTAGCCCCTTCCACAATAAAATGCTTGACAACTTTTTGAGGACTTTGTAGTTTTTGGTGAGAGGTGAGAGAAAGGAAAGAAATGCAGAGGACAAGGTCTGAAGATCTTAGTTCAGCAGCCTGAGACTTGTTGAATCCGCGAGGGGGCGGTTTTCTCTTTAGATCTTCGTAGATAGCGCTTCCAGACATTTCCTTTTCTGCCTACACTAAAAAGACTAAGGGATGTTAAATCAGAGAAGTTCTTTGTGCGTTCTCGGCGGCGGCTAAAACAAGCCAGCCCCAACCAGAAGAGATTCGGCTTGATAAGCAGAGGTGTGAAAATGACTGACAGCTCCACCCCAGAATTATTGAGGCGAAGCTATACTCTCTGGTGGACCGCCTATAGGTTTACCGGGCTGCGTTTCTGTGGACAGCCACAGGCATTCTTTTCTGGGTGCTTAATTTCAAGCATGAGCTAGACTTGGCGCCTTGACGTAAAAACTTTTAGCAGGCTTTCCTTCCGGGCACAACAATTGCATGAGAAGATGCTGAAGAAGTTGACTCCAGAAGTTCGGTCGAGTTCCGATAAGGTTAGTGTAGGCTCTCTTGATCTGCCCGCGCCAACCTTTGAGGAAGAGTGGGGGAGATTAAGGGAGATGCCGAGAAGAAGGAAGTCAGATTACAAGAAGCCGGAGAAGACCTATTGGCATATATACAGTCTACAGAATCTCAACTCCGAGAAATTCATCAAAGTGGTCAACAAAATTCTGAAGAGAGAATATATTCTGATCAAGTAACAACTCCCGTCCTTAGCTTCCTAGCTGAGTCGAAGAAATCCTATAAAGAAAAAAACGCTTGACAAGGTGGGGGGAGGGGTTTACTTTGTCACAATTTGGTTTGGTTTTAACTGAAGCTGAATATTAACGGATTCTAACCGGACTTGAAGATGATTCTCAAAAGAAGGTTTTCCATATTGTTCGTTCCCCACACAAAAGGCAAGGTCTTCGAGGCCAAGCTTTCCCCTCATATTTGTGTCCTCCTTCTCTTGGGCTTTACTCTTCTGCTTTGCTCCGGTGTATTTCTCTTCCTCGATGCCTCCAGCAGAGCTCAGGAAAAGCTCAAGCTAAGCCGTCTGGAAAGGGAAAACCTTTACCTAGCCGCAAAGCAGAAGGAGTTGGATGCTACCGTATCCGATTTGAAAGTTCAAATGGCGGGGTTGATTGAGAAGGAGAAACAGGTCCGGTTGGTTTTTGGTCTGCCGGAAGTAGACGAACAGATAAGGAGATTGGGAGTGGGGGGTCCCAGGCCCAGCGCTCCGGTAAAAATAGGTGCGGAACTCCAGGAGGCGAATCTAACGGAATTGGAGGTGGAGCAGCTTCTGAGACAGGCAAGATTTGAGAAGGAGAACTTCGAAGAGATATATTCCAGCCTGCTGGAAAAGAAAAAAGATCTCGACCATACGCCTTCCATCAGACCTTCAGCCGGGTACTTAAGCTGCGCCTTTGGAACCAGGATAGATCCCTTCACCGGCAGAAGACAGTTTCATCGGGGTGTGGACCTGGCTGCGGATATCGGTACCCCCGTGTATACCACGGCCGACGGAGTGGTGAGCAGGGTGAGGAGAGACGTGGGATTGGGGAAACTGATTGAGATCGACCATCTGTATGGTTACGGCACCGTTTACGCTCATCTGTCCACCGTTGCGGTGAAGCGGGGACAGCACGTGAAAAGGGGAGATATCATAGGGGCGATAGGAAACACGGGTTACTCCACCGGACCTCATCTTCATTACGAAGTCCACTACCAGGGTCGAGCCAAAAACCCCTTCACATATTTTCTGGGCACGAAGTACGCGGCGGACTGATCCTTGATCCGGTGGTGACCATCTGGGATGACCTCGACGGCAGTCGAGGTTTTTTTGTCTCTTCGTTAAGATAAGGTGCGTTTGATGGCCAAGGAGTTCCACTACTTGGTTTCGGCATGTCTTTGCGGCATTCCCTGCCGTTACAATGGAAAAACTGCCACAGACAAAGACGTGCAGAGAGTGGTGAAAACGGGAAAAGCGATCCCCATCTGTCCGGAGGTCTTAGGAGGGCTCCCGGTTCCGAGGTCACGCGTCGACATAGCCCGGGGAGAGGGAAAGGATGTTCTCTCCGGGTCCGCTCCGGTACTTTCTCAAAAAGGTATCGACCTATCACCTTTTCTTCTGCGCGGTGCTTTCGCCTCCCTGCAAATCGCCAGAAAGTTCAAAATAAAAAAAGCATGGCTGAAACAAAACAGCCCGTCCTGTGGATGCGGATGGATAAAGAGAAAACGAAAGCTGGTGAAAGGCGACGGGGTGACCGCGGCGTTGTTCAAAAGGGAAGGGATAGAAGTCGTGCCGCGATAGTTCGTGGTCGACCCCCTTGCCACGGCGAAAACGTCTCCTGACTTATTTTGATGTCGAATGTGCGGGGCTCCGGACCTACCAGCAGGACTTACTGGACATGCTGGACTTGCTGGATTTTGTTTTTCGTTTTTTTCATCATTCGAAGATTTTTGTTGAGGTAGAAGATTGTCATCCCAGAGGATGGCGTAGGTTCCGGTTCGAGTTTTAGCCTTTCTGAATCCCATGGAGGAGAGGAGCCGACCAATGCGGTGATAAGTGAGTTGGCTTTCTTTGGATCTGCCTTGATTGAAAGTGTCGGTAATGGTTTTGACCGGAAGGATACCATTTTTTACCTGTGGTTTAAGTGATATGATAATATTTAGAATTTGAGCTTCCAGGTTGAGGGTTTGTGAATAAGGTTTTTCCAGCTCGTCTCTTCTTATAGACTCAATTAACTCCCAAAATATCTTTTCGGCTTCCGAGGCTTTGGCCACTTTCTGTTTGAGCTGGATTGCCTTTAAGGCATCCCTGACTCTCGGCTTGTAGGATTTGTCTTGTAATCTCTCAATGCACCTCTCGATTAGAACATCGAGAAGCTTCGAGTTCTTGCTGTCTACCCTTCGATAAGACTCAGGGTCTGCGATTGTTTCGCGGTCGGTTTCAGTCAGATGCTTCATATGATTCTACTTCTCCCTTGAGGGGGCCGTGCGTGCAAAAGACATTCGTCTCCCATAAAGAGGGGAGCTATCCTTTTGACCATTAAGGTTGTGGTGAATTTGCTATTTATGGTGAGAGAGACTGCGGGGTAGGTATCAGAATGGGATTTTATGTTGGTGGGAGGTGCGCAGGGCAGTAGACCTACGAACTACTTGTAAGTTATGATATACCCGGTCTGGCAAGCAGACCGGGCCACCC
>JABAOF010000239.1_pt4 | contig 58966 bp, 53 predicted proteins | sample 7062171 | NCBI WGS metagenome assembly JABAOF01 (sample SAMN14538628, study PRJNA623070) | marine sediment metagenome | biome: marine biome [ENVO:00000428]; feature: marine pelagic biome [ENVO:01000023]; material: deep marine sediment [ENVO:00002113] | place: India: Gulf of Khambhat ...
TACCTCGAGACCGGCGTTACGGGCGTCTACGTGGGGACGCACCCTTCGACAGCCGATCAAGCCGTCGAGGTGATTCTGGGAGAACTCAACACCCTCGCCTCCGCAGGGCTGTCCGGCAGCACGCTGGCAGAAGCCAAGCAACAGCTGAAGGGCCAAATCACGCTCGGCCTGGAGAGCCCCACAGCGCGGATGTACCGGCTGGCGACAGTCGAACTCTATGGAGAGCCGTATCGCACCATCGACCAGCTGCTTGCCGATGTCGACGGGATCCCGGGAGACGAGGTCGCCGCGGTAGCGGAGGAGTTCTTCGATCCGGCACGACAGACCGTTGTGTGGCTCGGGCCGAATTGAGTCTCACCAGCTTTGCAACGAGGATCCGATGATCATTGGTGTTCCGAAGGAGATCAAGACGGCGGAGAACCGCGTAGCGTTGGTGCCCGGAGCCGCAGAGGCACTGCGCGCCGACGGTCACACCGTGCTCGTCCAGCGCACGGCGGGAGAGGGAAGTGGTTTCGCGGACGATCTCTACGAGGCGGCCGGTGCCACGCTGGTGGCGGACGCCAAGGACGTGTGGGCTACGGCCGACATGGTCCTGAAGGTGAAAGAGCCTATCGAGCAGGAGTGGCCCCACTTACGCCCCGGCCAAGTCGTGTTCACGTACTACCACTTTGCAGCCAGCGAGAAATTGACCCGGGCCATCATGGACTCGGAGGCCATCGCCATCGCCTACGAGACGGTTCAGCTTCCCTCCGGCGAGTTGCCGCTGCTGACACCCATGAGTGAAGTCGCCGGACGCATGGCCGTGCAGGAGGGTGCCAAGTACCTCGAACGCTTCTACGGAGGGCGGGGCATCCTGCTCGGCGGGGTGCCGGGTGTCCTTCCGGCTGAGGTCGTGATCATTGGGGGCGGCGTCGTGGGAACCAACGCCGCGAAGATGGCGGCAGGGCTTGGGGCCCATGTAACCGTACTCGACGTCTCCCTCGAGCGCCTGCGCTACCTGTCTGACGTCATGCCGGCCAATGTCGACCTGGTGTACTCCGATCGTCACAACCTGCTGGAACTACTGGAGATTGCGGATCTGCTCATAGGAGCCGTGCTCGTACCAGGCGCCAAGGCACCCCACCTAGTGAAACAACCAGACCTCAAGCGCATGAAGAAGGGTGCCGTCATCGTCGATGTGGCGGTCGACCAGGGCGGTTGTGTCGAGACAATCAGGCCGACGACTCACGATAAGCCGACCTACGTCGTGGACGATGTGGTTCATTACGCCGTCACGAACATGCCCGGCGGTGTGCCCCGCACCTCTACTCTAGCGCTCACCAACGCGACCTTTCCTTACGCCCAGCGGCTGGCACGGGATGGCTGGCGGGCGGCGTGCCAGGAGGATCACGCCCTCTGCCTTGGCCTCAATGTGATCGACGGGAGGGTCGTCTATCCCGGCGTGGCAGAGGCATTCGGGCTGCAGCTCAGCGACCCGGCGGTGCTCATCTGAGTGGGGTGGGGGCGGCGGGAATCGGTAAGTTCCCGTCTTGTCATAACTTAGGGTGTCAGTTATGTTGTGGGCGCTTTCAACCGTCGGGGGTGCCCGCATCCCGCCCCCCACCTCCAGTTCCTCTAACATGAAGCCGATGCGCTGGGGCAAGCTGAGCTTAGACAACATCCTGCCGGCCAACGAGATCGCCGTCGATCTGGGGACCTCGAACACCCTGATATACGTGCGGGGCGAGGGCATCGTCCTCAACGAGCCCTCAGTCGTGGCGGTGGAGAAGTCCAGCGGCAAGGTCAAGGGCATTGGGCTGGAAGCCAAGCGCATGCTCGGCCGGACGCCCGAGGGGATACTGGCGGTACGACCGCTCAAAGACGGTGTCATCGCCGACTTCGACGTCACCGAAAAGATGCTCCGTTACTTCCTTTCCACGATCATTCAGAGGCACTTCTTCCGGGTGAAGCCTCGGGTGATCGTCTGTGTCCCCAGCGGGATCACCGAGGTCGAGAAGCGTGCAGTGCGCGACAGTGCCCACTCGGCCGGCGCCAAAGAGGTCTACATGGTGGCAGAACCGATGGCGGCGGCGATCGGCGTGGGACTGCCAGTGGAGACCCCGACGGGGAACATGGCCATTGACATTGGCGGCGGCACGACGGAAATCGCCGTGATCGCCCTCTCCGGTATCGTCAGCGATACCTCGATCCGGACCGGCGGCGACGAGATGGATCAGGCCCTCGTCCAGTTCATGCGCAAGAACTACAACCTTCTCATTGGCGAGCCGACGGCGGAAGCGATCAAGATTCAGATCGGCAGCGCCGTGCCGCAGAAGGACGAGAACGAAATGGAGGCAAAGGGGCGTGACCTGGTTTCCGGCATCCCCAAGGTCGTGCGCGTCCACTCCAGCGAGGTCCGTGAGGCGATGCAGGAGCCGCTCCAGCAGATCATTGACGCCGTGCGACACACCCTCGAGATCACGCCGCCCGAGCTCGCCAGCGACATCGTCGATCGGGGGATCGTCATGGCCGGTGGAGGTTCCCTCATTCGGGGCCTCGATGTAGCACTCTCCCAGGAAACGGCACTCCCCGTCCGAGTGGACGAGGATCCCCTGACCTGTGTGGTGCGGGGCACGGGCCGCATCCTGGAGGATCCAGAGAAGTACCGCTCCGTGCTCAGCAGGTAACGCACCGTGAGCTTTGCGCCCGATCGGTTCTCGTCGCGCCGCGACACGCTGGCATTCGCCATCTGCCTGGTGCTCTCGGTCGCCGCCCGGCTTGCCCCGCCGGCGGTGCAGGATTCGGTCTCCCTGACCATCAGCGAAACCGTGCTGGCTCCGTTTCTGGCTCTGCAGAACCAGGCGGAGCTCATCAAGGCCTCTCGTGGCCGGTATGCGCGGCTGGTCAGGTCCCGCGACTCGGCGCTCGTGGCGGCATTGGCCGCCCAGGCTGTCCACGAGGAGAACGAGCGACTACGGGAGATCCTCGCGCTATCGGCACGACTCCCGGCGCACCATGTGTCTGCCGAAGTGCTTCCCCAAGCGGCGCCCACCAGCGGGCTCATGGCAGTGCTTTCGGCCGGACGGACTAGTGGCGTGACACCGAAGGCCCCGGTGGTGGCCCCCGGCGGCCTGGTGGGGGTGATCCGCAGCCCAGCGGCCACGACGTCGGTGGCGCTGCTGTGGACGCATCCCGATTTCCGAGTGAGTGCCATGACGCTCGACGGCTCAGTGTTCGGAATCGTGGCCCCGCGGGGCACCGAGGGGCCGAACACGATGCTGCTCGAGCTCCGGGGGGTGCCGTATCGGGATCGGGTGGAACCTGGCACGATGATCTACACTTCCGGTCTCGGTGGACCCAGCGGCGTCTACCCCCGCGGCATTCCCATTGGGACCGTTATCGCGGTCGGGGAAGAGCGTGAGGGGTGGTCGCGGACTTACGTCGTACGCCCCGCCGTTCACCCGGCAGCCATCTCGCACGTGGTGATCCTGACTGGCGCGGCAATCGACGTGCGGGAGGCGTTCCTCGAGCGTCCATGACCCGGCGGCGCGAACAGTACCGCTTGGGAGCTGTCCTCCTGCTCCTGTTGGTGCTGCATTTCGCGTTGCGCCCGTTCCTCGGCGACTTCCGTAGCACTCCGGACTTCATCCTTCTAGCACTCCTCGTGTTTGCGATCCGCGCGCGCCCCGGGCAGGCGGCGGTGGCTGGTTTTCTCGTTGGACTGCTGGTGGATTCCCTCACACCGGTGGCGTTTGGAGCTGCTGCCCTCGCCCATACGTGCGTCGGTTATCTCGCAGCGTGGGGCAAGGCGGTCTTCTTTGCCGAGAACCTGCTGGTGAACGCAGGGTTCTTCTTTGGGGGAACGTGGCTCCGGGATCTCCTTGTCATGGTCGCCGGTCGGCACATGGAGGACTCGGTCTTTTGGTGGCAGTTGGTCTTCTGGTCGCCCTTGAAGGCCATCACCACCGCAGTGGTTGGGGTGCTGGTGCTCCTGGTGTTTCGCCGCTGGCTTCAGATTAGAATTAGCAAGTGACCTGGCAGCACCCGCACGACCTTGCTCGCAGGGCGCGAGTCGGGCGGCTCGTCGTCTTGGCCGTGTTCGGCATCCTCGCGCTCATGTTCTTCCGCGTTCAGGTCGTGAGTTCCGCCCGGTATCAACTCCAGTCGGAAGAGAACCGCCTGCGACAGGTGCCCCTCCCGGCACCTCGGGGCCTGATTGTCGATCGCAACGGCACAGTACTGGCGGAGAACGTACCGGGGTACTCCGTTGCGCTGCTGGCGTCGTCCCCTGAGTCGCTGACTGCCGTGCTCGCACGACTGAGCCCGATCCTACCCCTCGACTCAGCCCACGTCGCCAGCATTCAGCGCCGTTACCGGCAGGCACCGACGGAGCCGGTGATGATCCAGCGCGATGCAGCCTTCGAGGTGGTGTCCGCGCTGGAGGAGCAACGCGTCTGGAACCCGGGTCTCGTGATCCAGAGCGATCCGAAGCGGTACTATCCTCATGGCCCAGTCGCAGCGCATCTATTGGGGTACGTAGCGGAAGCCACCGAGGAGGAGGTGCGGGAGGGGAAGGTCCGCCGTGGCGGCGTACTGGTAGGGCGAGACGGTTTGGAGAGGCAATACGACGACCTGTTGCGTGGTCAGGATGGTTTCAAGTTCGTGGAAGTGGATGCGCTAGGCCGGACGGTCCGGGAGGCCCGGGAAGAAGCGACCCTGGCACCGGAGCCCGGCCAGACCCTGCGCACCACCGTTGACATTGAGCTCCAGCAGTACATTCGAGACAACTTCCCACCCGATAGCCGCGGCGCCGTGGTGGCGTTGGACCCCCGCAATGGGGAGGTGCTGGCGCTCTACTCGGCTCCGAGCTTCGACCCCAATGCCTTCATTGGCGGGTACGATCCCGAGCGGTGGACGGAGCTGAGGGAATCGGAGGAATACCCGCTGTTCAACCGGGCCACGCAGGCCCGGTACCCGCCCGCGTCGCCCTGGAAGCTTGCCATGGCAACCATGGCCCTCCGGCGAGAGGTCGTCACGATGGACTCGCGGATGGACATCTCATGCACCGGCGGGATGCGGTACTACAACCGGTACTTTCGATGCTGGAAGATCGAAGGGCACGGTGACCTCACGCTGGCTGAGGCCATCCAGCAGTCTTGCGACGTGTACTTCTATCAGCTCGGGCTGAAGCTGCGGCTCGAGAATCTGCTGCACGATGCTGTGGAGTTGGGGTTCCGGGAGCGGACCGGCGTGGATCTACCCAACGAGTATCAGCCGCTCTTCCCACCCTCCACTGAGTACTACAACCGGCAGTACGGTCCCCGGGGCTGGACCAACGCCGTGACGCTCAACCTGGCGATCGGCCAAGGCGAGAATTCACAGACGCTGATCAACATGGTTCGGTTCTACGCTGCCCTTGCCAGCGCCTCGGGGACGGCACCGGAACCGCGGTTGGTACCTGGGAAGCCAGGACGAAGCCGGAGCCTGCAGCTCTCGGCGAGCTCGATCTTCGGTCTGCGAGAGGCTCTGGTCGGGGTCGTGGCTGGCGGCACGGCCGCGGCGGCACGGATCGCCGATCTCCGAATCGCGGGGAAGACGGGTACCGCGCAGAATCCGCAGGGTCCGGACCACGGCTGGTTCATCGCGTTTGCGCCGGCGGAGGACCCGGTTATCGTGGTAGGGGCGATCGTGGAATTCGCCGAGCACGGCTCATCGGTGGCGCGCCTGGTCACTCCGATCATTGCGCGGCATCTCCTCGGGCCCGATGCCGTGCCCACGCGGGCGGCGGACTACCAGCTCCAGACTCCTGCCGACTCGGCTCCGGAGCCGGTTCCCATCCTCCCCGACACCTCCTTCTTCCGCTCTCCCGCCGACACAGCAGTCAGTGCAGGCACACCGACTCGATAGATCGCTCCTGGTCACGACAGCGGTGCTGGTCGTGGTGGGGATGCTCACGCTGTATTCCGCTGGGCAGACCGACGTGCCGTCGTTTGTGACGGAGATCTGGAAGCGCCAGCTGCTCTGGCTGGTCCTTGGAATCGTGGGAGCCATCCTCATGTTCCGGGTGTCTCCGCGAATCCTGGAGTGGGCGACCCCCTACGCGTATGGGATCGCGATAGCACTACTCATCCTCACGCTGCTGGTTGGGACGGGAGCCGGTACTGCGGCGAGTGCCAAGTCGTGGCTCGCCGTCGGCGGCGTCCGCATCGGTCAACCGGTCGAGGCGGCGAAGCTCGCCACCATCCTGATGCTGGCGCGCCACCTCGCTGGGAAACGCGAGGCGCCAGCAACACTGGTGGAGATCGTCCCGTCCCTGGTCATCGTCAGCGTTCCGTTCTTGCTGGTGGCGCTGCAACCCGACTTGGGTAGCGCCATTGTCTTCCTCGGCATTCTCTTCGCGATGCTGTTCTGGGTGGGCGTGAAGGGGTGGCTGCTGCTGCTACTTGCTTCGCCGTTAATAAGCCTGCTCCTCGGCTTCAATGAGTACCCCTGGAGTGCCTGGATCGTCGTGCTGACACTGATCCTGCTCGTGGTTCGTCCCTACGTACTGGAAGGGCTGGTGGTATGGCTGACGAACGTGGCGATGGGAGTAGTGGTCCTCAAGCTGTGGCAGACGCTCGCTCCGTATCAGCAGAACCGCCTGCTGTCGTTCCTGAATCCGGAGCTCGATCCGCGGGCGACGGGATGGAACATCATTCAGTCGAAGGTGGCGATCGGATCTGGCGGCATCTTCGGCAAGGGATTCGCCGAGGGAACGCAGAAGCGGCTGGCGTTTCTCCCGGAGCAGCACACGGATTTCATTTTCTCTGTCATCGGTGAAGAACTCGGCTTCATCGGCGTCTTGGTGATCCTCGCGCTGTTCACAGCGTTATTGATGGTCCTGGTCCGCATCGCCCGTGGTGCGACCGACACGTACTCTTCCGTCCTGGTTCTAGGGGTCGCCAGCATGGTCTTTACGCATGTCTTCGTGAACGTCGGAATGACGGTTGGACTCATGCCAATCGTTGGCATTCCCTTGCCGTTCTTCTCGTATGGGGGTTCGTTCTTGGTCACCTGTTTCGTCGCCGTCGGCTTGGCGCTACGGATGGCCTGGGAATCACGATTATCGGGCTACGCCGCGTTGTGAAGCGGTACGGCTGGGGACTGGCGCACCCCGAGCGCACCAGCGAGATTGATGCCTTGCTGTGTGATCCCGCCTCACGGACGTGAGGCAGAGAGTGTGATCCTTCCGTATGGCGTGGTTTCGTAAGGACCGCAGGCGGCGGACGGCCCAGCGCGAGAAGCTGGAAATCCCGGCGGACGCATGGGACAAGTGTGAGGTCTGCGGTCATGTCGACATATCGGAGAAGTTCGAACGCGCCCTTCAAGTCTGCCCAGGTTGCGGGTATCACCGGCGGATCCCCGGACGTCGCTACATCGAACTCCTCACCGACGCCGGGAGCTTCACCGAACTGTTCACCGACATGCGGTCTGCGGATGCGCTGCAATTCGAGGGCTATGCCGACCGCCTGGTGATAGCGGAGAGAAAGGCAGGTCCGCAGGATGCCATGGTGGCGGGTTGTGGCACGCTGACGGGCATCGAGATCAACATCGGCGCCATGGAGTTCGCCTTCATGGGAGGGTCCATGGGCTCCGTGGTGGGAGAAAAGGTCGCACGGTTAGCTGACCGCTCCGTGCAACGGTCCGCGCCCCTGGTCCTGGTATCAGCATCCGGCGGCGCCCGCATGCAGGAGGGCGTGCTCAGCCTCATGCAGATGGCGAAGACCTCAGCGGTGATGGCCCGGCTCCGGGAGGCGGGAACCCCCTACGTCTCCATCTTGACGAACCCGACGACCGGCGGCGTGTCGGCTTCCTACGCGATGCAGGGTGACGTGAACCTTGCCGAACCGGGAGCGGTCATCGGCTTTGCCGGACCTCGCGTCATCAAGCAGACGATCGGCCAGGATCTTCCCAAGGGATTCCAGACAGCGGAGTTCCTCGTCGAGCACGGGATGGTGGATGCCGTGGTTCCTCGTCCCCAACTAAGAGATACCACTGCGCGGCTGCTGCGGATGATGCAGGGACTCGAACCGGCGGGGGCCGCCACCTGACACTCACCTTCGAGGAAGCCGTTCAGTTCCTCTTTCCACGTTCTGCCGGCGATAAGGATTGGTCCCTGGGGCCCACCCGAGCCTTGCTCGAGCGGTTGGGTCACCCCGAGCACCACTTCCACGCCATACACATCGGCGGCACCAACGGCAAGGGGTCGGTTGCCGTCCTGATTGCCGCAGCGCTTTGCCAAGCCGGGACCCGGACCGGTCTGTACACGTCGCCTCACCTGGTGGACGTGCGGGAGCGGATGGTGGTGGACGGCCGACCGCTGACTCGGGCGGCCTTTGCCCAGTGGACCGAGTTCCTGAGGGAGGCTATCGAGGAGGTCGACGCCAGCTTCTTTGAGGCCACAACGGCCATCGCCTTCGCCGACTTTGCGGCACGGGGCGCCGACGTGGCCGTCGTGGAAGTCGGTCTCGGTGGACGCCTTGACAGCACCAACGTGCTCGAGCCCGTGGTCAGCGCGGTGACACACGTTACCCGGGATCACACCGAGTATCTCGGAGCGTCACTCCAGAGCATAGCGATGGAGAAGGCTGGCATCGCGAAACCCGGAGCGCCGTTTGTGATCGGCGAGACGGATTCGCAGCTCACCGCAACGCTTCGTGAGGCGGGCCGGGCAGCGGGCGCCCGCGTGATCGCGGTGCCACCGGATGCCCGCTACGAAGGCCCCCTTGGGCTGCTGGGCCCGCACCAGAGGCGGAACGCGGCAGTAGCGCAGGCCGTGCTAGCTGCCCTGCCAGACGATCTCCAACCTCCGGGCGAGGCAGTGGCTCGAGGGTTTGCCTCGGCTCGGCTTCCCGGTCGCCTGGACCGTCGGGGGAAGTGGATCTTCGACGTGGCTCATAACCCGGGGGGGATGGTAGCGCTGGTCGAGGCACTCTCCGTGCTGACGCCCCCGAGACCCGTGCATGCCCTGGTCAGCGTCCTCGGCGACAAGGATTGGGTGCGGATGATCGAGCTCCTGCGCGAGGCCGTCGACGCCGTTTGGCTCACCAGCCCCCCGTCAGCGCCAGCTGAGCGACGGTGGGATCTCGACGCTGCCGGTTGCCGGTTCAGCAGTGCGGTCGTGGAGGCCGACTTCGCACGGGCGCTCCAGGGCGTGCAGCAGGGTGCAGCCACCGTCGTCGTGGCAGGCTCATTCCACACCGTGGGAGACGCAATGGCGCGCTTGCCCGGATTCGCGCCGCTCCGGTAGATTGTTGCGATGCAATCCCAGGGTTTGCCCGGTTTCCGCGATTTTTTCCCCGACGAGACCGCTTTTCGCAATCACATGTTTGCCGTGTGGCGCAGCGTCGCCGCACGGTACGGGTTTGAGGAGTACGACGGGCCGCCGTTGGAGCCCCTCGAGCTGTACACGCAGAAGAGCGGTGACGAGATCGTCGGGCAGCTGTACACCTTTGCTGACAAAGGCGGTCGGGCGGTGTCGCTCCGCCCGGAGATGACCCCGACACTGGCCCGGATGGTGGCACTGCGGGCCCGGGCGCTCAAGAAGCCGATTCGCTGGTTCTCGATACCCCAGCTGTTCCGCTATGAGCGACAGCAGCGGGGTCGGCTGCGTGAGCATTTCCAGCTGAACATGGACATTGTCGGCGAGCCCGGGCCCCTGGCGGATGCGGAGCTGATTGCGGCAGCCGTTGACGCGGTTCGTGCCTTCGGGTTGACCGACCAGAACTTCCGGGCGCGCATTTCCGACCGACGGGTAGCTCATGCTCTCCTGGCGGCACAAGGGCTCACGGACTCGCAGATCGCCATCGCCTACCTCCATATCGACAAGCTCGACCGAGAGGAGCGCCAAGCTCTGGTCGAGAGCCTGGGGCGACAGGCGAACCTCTCGGCAGCCGCAGCGGAGCAGGTGCTCGATATTGGCACAGTCAAAGACTTGGAAGCCCTTCGCGCGGCTCTGGCTGGCGCGTCCCTCGATGACGAGGTGGGAGCCGAGCTGGCGGAGTGTGTCGACGCCCTTGCCGCGATGGGGTTGGCTGATTTCGTAGACGTCGACCTCTCGGTGGTACGTGGGTTGGCGTACTACACAGGCATCGTGTTCGAGCTGTTCGACGCGCAACGCTCACTGCGGTCCATCTGCGGGGGTGGCCGCTACGATGGACTCCTCAAGGTATTGGGTGGCGTTGACCTCCCGGCGACCGGGTTCGGAATGGGGGATGTGGTCCTCGGCGAAGTCATCAAGCAGCATTGTCCCTCCACCCAGCCCGGGCCACAGCTCGACGCCTTCCTCGTCGCGGTCACCGCCGAAGACCTGCCGCACGTCCTCCGGCTAGCGCATGACCTCCGCGAACGGGGCAGGGCAGTGGAGTTTGCGTTGAAGCAGCAGTCGGTCACGAAGCAGTTCAAGCTGGCAGCCGCCCGATCGGCGCGCCGGGCCGTCCTGATAGGACCGGACGAGCGTGTTGCAGGTGTCGTGGTAGTGCGAGATCTGGAGACTGGTGAGGAGGAGCGGGTGGAGGTGTCGAGACTGATGGAGGATTACGGATGGTAGAGTCGGTGCTGGCTTCGGCGCACGAACGATCTAGGACTATCGAGGGATGAGCAACGAGCAGCGAATCACGCCCCGGGCGGAAGATTTCAGCGCCTGGTACAACGACGTGATCATGCGGGCCGAATTGGCGGATTACTCGCCAGTCCGAGGCTGTATGGTCATCCGGCCCCGTGGCTTTCGCATCTGGGAGCTCATGCAGGGTGCCCTTGACGCCAAGTTCAAGGAGACGGGACACGAGAATGCCTATTTCCCGCTGTTCATCCCGGAGAGCTTCCTGGCGAGGGAGGCGGAGCACGTCGAGGGCTTTGCCCCACAGACGGCGGTGGTCACACGCGGTGGGGGCAAGGAGCTCGAGGAGCGCCTCGTGGTGCGCCCCACCTCGGAAACGATCATCTACGCGATGCTGGCTAAGTGGGTACAGAGCTACCGTGACCTCCCCGTTCTGTTGAACCAGTGGGCCAACATCGTGCGGTGGGAGATGAGGACGCGGCTGTTCTTGCGTACCACCGAGTTCCTGTGGCAGGAGGGGCACACGGCGCACGCCACGCAGGAGGAGGCGGAGCAAGAAACGTTGCTCATTCTCGGACTGTACCGCCAGTTCATGGAAGAGTGGATGGCGCTGCCCGTCATCACGGGGGTGAAGACGGAATCGGAGAAGTTCGCCGGAGCGGTCCGGACCTACGCGTGCGAGGGCCTCATGCAGGACAACAAGGCGCTCCAAGCTGGGACCTCACACTTCCTGGGTCAGAACTTCGCTAAGGCGTTCAATGCCCAGTACCAGACGGCCAGTGGCGGGTTGGAGTACGTGTGGAGCACCTCCTGGGGCGTGTCGACCCGGCTGGTCGGCGGGCTCGTTATGACCCACGGCGACGATGTCGGGCTGGTGTGTCCGCCCAAGCTAGCCCCGGAGCAGGTGGTGATCGTGCCGATCTGGAAGTCGGGCGACGAGAAGGATGCCGTCCTGAGGGTGGCCCGCCAAGTAACGGCGGAGCTTCAGGCTGCTGAGCTGAGAACCACTCTGGACGGCCGGGACAGCGTCAAGCCAGGTGCGAAGTACTACGAATGGGAGAGCCGCGGCGTTCCGGTGCGGTTGGAGATCGGCCCTCGGGATGCCGAGAAACAGCAGGCGGTGCTGGCCCGGCGCACCGGTGGGAAGGCGCCGGTTCCCCTTGCTGGTATCACGGACGTCACCTCCCGCGCCCTGATCGAGATCCAAGCTGGCCTGCTCGAGGCCGCCCGGGTGTACCGAGAGCAAAACTCGGTCAGAGGAGTGACGAAGGATCAGCTCATTGAGCTCATGGACGGCCCAGGCGGGTTTGCATACGGGGGCTTCTGCGGCGACGTCGCATGCGAGGAGGCGATCAAGCAGCGGACGAAGGCCACCATCCGCGCGCTTCCCGATCCGGAGTTTCAGTCTGATCCGGCGCCCACGACATGTGTCTGGTGCGGCGACAAGTCGGTGACGGAGGCGGTGTGGGCACGAGCCTACTGAGTGCGAGCCGGGAACTCGTCGCGCGGATCGCCGGCGACGTTGGGACCCCGGTGTACATCTACGACGCCAGCGCTATCCGGGAGCGATACTGTGAGTTAACCCGGGCGCTGGCGTCGATTCCTCACCACGTCTTCTACTCCGTCAAGGCGAACAGCAATCTCGCCATCCTGGATCTTCTCCGCAGCCTCGGTGCTGGAGCCGATATCGTGTCCGGCGGCGAGCTGGCAAGGGCGCTTCGGGCGGGGTTCGAGCCTGAGCAGATCATCTTTAGTGGGGTAGGGAAGACGCCCGCCGAACTCGACTCGGCTCTCCGGGCCGGGGTGGGGGTGGTCAACGTCGAGTCGTTCGCCGAGCTAAGGGCGCTAAGGGCCATCGCGGACGAGCAGGGGGTCGTGGCCCGGTTCGGTATCCGTGTCAATCCGGACGTCACTACGAACACCCATCCCTACACCCAGACCGGCGGGAGGGGCATGAAGTTCGGTGTACCTATGGACGAGGTGATGGGGATCGCTCAGTGGGCTCTGAGGCAGTCGGCCTTGGAGCAGCACAGCATCGGCATGCACATCGGATCGCAGATCCTCGAGTCGGGAGAATACCGCGAGGGAGCGGACAAACTCGCGCGCATCGTGGATGAGATTCGTGCCGCCGGAGTGCACACGCTGCGCAACGTTGACGTGGGCGGAGGACTGGGGATCCGGTACACCACGGAGCGCCCCCTGGACCCGGTGGCGTTCGCCGAGGCGATCCAGCCACTCGCGCGGTCCACCGATTTGCCACTGGTGGTGGAGCCGGGCCGTTACCTGGTGGGCAACGCCGGACTACTCGTGACGCGCTGCCTGTATCGCAAGCGGATGGGCGGGAGAGAGTTTGCAGTCGTGGACGCGGGGATGAGTGATCTGCTACGGCCGAGCCTGTACCGGGCGGAGCATGAGATTCAGTTGGTCTGCGACGGAGACCCAACGGGGGTGGTGAAATCAGACGGTGCAGATGACGGGCCAGTGGACGTCGTGGGTCCCATATGCGAGACCGGAGATTTCCTGGGTGTCAGGCGGGATCTCCCTGGCGTGCGACCAGGGTCACTGCTCGCTGTTCTGGCTGCCGGAGCCTATGCGTTTACCATGAGCTCCACCTACAATTCACGGCCCCGCGCCGCGGAGGTACTGGTGGACGGAGATCGGTGGGCCGTGATACGGCAACGGGAGTCGGTGGAGCGTCTGATGTGGGGAGAGCGAACGCTCGATGAAGTAGACGTTGAGGGATGGAGGACTGTGAGCCGCGAGCGTGGAGGATGATGGCCGATCTCAGCAACGGCATCCTAATCCTGGACTACGGTTCCCAGTACACGCAGCTGATCGCCCGCCGTGTGCGAGAGATGCATGTCTACTGTGAGATTCGCCCGCCGCAGTCTCTCGATGAGATCCGGCAGTGTCATCCCAGGGGCATCATTCTGTCAGGCGGTCCCAACTCGGTGTACGAAGAGGGCGCACCACAGCTCGATCCAGCCGTTGTCGATCTTGGGATCCCCACGCTCGGCGTGTGCTACGGCATGTATCTCATTGCCCTCGCGGTCGGCGGAAAGGTGGAGGCCGCTGGCGAACGGGAGTACGGCCGGGCCGAGATCGAGATCAAGAACCCGGACGGATTGTTTGACGGCTTTGATGCCGGTGAGCGAGCGCAGGTCTGGATGAGTCATGGCGACCGAGTCACGGCGCTACCGGACACGTGCCTGCTTGCAGCGTGCAGCGCAAACAGTCCGATCGCCGCGTTCGCCGATCCCGGTCGCAGGGTGTTCGGGGTCCAGTTCCACCCGGAAGTCGCGCACACGCCTCGAGGCGGCGAAATCCTTCGGAACTTCTTGTTCAGCAGCTGCGGCTGCGTGCCGGACTGGACTGCTGGGCACTTCATCCAGGAACAAGTGCAGGCGATCCGGGATCGAGTCGGGCCAAACCGCCGGGCGATCTGCGGTCTCTCCGGTGGCGTCGATTCGGCAGTCGCGGCTGTCCTTGTGCACAGAGCGCTCGGCGATCGACTCACCTGCATATTCGTCGACCACGGTTTCCTCCGGCTGCACGAAGGCCATCAGGTTGACCGAATCTTCCGCTCGCATCTCGGGATCGATCTTCGCACGATCGACGCCAGCGAGCGATTCCTGGCCCGGCTCGCGGGCGTCGAAGATCCGGAGGAGAAGCGGCGGATCATCGGCCACACCTTCATCGACGTATTCGAGGACGCAGCGAAGCACGTCGACGACGACGTGGGATTCTTGGTGCAGGGGACTCTGTATCCCGACGTCATCGAGTCAATGTCGCCGCGCGGTGGCCCATCGGTCACCATCAAGACGCATCACAACGTCGGTGGCCTGCGGCCCGACCTGCCGTTTGAGCTCATCGAACCGCTGCGTGAGCTGTTCAAGGACGAGGTTCGCCACGTAGGCCGCGAGTTGGGCCTGCCCGAAGAAATCGTCGGGCGCCACCCGTTCCCAGGGCCCGGTCTCGCGGTCCGGATTCTCGGGCAGGTGACGCGAGAGGCGCTGCGGATGCTGCAGAGGGCGGATGCGATCTACCTCGAGGAAATCCGCGAGGCCGGCTTGTACGACGACATCTGGCAGGCGTTCGCAGTGCTGCTGCCGGTGCAAGCCGTGGGAGTGATGGGCGATTCCCGGACCTACGAGAATGTGATCGCCCTACGAGCGGTCACCAGTACCGATGGAATGACAGCCGACTGGTATCCCTTCCCGTCCGACGTCGTCGGGCGCATCGCGAATCGCATCATCAACGAGGTGGACGGGGTGAACCGCGTGGTCTACGACGTGAGCTCGAAGCCTCCGGCTACTATCGAGTGGGAGTGACCATCCACTCCTTACCCACCTAGGCCCCTCCCACACATTGAAGAACGGCCCGTGACAGGACGAGTCCCCAGAGAGTCGGTCCGCGGTGCGCGGTCGAGCAGGTGAGTGGTCTGTGGTTCTGTGGTCTAGTGGTGTATGGTCTGGTGGTTCGTTGCCGGGCATTGGTCAGCGCCCTTGCTAGCGGAGTGAACCACGAGACCACAAACAACTAGACCCACACACTAGAGGACCATCGACTGGCAGTGCCCCGCGCACAGTTTACAGGCTCTTCTCCCCCAACAGCTCGAGAAACTCCCCGGGCGAGTTGAGCTGCTGCAGGCGCTCCGGGACGTCTGGTTCCTTGGCGAACTGTGCGATCTTGCCAAGGACCGGCAGGTACTGGTTGGAAACCTCGAGCGGCGGGGCTACAATCAGGAAGAAGTTGTAGACCGGCTTGTCGTCGATCGCGCGAAAGTCGACGCCCTCGGGTTTACGCCCGAAGGCGACGCGGAGTCGGCTCACCACGAGGGAACGACAGTGAGGTATGGCGATCCCCCGGCCGATCCCCGTGGACCCCAGGTTCTCTCGCCGCTTGAGCATCTTGTACAGCACGGCCTCGGATTTCTCATCGAGTTTCAACAGCCCGATGAGTTCCTTGAGGATTTCGTCTTTCTCCTTACCCTGAAGGTTCAGCGTCACCGCTTCAGGGGAGAAAAAGTCTTTCAGCTGCATGGGCTGTCAGTATCTGCGTATTGAGTTCGGGCGAAACGTAACGGAAGCTTAACAAGACTGTCAAACCGTGCGGTTGCCGCCCCGCTAGGGCTGCGTTAGTTTCGCGTTACCATGCAGTTTCCGTACCCGGTGCGACACCGCGTGCCGCTCTTCCTTGCGCCCATGGCAGGCGTCTCCGAGCCGCCGTTCCGTCGGCTTTGCCGCTCGTTCGGTGCCGATGTCGTTGTCTCGGAGTTCCTGTCCAGCGAGGGTCTCCGCCGCGGTGTCAAGAGCGTGCATGATGGCGCGTACTTCACGCCGCAGGAGCGGCCCATCGGCATACAACTCTATGGCGCTGATCCCGCCGCGATGGCGGAGGCTGCCGAGCTGGTGTCATACCACTACGCGCCCGACTTCATCGACATCAACTTCGGCTGCCCGGTGAAGAAGGTCGTGCGGCGAAACGGCGGTTCCGGGTGTCTAAAGGACCTTGCACTGGTTCAGCAGATCATCCGAGCCGTCAAACAGGCTGCCGACCGGCCTGTGACGGTCAAGATCCGTAGCGGATGGGATGAATCTACCCGCCAGCCTGTGGAGATCGCCCTCCGGTGTCGGGACGCCGGCGCGCTGGCCGTGACGTTGCACCCCCGCACGCGGGCTCAGCTCTACACGGGACGCGCGGCGTGGGATGAGATCGCTGCCGTGAAAGCGGCAGTCGACATCCCCGTTGTGGGCAACGGCGACATCAAGACTGGGGAGGATGCATACCGGATGTGGCAGCAGACCGGGTGCGACGGTGTGATGATCGCCCGGGGTTCATTTGGGAACCCGTGGATCTTCCAGCAGGCGCGCGATCGTCTGGACGGCCGTGCGCCGCGACCGATGCCCGGTGTCGCCGAGAGGTTTGCCGTCGCACTACAGCACGCCAGGCTGCAGCTCGAGATTCAGGGGGATGAGCGCCGCACCGCCGTCGAGTTCCGCAAGCACCTCGGCTGGTACACGCGGGGGCTCCCCCAAGCAGCAGCGCTCCGTCGGAGACTGCACCAGATCGAATCGATGTCGGAGATCGAGCGAGTCTTCCGTGACTACTTGGAACCCCTTCAAGCCGTCGGGTGACCGAAGAACGCCTCGCCGCACTCCTGGCTCAGGTCGCAAGCGGAGACATCTCTCCGGAAGCGGCACTGGAGCGACTCCGTAAGTTCCCGATCGAAGAACTCCCCTACGCGCAAGTCGATCACCTTCGCCCGTTGATCCAGGGATACACCGAAGTCGTGTTCTGCGAGGGTAAGAACACCGAGCAGATCATCGGGATTTGCGAGGCCCTGGAGAGGGCTAGCGGAACGTTCCTTGCCACCAGGGCGGACGACGCCGCCCGTGAGGCCCTGCGGGATCGGTTCCCCCGGGCAGAGGTGAACCCTCTGGCTCGCACCGTCCATCTGGCGCCCCAGCCTGAGCCTGGCGTGACCGGCCGCGGCATGGTCCTCATCGTGACTGCGGGCACCAGTGACCTGCCCGTTGCCGAGGAGGCCGCCACCGTGGCTCGCGCCCTGGGGAATCGAGTGGATGTGCTCGCGGACGTGGGCGTCGCAGGAATCCACCGCATCCTGCGGCGGTCTGAGTTGCTCAATGAGGCATCAGTCCTCATTGTTGTCGCAGGGATGGACGGCGCCTTGGCGAGCGTGGTTGGGGGAATGGTCAGAGTTCCTGTGATCGCGGTGCCGACCAGCGTCGGCTACGGAGCCTCGTTTGGAGGTATCTCGGCGTTGCTGGCGATGCTGAACTCGTGTGCCTCGGGAGTGGTCGTGGTGAACATTGACAACGGTTTTGGTGCCGCCGTGGCAGCTTCGAGGATCAATCACCTGCCATCATGAACGTCTGGTTGCTTGTGCTGGGGCTGGTGGCAGGTGCCACGCTCGGCGCGACCGCATACTGGTGGTGGCAGTGGCACCGCATCCGCAAGGTGGGGCCCGAGGTACTGCCGGCTGATGTCCCTCATGTAGTGGATCTCCTGCGGCGTGCGCACCAGGCGGTCGCCGCATGCCTGGTAATCCCGGACTCATCACCGGTAATTTCGCTCGGGCATCCACGGCCGCCAGAGACACTCATCGACCGGGCGGTCGCCACGGCGAACCTCGCGCTGGCGGACAGCCGCGAACACGTCCTGCGAGAAGGCAACGTGATCGTCGCAGTCGGCGACGGGCAATTGGGAAGCGCGGTGGTTCTCGCCTTCGGAGACGTCCCGCCTGGGAACGTCCGCGCGGTCGCATCTGATCTGCGCAGGCTGCTCGCCGAGCTGCGTGTCTCCCGACTCCGTGAGTTCGGTGCCCTGAGCGATCCACGCGCCATCCCCGACTGGATCGCGGCAGGGGCGGAATCCTTGGAGGCCGTCGCGTTTGCCCTGTGCGAGGCGATCAGGGCTCAGACCGGTAGGGCTACGGCGGTCGTCGTCCGGGATCTGGCACAGCCACAGTACCAAATCATTGGAGTCTCTCATACTGCTGACCGCCGGCTCCTGGGCACGACGGTGACTCCGGACTGTGCCGTAGGACGTGCCTGTACGGGCGACATTCCCGTCGTCGGGACGTCGTCAACGGAACTGTTCGGCCACAGCAGGCCAGAGCGACGCCGGCGCGCCGAGCGGGGCATCGCCTTTCCGCTCAGAGACGGCGGGGAGAGCGTTGGTGCCCTGGTCGTGTTCGGTCCCCATGAGACGCTGAAGCCGGCGGTACGGGAGCGAATCTTGTGGATGGCGGTGGATGCCGGCCCGCGGTTGGCGATGGCCGCGCAGGTGCGGGTGGCAGAAACGCAGGCGATGACCGATGAGTTGACCCGCCTGCCGAATCGTCGAGCACTGGATCGGGCGTTGGGTGCTTGGAAGGAGGGCCCAGGCGCGCTGCTGTGCATCGACATCGATCTCTTCAAGCAGGTGAACGACGCATTCGGCCACGCTGCCGGGGACGCGGCGCTCAAGCACATCGCTCGCATCTTTCGTCGCGCGCTGCGCGACGATGACGTGGCGGCCAGGATTGGTGGGGAAGAATTCGCCATCTGGCTCCCTCACACGCCGTTGGCCCAGGCTGTGGAGGTGGCAGAGCGGCTGCGGCTGGCGGTTGAGTCTTCCGTCCTGAGCTGGGGCGGGGCCGACCTGAAAATGACCTGCTCGCTGGGGGTCAGTGCCGTCCCGGAGTCGGTGACACGGGTCGAGAATCTGCTGCCGACAGCCGATTCGGCGCTGTATCAGGCCAAATTGAAGGGGCGGAACCGGGTGGAGGCCGCTAGGCCCCCTGGCAGCCCCGAGCATCACTCATCACCTTGAACATAACTCTCTACACTGGCTATCTTTAGAAGGTCTCAGCAAGAAGGGGGGCGACTGGCTTCGACGGGCCTGGTGAAGATCTCGCAGCGTGTCCAGGGTCCCGGTGTCCTGGCAAAAACCACTGGGAAAACCACAACTGCCAATACTGAATTGGCTCTGGCTGCGTAGGCATTCTGCCTAACGCACCTGCCCGCGAGGCAGCCCTGTCCGAGGCGGTGCGCGGGTATCGGAAAATCGGGCTGGCGCGACGGGACGTTCCCACCCGGCGCGTGAGAGGTTGCGGGAACTTGCCCGCCGGCCGGCTGGTTGCGCGCCGCCCGGCGGAGACCTAAAAGCGCGGCCTACGCACGTAGAAGCGATTTCGGATCGAGGTTCGGACCGGGGTTCGATTCCCCGCGCCTCCATCAGGCCTCAGGCCCGACGGCTCAGCCGTCGGGCCTCTCTTTGTACGGGCCGGCCACCCCAGGAGGGGTGTCCTTCCAGCCCCTTCGGGCGGCCCCGCCGCCAGCAATAAGCCCTCTGTGCGCAAGTCGAAAAGGGTGGCGAGCAGGGTGGTGTGGAAAACTTGAAACAAGCCGCATGAACCCCGGACACTTGCTCAAGTCGCCTATCACAACACGCTGCCCACTAAGCACTTGCGTATGGGGACCGAAGGTCTTACGTGAGGGTCAGACCCCCTGTGGGGAGAGTGTGCTCACGGGTGTGGATAACAGCGAAACGGCCACGCTGCCATGACAGCGGGACAGAATGGCAGAGGGGCATCTCAGGGCCATCCGCCGGTCGCCGCGACCCCAACCCGGTCGACGGCTGGCGCAGCGGTCTCTACGCGTCGGCTAGGGCTGCCTGGGCGGCCGCAAGCCGCGCGATCGGCACCCGAAAGGGCGAGCATGAGACGTAATTCAGGCCCGCTCGATGGCAGAACACCACCGAGCGCGGATCGCCTCCGTGCTCGCCGCAAATCCCTATCTTGAGCTTCGGATTGGCCTTGCGTCCCCCGCTGACAGCCATCTCCACCAGGGCGCCGACCCCGTCCTCATCCAGCGTCTGGAACGGGTCGTCGGGCAGCACCCCGGATTCAGCGTACAACGGGAGGAATCGGCCTGCATCATCGCGGGAAATCCCGAAGGTGGTCTGGGTCAGGTCATTGGTGCCGAAAGAGAAGAACTCGGCCACCTCAGCGATCTGCTCGGCCGTGACGCAGGCTCGGGGAACCTCGATCATCGTCCCAACCAGGTAGTCCACCGGCTGCCCCCGCGCGGCAGACACCAGGTCGGCGGTCTCACGGATGATGGCCGCCTGCTGTCGCAGCTCCTCCACATGTGCCACCAGCGGTACCATCACCTCGACATGGACCTCGGCACCGCCGGCCGACGCCTCGCACGCCGCCTCGAAGATGGCCCGGGCCTGCATCTCCGTGATCTCGGGATATGCGATGCCAAGGCGGCAGCCCCGATGTCCCAACATCGGGTTCGATTCGGCCAATGCGTTCACCGTCCGCCGCAGCTGATCCAGCGGCACGTTCATCGCCTCAGCCAGCTCCCGGAGCTCGTCTTCTTCCCGGGGCAGGAACTCGTGCAGCGGTGGGTCCAGCAGGCGAATCGTCACGGGGTAGCCGTCCATCGCCCGGAAAATGCCGACGAAGTCGCTTCGCTGCATGGGCAGGAGTGTGCGGAGGGCCCGGCGACGCTCGTCGGACGTCTCTGACAGGATCATCTCGCGCATCGAGCGGATTCGGTCGCCCTCGAAAAACATGTGCTCGGTGCGGCACAGCCCGATCCCTTCGGCACCGAACTCGCGGGCCCGGGCCGCGTCGGCGGGTGTGTCCGCATTGGTCCTGACCCGCAAACGACGATGCTCGTCGGCCCACGTCATGAGCTTGACGAAGTCACCACCGGGTTTGGGTTCTACCAGCTTCGTCTTGCCCAGGATAACGCGACCCGTGCTGCCGTCGAGGGTCAGCCAGTCGCCTTCGTTGACCGCTGTCCCGTTGACCTGGAGCTGCCGGCTGGCTTCGTCCACCTCCAACTCCCTGGCCCCCGCCACGCAACACTTCCCCATCCCCCGGGCCACAACGGCGGCATGGCTGGTCATGCCCCCCCGAGATGTGAGAATCCCCTGGGCGGCCACCATTCCGTGGAAATCGTCCGGGCTCGTTTCCCGCCGCACCAGTATCACCGCTTCGCCGTCCGTGGCGAGTTCGGCGGCCCGGTTCGCGTCGAACACCGCCTTCCCGACGGCGGCACCTGGGGAAGCCGGTAGGCCCGTGGTGAGCACTCGTAGCTCGGCGGCGGGATCCACGGTGGGGTGCAACAGCTGGTCAAGTTGCGCCGGTTCGACGCGAGCCAACGCAGTCCGCTGATCGATCAGGCCTTCCTCCACCATGTCCACCGCCATCCTGACGGCGGCCAGCGCAGTCCGTTTTCCTCGCCGTGTCTGCAGAACGTAGAGCTTGCCGCGCTCGATGGTGAACTCGACGTCCTGCATGTCCTTGTAGTGCCGTTCGAGCGTCTGGCAGTAGCCCTCGAACTCCCGGTGCACCCCGGGCATCCATGTTGACATCTGCGAGATGGGCTCGGGATCCCGGATGCCGGCGACCACATCTTCCCCCTGGGCGTTGGTCAGGAACTCGCCGTAGAGGCGGGCATGGCCGGTAGAGGGATCCCGGGTGAAGGCTACGCCTGACCCTGAGTCCTCGCCCAGGTTGCCGAACACCATCGCCATCACGTTCACCGCGGTTCCGAGATCGTGCGGGATCCGATGTACCGAGCGGTAGTCCACAGCCCGTCGGCTGTTCCAGCTCTTGAAGACCGCTTCAATCGCATCCCTCAGCTGATCCCACGGGTCCTCGGGGAACGGATGGTGGGTCTTCTGCTCCACGATCCCCTGGAAGGTTTCCGCCAGCGATTGGAGGTCCGAGGCTGAGAGATCGATGTCACGCTCGACCTCCCGCTCCCGCTTTAGCTGGTCCAGGGCATGCTCGAACGGATCACCGGTATCGTCCAAGCCTTTGATGCCGTAGACCACGTTCCCGTACATCTGGAGGAAGCGCCGGTACGAGTCGTACGCGAAACGGGGGTTCTGCGATTCCGCAGCGAGGGAGCGAACCGTGCGGTCGTTCAGCCCGAGGTTCAGGATGGTGTCCATCATGCCCGGCATGGAGATCTTGGCACCCGAACGCACGGACACGAGCAACGGCTTCTCACCGCCCCCGAACCTTCGCCCGGTTGCCGACTCGAGGCGGGCCATCGCCTCGGCAACCTCACCACGCAGCGAAGCGGGGAGCTCACCCTGCTCGACGTAGGCAATGCACAGCCTGGCAGAGATCGTGAACCCCGGGGGCACGGGGATGCCCAGGTTCGTCATTTCGGCGAGATCCGCCCCTTTGCCCCCGAGAATATCCCTCATCCCCGCGTTCCCGTCCGCCTTGCCACTCCCAAAGGAATACACGTCCGCCATGTGCTATCCCTTCGCTCGATTGTCCGCTTCTGAAACTCGCAGTTCGACGTGAAGTTGTTGTGAAGATTCAGTCAATCAGTGCGGTGACTCGGAATGCAGGCGTCTGCTCCGCGTCCCGGTCCGCCTCGCCGGGAACCGGCGTGGGATACTCCCCGGAGAAACAGGCGTGGCAGAATCGGGTCGTGTCGCCGCCCACGGCATTGAGGGTACCCTCCAGCGACAGGTAGCCGAGGGAATCGACGGTGAGGTGCCGTCGGATCTCCTCCACTGAGTGGCTGGCTCCGATCAGTTCTGCCCGAGTCGGGGTGTCGATCCCGTAGTGGCAGGGGCCGGTAATAGGTGGAGAGGCAATCCGCATGTGCACCTCCCGGGCGCCGGCTTGCCGAATCATCTGAATGAGTGCCCGCGAGGTCGTCCCTCGCACGATGGAGTCATCCACCACGACGACGCTCTTCCCAGCTATCACGTCGCGGACCGGGTTGAACTTGATGCGGACCTTGGTGGTGCGACTGGTCTGACCAGGATTTATGAACGTGCGGCCTACGTAGTGATTCCGGATTAGGCCGTGCTCCAGCTTGATGCCGCTCCGTTCCGCGTATCCCAGCGCCATCGCGTTGGAGGAGTCCGGTACCGAGAACACGCAGTCAGCACCTGGGGTCGGCTGCTCCCGGGCCAGCTGGCGTCCCAGATCGCGCCGCACGCGATCGACCGACTCGCCGAACACCACGCTGTCAGGGCGTGAGAAGTAGATCAACTCGAACACGCAGCGCTGGTGCGGCTTGGGGCGGAGAGGCGGCAGGTCTACCACTTGCCCGTTCTCGATCTTGAGCCACTCCCCCGGGTTGAGCTCCCGGACCGGCGTCGCGCCGACAATGTCCAGCGCACACGTTTCGGACCCGAACACCCAGCCGTCCCTCAGCTGTCCCAGCACAAGTGGTCGAAAGCCTCTGGGATCGACGATGCCGTACAGCGTCCTGCCGATGGCGATGAGGAGGGTGTACGCGCCCTCTGCGCGCTCCAGCGCATCGAGGATCTGGTCGTCTGGCTGGCGGGCGTCCGACCGGGCGATGAAGTGTATGAGCGCCTCGGAGTCCGAAGAGGACTGAAAGATCGAGCCCTTGCGGACGAGGTCTTCCCGGAGCTCCCGGGCGTTCGTGAGGTTGCCGTTGTGTGCCAGGGCCAGGGGACCGCCATGGTAGTTCACGACTGCCGGCTGTGCGTTGGCGGCCACGGAGCTCCCCGCGGTCGAGTAACGTGTGTGCCCGATGGCCAGATCCCCCGGTAGCTGCTGGAGTACGGCTGTGGGGAAGATGTCCTGCACCAGTCCCATGCTGCGGCGGGCGTGCGCGACGCCGTCGCGATCGACGCTCACGATGCCACCCGACTCCTGCCCCCGATGCTGCAAGGCGTACAGGCCCAGGTAGGTGAGCTCTGCCGCGTTTTCTAGTCCGGAGACGCCGAATATCCCGCACATAAGTCGCTCGGAGAGCCGGCGGCTAGGAAGGCCAGTCGCCCCGCGCACGCCGGCGGGCAGTCATGGCTGTCCAGATCGGCTGGCTCAGGTGCGGCCGACGCCGCGCATGATCGACCTAAAGATGCTGATCACCCCGGCGTCCTCCCGCCGGAGCAGATCTTCCCCCTCTCCTGCGTCGAGCCACATCCCCAGGCAGTCGGGGCACCGGTCCACCTGAATACCGTGATAGTCCTCCGTCACCAGATCGGCACCACACTTGGGGCATTTCATGTAGTGCCTCTTGCGGGAGGCTTCCTGAGCCGCCTGCGCTGCCGCCTCGCGGCGGGCTTTCAGGATCTCCGCCTCCTTTTTGGCGAAGTACTCGTCTTCATTGCGACTTGGTCTGTCGGGCATCACGGTGCTCCGATACCGCTGGGGCCGGATCGGGGGGGTGTGAACTCGGCCTGGCGACCCGGCGGCGACGAGGACACGCCAGCATAGGTGTGGCCGGGGCCACGCACGATGGCGTCGACTACCTGCCCACCTTCGAGAAACACCACGTCGAACGTGCCGCACGTGACTTCACAGCCGTTCCGGAAGTACAGGTATGCGCGACTTCCGAAGCTCCGTTCGGCCACGGGGGCGCCCCAGACCGCTACCACGTCCATTCGTGTCATACCCGGGCGCACCGTGCCCGTATCCACCGGAGTCCATGGCTCATCCACCAGGGCCACCGGTCGTCGAGCCGGTTGCTGGGGCGGAGGCTCGACGGGTTGCTGTGGGGTGGTCGTGTCGACCTGTACGGGCTCCGGGGACTCTACCGGCGTGGTGTCCGGCTGTGCAGGTGCCTGTGCCACGGCCGTGGTATCGACGGCGGTCGTGTCAGCCTCTTCCTGGCTCAGAAAGGGCAGCTTGTCACAGCCCAGTGCCGCTCCGCAAAGCGCGACGGTTGCTGCCAGCAAAGGCCATCTCATCGGCTCCCTCCTATGAAGAGCTCAGCGTACCGCAATGCCCGCTGCCGCCCGAGCGCTCCCCCATGCCTCCCAGTACACGGTCGTAGCCAGAAAGATACTAGGATTCTTGGCCGTTATCGCAAACATGGGTGCCCCTGGTCCCCATTGGCCCCGGTCTGGCTACCGCTCCTGGGCCGGGGGCTCACGCCACCTTCGCCGCTTCGGGGCCTCGCTGTCGCGCACGATGAAGGGGATCGTCCGCCGCGCCCTGGCGCCCTCCCTCGGCTCCTCCTCGCCCCGTTCCAGGAACCCGGTTACCGCCGCCCGAACGATCCCGTACGACGTGTACGCAATCCCGAGCGGGAAGAAGAAGATGTCCCGCCCCCAGATAGCGAAGCCGATGATGGTCAGGTTGACCGCCAGTCCCAGCCGTCCGTGCCACGTGCGGATCCCGATGCGTGGCAGCCTGGCGTATTGGATGTTGCTGACCATCGCCAGGCTGAGGGCAATGATCAGGAAGATCAGGATCTGATTCCACGGCAGGCTAGCGAGCTGAGACTGATAGAACTCCGTTCGGGTGAACGGATAGTACGTAGCCAGGGTCATCCCAGCTGCCGGTGACGGCATGCCCGTGAAGCTAGCGTGCGGGGCATCACCAGCCTGGACGTTGTACCGGGCCAGACGCAGGGCCACGCACACCATGAACCCATAGAGGAAGATCCACGCGAACTGGCCTTGTGCCGAGAAGTGCAGAAAGTAGAGGAGCACGGCGGGCGCGATCCCAAAGCTGACGATGTCCACCAAGGAGTCCAGCTCCGCACCGAACCGTGACCCCGTCTTGCTCACGCGGGCGAGCAACCCATCCATCATGTCGAGCACACCCGCGATCACGATCCACCAGCTCGCGAGGTAGAATTCCCGCTGGGAGGCGAGCACGATGGACCAGATTCCGAAGAAGAGGTTCGCCAGCGTGAAGATGCTGGGGACGACGATGATGGCCCGGCGCATGCGCCGTCGATGCCGCGTCTTCCGTCTCATTGTGGCCACTCCGCTACGATGGTGAGGCCGGCCTTGGTCCGGTCACCGACGCTAACGCGAACCCGGGCTTCGCGTGGCAGGAATGTGTCTACCCGCGACCCGAATCGAATCATGCCGAGGCGCTCGCCCTGGTGCACCGCCTCGCCGACCTGCGGGTCCGTCACGATCCGGCGCGCCAGGAGGCCGGCGATCTGCCGGATGAGAAGCGTCCCGTGGACCGTGTGAACCCCCAGGGACACCTGTTCGTTGTGCTCGCTGGCCTTGTCCAACGTCGCGTTGAAGAACCTCCCGCGGCGATAGTGGCGGTGATTGACTGTGCCGCTGACCGGGTGACGGTTCACATGAACATCAAACACATTCATGAACACCGAGACACGAGTAGCAGGTCGCTCCAGGAAGGTCGGCTCGTCCACCTCAACGATGCTCACTACCCTGCCGTCCGCCGGCGCCAGTACAATGCCGTCGCCGCGGGGCCCGTTACGGGCTGGATCGCGGAAGAACCAGGGCACCCATGCCGTGAGCGGGCACCAGAGCACCGCCGGCACGATCCACCACCCTCCACGCCACCAGGCCAGCCCAATCAGCACCGCCAGGAACATCACGCTGGCTGCAACGAATGGGCGGCCCTCAGGAGCAATGCTCACGGGCTGGCCAGCAGAGTGTCGCCGGTGATCCGGAGGTAGGCATCCCGGTACCGTGTGCTCATCGCCTGCACGACAGCCTCGGGGAGTGCCGGCGGCGGCGGATTGCCGTTCCATTCTCCGCTCTGTCGCAGTTCATCGAGGTGGTCGCGGAGGGGTTGCTTGTCGAAACTGGGCTGGCTGCGTCCCGACTGGTACTGATCGGCGGGCCAGAAGCGGGATGAATCCGGTGTGAGGAGCTCGTCGATCACCAGCAGGTTGCCGCTCGTGGTGTGGCCGAATTCGAACTTCGTGTCCGCGATGATGATTCCTCGACGTATGCTCTGCTCGGCGGCGGTAGTGTACAGCGCCGTGCTCCGGTCGCGCAGCTGGTCAGCTAGTTCCGCACCAAGCGCGTCACGCACCTGGTCGAACGTGATGTTCTCGTCGTGGCCCGTCTCGGCCTTGGTGGCCGGTGAGAAGACCGGGGGATCCAGCTTGACGCTCTCGGTCAGGCCTTGGGGCAGCGGCTCACCCGCGAGCGTCCCCGCCTGGCGGTACTCCTTCCACGCCGATCCGGCAAGATAGCCGCGCACGACACACTCGAACGGGATCGGTGCCGTCCGGCGTGCCAGCATCGCACGCCCGGCGATCACCTGCCGGTGCTCCGCCAGCGCGGGAAGGCGGGCAATGATCTCCTCGGTGTCGGCAGAGATGAAGTGGCTGGGGGCCACAGCGGCCAGCTGGCGGAACCAGTAGGCGCTCATCTGCGTGAGCACGGTTCCCTTATGGGGAATCGGCTCTGCCATCACCACATCGAAGGCGCTGACTCGATCGCTGGCGACCAGGAGCAGCGTGTCGTCATCGACCTCATACACCTCACGAACCTTGCCCCGGCGAACCAGGGGAAGGGGCAGGGCACTGTCGGTCAGGGGCGCAGAACTCATACGGTGACCGCTGCCTGGTCAGATACCGCGTAGGGTTTGAGCGACTCCAGCACCTCCTCCACCGGGCCATCCAAGAAATCGCGTACCTGTTCCGGTGCGCGTCCCACGTATCGCGCCGGATCGAGCTCCGCCCGCAGCTGCTCTGCGGGCACGCTGGCAAAGGCGGGGTCGGCAGCAAGGCGCTCGAGAAGATCGTTTGCGCCGCCCTCGGCCATCGCGGCCGCCACGCCGCGACTGTGCCGCCGAATGACTTCGTGGAGCTGTTGACGATCACCACCCGCCTCGACGCCGAGCATGAGCCATCGCTCAGTCGCCATGAACGGCATGACCCGCTCAACGTTTCGCCGCACGATGGTTTGCTGTACCTCGAGTCCGGCACTCACATTGGTGCACAAGACGAGAATGGCATCGGTGGCGAGGAATGCGTCCGGCAGCGCCAGGCGTCGGTTGGCTGAGTCATCGAGTGTCCTCTCCAACCACTGCGTCGCCACCGTGTGGTGCGCGTTGGCCTGCAGGGAAAGGACGTAGCGGGCGAGCGCGCACACCCGTTCCGTGCGCATGGGGTTGCGTTTGTACGGCATGGAACTCGAACCCACCTGCTCTCGCTCCGCCGGCTCCATCACCTCTTGTTCGTGTTGCAGGAGGCGCACGTCATTGGCGAACTTCGCCGCTGACTGCGCGACGCCGCTCAACGCGTCGAGCACACGGCTGTCGACCTTCCGGGTGTACGTCTGTCCGCTCACGGCAACCGTGCTAGCGAAGCCGAACGCCTCCGCCACCCGCTGGTCTAGCTGTCGGACCCTGTCGTGGTCGCCGTGGAACAGTTCGAGGTAGCTGGCTTGGGTGCCTGTGGTGCCCTTACAGCCGCGAAACGGCAACGAGTCGGCGAGGCCGCGCAACGCCTGGGCATCCAGCAGGAAGTCCTGCAGCCACAGCGTGGCGCGCTTTCCCACCGTGGTGAGCTGCGCCGGCTGGAAGTGGGTGTAGGCGACGGTGGGAAGTCCGCCGTACCGCGCGGCGAATGCCCTGAGAGCCTGGACCACCGCCGCGACCCGTGCCAGCAACAGGCGCACTCCGTCCCGCATCACAATGAGATCGGCATTGTCGGTCACGTAGGCACTCGCCGCGCCGAGGTGGAGAAATGGTCGAGCAGCTGGTGCCTGGTCACCGAAATGGTGGATGTGCGCCATGACATCGTGGCGGATCCGATGCTCGTACTGGCGTACCTCCTCCAGATCCACGTCATCCAGATGCGCCTGCATCTCCTCGATCGCGGCCTGTGGAATCCCAATCCCCAGCCGTTGCTGTTCCTGGGCGAGCGTGAGCCACAGCTGTCGCCACACGCGGGAGCGATGCTCCGCCGTCCACAACCGCAACATGGCGGGGGAGGCGTACCGGGAACTCAGCGGTGACTCGTAGCGAGCTTTGTCGGTCATCGGACGTAGAAGTCGGTCCATCCCCGGCCGCCGCTGCGCTCGAAATAGACTCGGATCGGCGCACGGCTGCCTGCGGCTTCGCGAAAGACCCGTTGCACGTCTTCCGCGTGAGTGATCTGCTGCCGATTGATGCGAAAGATGACATCTCCCGCCTGGAGTCCCGTGCTGCGCCCGGCTGCAGCACCAATCTCGTAGACGAGAGCACCCTGTTCGCTTCGAATGCCACGTTCCTGACGAATCGGAGGCGTCACGGTGATCAACTCAATCTGCCCCAACACGGAGACTCGCTCGGCCAGTGACGTCGGCAGGTCCTGGACGGCGACACTGGCACGGCGCTCCCGCCCATCGCGGCGGAAAACGATGCGCAGGTTGTCACCTGGACTCACGTCGAGCTTCACCGCCTCCCAATCGAGGAACGTACGCAGCAGGCGCCTGCCTGCTGATACCAGAACGTCGCCATCGCGCATGCCCGCTCTGGCCGCCGGACTCCCCCCTGCGACCGCTGTGATGAGGAGCCCGCCGGTCCGCTTCCAGTCGCGCAGTCGATCGGAGCCTGCAACGCTCACGCCAACCCAGGACCGCCGCACCTCTCCGTACCGCTGCAGCTCCCGGGCAATGCGAAGTGCGCGTTCGATGGGAATGGCGAACCCGACGCCGACCGATCCGCCGCTTGCGGAGAAGATGGAACTGTTCACCCCCACCACCTCACCCAGCGCGTTGATCAACGGCCCCCCACTGTTGCCGGGATTGATCGCTGCATCGGTCTGGATCATGCCCACGTAGACGGTCTCGTCCTCACCCGAGGGGATGATGTTTCGGCCCACAGCGCTCACCACGCCAGCCGTCACCGAAGGTTCGGTATTGCCCAGGAGATAGCCATAGGGATTCCCGATTGCCACTACCCACTCGCCGATCATGAGATCGGCGCTCGTTCCGATGGGCACCGTCCGGAAGTCTCCGCCGTCAATCCTGAGGACCGCGATGTCGGTGAGCGGATCCTCCCCCAGGAGGGTGGCCTGGTAGTCGGTGCCATCACGAGTCGTGACCACAATGTCAGATGCGCCTCCGGTCACGTGCTCGTTGGTGATTACTACCCCGTCAGGAGAGATGATGAACCCGGAGCCGAGTCCCTGGACTTCCCGCTCGAACCCCCGCGGCATCCAAAGCCAATCGAACACACTCCGGGGCACGCGACGCTCCCGGCGCACGACGTTGACGCTCACGACGGCCGGCGCTACCCGCGCGGCGGCTTCGACGATGGCAGAGTTGCGTGAAGCCGCAATACTCTGACTGAGCTGGACCCGCGGCGCCACCATTGTATCCTGGGCAGCCGCAGGACTGGAAACCCGCACCGGGGGAGGATTCCTTACCGGAGCCGAGTCGGCAACGCGCGCAGAGCCGGTGGCCTGCGGCGTGGTATCACTGCACGTCACAGCCAGCGAAGCGAGGACGGCGATGCTAGCTCTCAACGTTGACCCTGGTTCGGGCGACGAGTTTGCTCCAGTCGTTGAGGAACTTGTCCAGGCCGCGATCCGTGAGGGGGTGCAGTAGCAGCTTCTTGAGCACCCCCGTCGGTATGGTGGCGACGTCGGCTCCAACCATGGCCGCTTCTGCCACATGCCGGGGATGTCGGATCGAAGCTGCCAGAATCTCCGTCTCGAGACCGTAGTTGTCGAAGATCAGCCGGGCCTCGCGGACGATCTCCATGCTGTCGTGGCCGATGTCATCAAGCCGGCCCAGGAACGGGGACACGAACGTAGCGCCAGCCTTGGCGGCGAGAAGGCACTGCACCGAGCTGAACGCCAGTGTGACGTTGGTCTTGATGCCGTCTGCAGTGAGCCGGCGCACCGCCACCAAGCCGTCCTCCAGCATGGGGATCTTGACCACGATGTTCTCGCCGAGCTTGGCAAGCTCCCGGGCCTCCCGATACATCCCCTCCGCATCCACCGCGACGACCTCCGCGCTGACCGGGCCATCCACCAGCGAGCAGATCTCCTTGAGGACGTCATGGGGCTCCACGTCACCCGCGTGCTGGTTCAGCAGCGTCGGGTTGGTGGTGACGCCATCAATCAGCCCGGCTTGGGACGCCCACCGGACTTCGCCGAGGTCGGCAGTGTCGAGGAAGAGTTTCATCAGTCACATCCCTGGTTGAGGTGGGGGTATCGAGCGCCTGTCAGATACAGACCGTGGGCCGGTGCCGGCGGGCTCGCCTCCCGGTTGCTGCTGCTTCGCAGTAGCCTCGCGACATCCTCAACCGGCCGCCGACCGCGTCCCACATCGACCATGGTGCCTACCACGAACCGGACCATGCGGTGCAGAAACCGATCCGCTTCGATGGTAAAGATAAAACCTTCGTTATTGGGGCGCGCCTGCCACTCCGACACGCTCACCTTGCAGCGATAGTGCGGCTTGCGCTGTCCCACGGCCGAGTATGCGCGAAAGTCGTGTTCGCCCAGGAACGTGGCCGCGCCCCGGTCGAGCGCGCGGTGATCGAGCGGTACGCCAAGGGCCCATTCAAATGGGTGGCGAAAGGGAGAGGAGGCCCCAGGATCGCACCCGACCACGTAGCGATACCGCCTGCTGATCGCGTCTCGCCGCGCATGAAAACCCTCGGGCGCCAGACCGATGCGGGCCACCCACAGGTCGTTCGGTGTGAGAGCCCGCAGTGCCCGCAGCAGCTCCCGCGGTTCCCACTCACGGACCAGGCGAAAGCTCACCACCTGCCCCAGGGAATGCACTCCGGCGTCCGTGCGGCCCGCCGCATGGGTGACCACCCGCTGGCCCGCTAGTCGCTGTAGCACGCTCTCGAGCTCCCCTTGAACGGTTCGATGAGAGGCTTGGCGCTGCCAGCCGGCGAAGTGGTGGCCTGTGTAATGGAGGACAGCGTAGAACGGGACGCCCGGCATGCGTCGCAAAGATAGGATGGGGCATAGCCTAGCGGCAAGCGACGCAAGCACTTGCAGCAATTGACAAAGTCCCCGGTTTCCGAGAACGTTGATCTCTTATCACACAGAACCGATCTGGAGCTCTGCTGGTCGAGTCCCACATGGACGCACCCGTAGCTCGTGCCTTGAGGTCCCTGGCCGACGGCCGACGGCTGGGGGAATCGCTCACCCAAGAGGCCTTTGGGCAGGTCATGCTTGGCGAGGCCACGCCTGCCCAGGTCGGTGCCCTCCTCCTCGGTCTGAGAGTCCAGGTGGAGACCGCGGACGAGATCACCGGTGCCGTCAAGGCACTGAGGGCGGCGATGGTTCGCGTCGAGGTAGCCGATCGCAGTCGCCTGGTGGACACCTGCGGCACCGGGGGCGGAGCGATCACCACGTTCAACATCTCCACTGCGGCAGCCCTCGTAGCGGTCGGGGCAGGCGCGGTGGTAGCGAAGCACGGCAACCGCTCTTACACGTCCCAGTGCGGCTCGGCCGACGTGTTACAGGCTCTGGGCATCCCCATCGCGACGGACTCCGCCGGGGTCACCCGGCTCCTGGAACGCGCGGGGATGGCGTTCCTGTTTGCACCGGCGTTCCACCCGGCAATGCGTCACGTGGCGCCCGTGCGCCGCGAGCTCGCGATAGCCACCATCATGAACGTCATTGGACCGCTGGCCAATCCGGCAGGTGTGTCGCGGCAGCTCCTGGGCGTCGCGGATCCAGAGCGGGCCCCCGTGATCGCCGAGGCGCTCCGCCGCCTTGGAGCAGAACACGCCCTGGTGGTCCACGGCACGATCGGAATGGACGAGATCGCACCGACCGGGTCAACAGCCATGTGGGAGGTCCACGGCGGGCAGCTACGCAACTATGTCATCGACCCGTCCTCCTATGATCTGCGGCACGACGATATTGCGGCTCTGGCGGGAGGTGAGCCAGCAGAGAACGCTGCCCGTGTCACCCGACTGCTGCTTGATCCCGGCTCGGATCCCGCCGGGAGAGCAGCGGTTGCCCTCAATGCGGGTGCCGCGGTCTACGTGGCGGGGCTTGGCGGAAGCCTTCAGGAGGGAATCGAACAAGCACTCACTGCGCTCGAGGAAGGACGGGGAGCCAGCGCCCTCGAGCGCCTGAAACGGGAAAGCGGGGTCAGTACCTCCGAATGACTCCGACAACCACTCCCTGTATGAGCACGTTGTCTTCGTGCACCCGGATGGGGCGGCTGTTCTCGTTTGCCGGTTGCAGGCGAATCCATCCACCGGGCTCGCGGTAGAAACGCTTGACCGTCGCTGAGGTGCCTTCCACCAGGGCGATTACCATCTCGCCGTTATCGGCGTGATCGCGACCGTGGACTACCACACAATCGCCACTCGCTATGTGTTCGTCGATCATCGAGTCGCCGCGCACACGCAGGACGTAGCACTTGCCCCGGCGAGGAATGAGATCGTTGGGGACTGTGAGAGTCTCAGGGGTAGTCACCGCCTCGATGGGCTCGCCAGCCGCCACCAGGCCCAAGAGTGGCAGCTCGGTCGCGCCCGCCTGGCCCGACACCGGCAGCATCTCGATCGATCGGCTTTCATTATGGCCACGCTGGATGTAGCCCTTGCGCTCCAGGTTGGTGAGGTGCTCATGCACGGTGGCCAGTGACCTGAACGAGAAGCGCTCGGCAATCTCCTCGAACGAAGGCGCGTAACCGTGTTCTGTGATATAGCTTTGCAGGTAGTCCAGAATCTGCTTCTGACGCCGTGTCAGTGGCATGGCTGGCTCCTGGCGGACGGTGACCGAAAAAAGGCCGAAGACAATATACCCGAATACACCCCGAACCACAACAAGCTCACATGACGGTGACACTGCAGCACATCTTAGAGGTTGCCCAGCAACGAGTTGGTGCGCTGCGGGAGCGTCGAGCCGAATTGGAAGTCGCCGCCCGGGGCGCACCCGGCGCCCCAGCGTGGAGTACGGCCTTTGGCGCGGACGAGGTCGCAGTCATCGCTGAGATCAAGCGTCGTTCCCCCTCGGCAGGGATCATCGCTGGAGATGTCGATCCCGCGAGCCACGCTGCCGCCTACGCCGCAGGGGGAGCGAGGGCAATCTCCGTGCTGACTGAGGGCCCGCACTTTGGGGGCTCGCTAGAGGACCTGGAGCTAGTGCGTCGGGTGGTACCGTTGCCGCTGCTCCGCAAGGACTTCATTCTCGACCCGGTCCAGCTCTACGAGGCTCGTGTGGCTGGCGCTAGCGCCGTGCTCCTGATCGTCCGTGCCCTCGATTCAGCGCAACTCGCCGAGCTTGCCGCAGCGGCGGGGGAACTGGGGCTGGGACGCCTGGTGGAGGTCCACGCCACCGAGGAGCTCGAGCGAGCCCTCGCCGTCGAGCCAGAGTCGGTGGGTGTCAACAGCCGTGATCTGGAGACCTTCGAGGTGGATGTGAGGAGAGTCCGCGACATCATCAGGCAGGTGCCCCAGAATACTGTAGCGGTGGCCGAGAGCGGCCTCAGGGACCGGAGCGACGTGGAGCGGGCGGCCGAGTGGGGTGCGGATGCTGTGCTGATTGGGACCGCCTTTTCCGGTGCTGGCGACCCGCAGTCGGCCGTACGGAGCCTCGCGGGGGTCGCCCGGCGGGGGCGTCGGGGTGGCAGGGGAAGCTGAGATGGGAGCACGTCGCCGAGGGAGCCGTTTGTCGTGACCACACAAACTGCCGCCCCGGAGTCAGGGCGCTTCGGCCCGTTTGGGGGCCGCTATGTGCCGGAAACGCTGATGGCGGCGTTGGAGGAGCTGGCCGAGGTCTATGACGAGGCCAGGCAGGATGCGGCCTTTAAGCAGGAACTGGACGACTTGCTCGGTACCTACGCCGGGCGGCCCACGCCCCTGTCGGAGGCGCCCCGCATTTCGGAGAAGGCTGGCTGCCGGCTGCTATTGAAACGGGAGGACCTCACGCATACTGGTGCGCACAAGATCAACAACACGCTGGGTCAGGTCCTGCTTGCGCTACGCATGGGGAAGCGGCGGATCATCGCCGAGACCGGTGCCGGCCAGCACGGTGTGGCAACAGCCACGGCATGTGCGCGTTTTGGTCTCGAGTGCGTCGTGTACATGGGTGAGGAGGACATGGCGCGCCAACGCCTCAACGTCTTCCGGATGGAGGTGTTGGGAGCCGAGGTGATTCCGGTCAGCTCGGGGACCCGGACCCTCAAGGATGCGACCAGTGAGGCGCTGCGCGATTGGGTCACCAACGTGACGACAACGCACTACGTGCTCGGGTCAGTGGTTGGACCTGACCCCTTTCCCCGCATTGTGCGGGACTTTCAAACCGTCATTGGACGAGAGGCGCGAGCGCAGGTGCTGGAGCTAACCGGTCAGGTTCCGCACTCGGTGGTCGCGTGCGTGGGTGGGGGATCGAATGCGCTGGGTATCTTCCATGGATTCCTCGACGATGACGAGGTCACGCTGGTGGGGGTCGAGGCGGGCGGTACGGGACTCACCGGCGGCCGACACGCTGCGTCCTTGGCGGCTGGTAGTCCCGGAGTACTGCATGGGTGTCTCAGCTATCTGTTGCAGGACAGCGACGGCCAGGTGCAGCCGGCGCACTCGGTGGCAGCGGGGCTCGACTATCCGGGCGTGGGACCCGAGCACGCCTACTTGCGCGATTCAGGACGCGTGCAGTATTTCACGGTGACTGATCAACAGGCTCTCGAAGCTTTCTACTTGTTAGGTCGGACGGAGGGCATCCTGCCGGCCCTGGAGAGTGCACACGCTCTTGCGTGGGTGCTCGAGTCCGGCATCGGGTGGTCGCAGTCAGATGTGGTACTCCTCAATCTGAGCGGTCGTGGCGACAAGGACGTGGCGCACGTGGCACGCATGGAAGAGCGTTCCCGATGACCGGCCCCACGACGCAGGATCGAGACCAGGCTAAAGGCGTCTCCGTCGTCGAGCACCTCATGCAGGTACTCGTCAGAGGGCTACGCGCCGTCCAATTGTACCTCCCGAACAATCCGGTCTACCAACGTGCGATCGAGAACGTCCGTCGGGCGACCGAGCCCGTCTGGGAGGAATGCGCCGAGCTCGAGCTGAAGGTATCCGAAACGGACTTCGCGTGGGACGACCACGTAGTGCTGTCGCAGCCGAACAAGTCCGACAGCATTGCGTGGGTACTCTACAAGGACGGCGTGCGGAGGGTCACAATGACGCCCGGCGCCGAGGATGACGAGATCGTTCGGTTCCTCAATGTGATTCACAAGGCACGCACGCTCCCTCCGGAAGCACCTGACGACCTCCTGACTCTGCTGTGGGCACAGGATTTTCAACTGATCCGCTATGTCGTCGTTGAGCTCACGCTGGACGACGTGAAACCCATAACCCGGTCGGATGCGGACACGGACCTGAGTTCGGGCTCGGTGGGGGCCGCGGTGGCAGCGGAAGAAGAAGAATCGGCAGTGGAGGCGAAGCAGCCGGAGAGTCTGCAGCAGTCCGTCAGGGCAGACGCTGAGGAGGAAGAGGGACCCACCGGGGTCATCAGGATGGAGGAGTTCGACTCGACGCTCTACTTCTTGGACGACGAGGAGATCGGCTACCTCAAGAAGGAGATCGAACGCGAATACGACCAAGACCTCCGGGCCAACGTCCTCTCGATGCTGTTCGATCTGCTGGAACTGCAGACGTACAGCACGGTGCGCGCCGAATTGATTTCGATCCTGGAGAGCTTCATTCCGTACCTGTTAGCGGTCGGTGACTTCCGGTCGGTGGCCGGCATCCTCAAGCAGATCCGCCTCGTGCTCGAGCGGGCCCGGGAGCTCCTGCCGGAGCACCGGGAAACGCTGGAGAATCTCCCGGCGAAGCTATCGGAGCCGGACACGTTGGGCCAGCTGTTACAGTCACTGGACGAAGCGCACGTTCATCCCAGCAAGGAAGAGCTGACCGAGCTGTTTCGCGAGCTTCGGCCCGAGGCACTGGAGGCGGTCTTCGAATGGCTGCCCAGGTTGACCAATGAGCGGGTGCGGTCGTTGTTGGACGCGGCGGCGCAGCGCCTGGCGCAGGCGCATCCCCGACACCTGGCGGATGCCCTGCAGTCAGATGATGAGGCCGTGCTGCTCGAGACGGTTCGGCTGGTCAGTCAGCTCAAGCTTCCCCCGGTGGTGCCTGTGCTAGGTGAGCTCCTCCAGAGAGCCGGTTCGCGCGTGAAGCGTGCCGTCGTCGAAGCACTAGCCACCATCGGCACTCCTGGTGCGATGCAGCAGCTCGAGAAGGCCATCGACGACGCAGATCGCGACGTGCGAGTCGGCGCCGTCCGGGCCATGGCAGAGCAGGGGCACCGAGGTGCCTTTCCGGCGATCGAGGCGGCAGTCACTGGCAGATCGCTGCGCGATGCCGACCTCACCGAGAAGACGGTGTTCTTCGAAGCATACGGTGCCCTGGCAGGACCCGCGGGCATCGCAACGTTGGAGCCGATGCTCCGCGCCAGGGGGTTCATGCGTCGCAAGGTGGATCCGCAGATTCGGGCGTGCGCGGCGATGGCCCTCGGCAAGATCGCGTCGCCAGAGGTGAAGGTGATTCTCAAGGCGGCAGCAGCAGACAAGGCCCCGCTGGTGCGGAATGCTGTGAACAAGGCCTTACGCGAGCTAGGCTGAGATGGTCGAGTCAGATCGCCGCGAGCTTGGTGCCAGGCCATCCATGGCCGACACGGTGCAGAGCACGGAGGTCATGCTGCGGCAGGCCGGCCGGGAGTTCCTCCTCGACCTATACGCCGTACTGCGGAACCTGAAGCTGTACCCCCTGGAGAACCAACAGGTGCAGCGGTCGCTGGACGAGCTCGATGCCACCGCAAAGCGGCTACTTGGCCTCGAGCAAGAACTTGAAGTGCTGATTGCCGGCGAGTTCATTTTCGTCAACTCCACGCGCCTCAGACTCGATCTCGACAACTTCGCGTCCTTCAGTCACATCCTCACCACGCTGCGTCAGGTCGGCGTCGGCGTGATCCGCGCCGACGAGGGCGTGGAACGGAGGGAGTGGCAAATCCTGCTCTCGCTGCTACTGAGCTTCGCCGCGCGCGAACTGGCCCCCAACAAGGTCTACGAGCTCCAGCAAAAGCTGGTACAGGCAGGCGTGACCCACGTGGAGGTGGAACCTCCTGTCGAAACGGACGAGCAGCTTGCCAGCGAAGAGAAGGCCAAGGAGGTCGCCAAGCGCACGTACGAGCGGACCGTGGCCGTCACGAAGGAGGTGGTCAACAGTATCCGAATGGGGCGGAGCGCAAGTGTGAAGAAGGTGAAGCGCGCGGTGCAGGGCATTGTCGATCAAGTGCTCAAGAACGAGGTGTCACTGATCGGGCTCACCACGATTCGCGACTACGATGAGTACACGTTCACCCATTCGGTGAATGTCACGATCTTCGCCTTGTCCATCGGCAAGCGGCTCGGCCTCACCAAGCTCCAGCTGTACGATCTCGGAATGGCAGCCCTGTTCCACGACGTGGGCAAGAGCCGTGTACCGCTCGAGGTGCTGAACAAGGACGGAGCGCTCAGCGACGACGAATGGCGCATGATGCAGGCGCACCCGTGGTTAGGCGTGCTGACGCTGTTCGGTCTACGCGGCTACGGCGAGATTCCGTATCGCTCCATGATCGTGGCTTTCGAACACCATATGAAGATCGACTTGACCGGGTATCCCAAGACGATCCGGCCCCGCACGCTGTCCGTGTTCTCCAAGATCGTGTCAGTCGCTGATGCCTTCGACGCAGCAACCACTCGACGCTCGTACCAGACCCTACCCCTGCAGCCGGCCGAGGTACTGCGGGAACTGTGGACGAACCCCCGCCGCGGGCAGGATCCTGTGTTGGTCAAGGCCTTCATCAACCTGACGGGGATCTACCCTGTCGGGACCTGCGTCATTCTCGACACCTATGAGCTCGGTATCGTCAACTCTGCCAACCCGGACATCACACACCTTGCTCGCCCGGTGGTGCGCATCGTGGCAACGGCTGACGGGGCGCGCGTAGACTCCGGGGAGTTCGTGGACCTAGCGGAGACGAACCCCGACGGATCCTTCAAACGATCTATCATCAAGGTGACCGACCCCGACAAGTACGGGATCAACCCCTCCGACTACTTTGTCTGACGCAGCCGTCCGGGCGCAGTGGCAGCGCCTACGAGAGTTGCAGCGGATCGCGCTGATTCCGTACCTCACTGCTGGCTATCCCACCCGAGACGCCAGCTTGTCCGCGCTCACCATGGTGGCCGAGGCGGGAGCGGACTTCGTGGAGATCGGGATTCCGTTTACCGATCCCCTGGCTGACGGGCCGGTCATCCAGCGCTCCACCCAGGTGGCGCTGGAGGGAGGCATGACCGTGGGGGGCATGCTGGAGCTCGTACGGGAAGCCGCCTTGGATCTACCGGTCATCGCCTTCGGCTACCTGAACCCCATCCTCGCGTACGGGCTTCCGCGGTTCCTAGACGACGCCGCCGAAGCCGGCATTGCCGGCTTGCTCCTCACCGACCTGCCCGGCGGCGAGGACTTGGAGCTCGAGAGTGCAGTCCGCCGCAGCGACCTCGCTCTCATTCCGCTGGTAGCGCCGACCACGCACGAGAGCCGGGTAGCCAGGATGCTGCGGCATGCCGAGGGGTTCGTATACGTGATCTCGCGGCTCGGCGTGACGGGTCCGGCCACGACGCTTGATGCCACAGTGGAGGCAACGGTGGCGCGGGTGCGGAAGGTGACCGACCTCCCCGTGGCCGTGGGGTTCGGCATTGCGACGGGCGAGCAGGCGGTGCGAGCGGCGGGCTACGCTGACGGCGTGGTGGTCGGAAGTGCCCTGGTCCGCTGCCTGGCCGACGGGCTCGGCCAGGGTAGGATGCTCATGGAGGAACTGCGCAGTGCCTTGGATCAGGCTGCGGCCAGCCCGAGGGCGAACTAGCATGGCTCCCACGGTGCGCAGCTTCGGGAACCTCTATGTTGTCGGACTCTCCCTGCTCGGCCCGCTGCTGCTCGGAGCGGTGCTGCTGACGGACCTGGCGTGGGCCGAGTGGTGGCGCGAGTTCGCAATCATGCTTGCTGCCACTGTGCTGCTGCGTAGCTCGCAGCTCGCGCTAGGCAAGTATGCGTATGTCTCCCAGGTCGGCGTGGTCGCCCTCGCGGGAACCATCCTGGCGGGACCCGCTCCTACGGTCACCGCCATCGGCGTGGGAGTTGTCGCTGCGGACTGGCTGATCCATCGGAAACACCCTCGGGCAGCGTGGATCAACGCCTCCCGGGAAGTCCTCAGCCTGGTGGCGGCGGTCGGTTTCTATGCGGCGACCCTCGCAGCCACGGGTGCTCCGCAGCCGCTCTCGCTCGATGGCCTGCCAGCCCTGGCTATCCTCACCGTCAGCTACTTCGTGATCTCCAGAGCGCTGTTCTACTACACACTCGCCATCCGTGAGAAGCTGACCGCACGCGAGCGGCTATTCGTCCTGCGCTACGAGATCGTAGCCTATGGGCTCACCCTGGGCGCGGCGGGCGCCGTGTTACTCACGTTCGTCCTCCTTCCGCCCGTGGGCTGGCCGTTTGTGATCGCGCCAGTGCTCTTCGCCGCCCTCATCTTCAGACGGTTGCTCGAGGAGGCGATCCAAGCCGAAGAGCTTAACAAGATCCAAGGCATGGAGCTGGTGGTCACGAGCAATGCCCGCCTCGAGGACGCCCTTGGACAGATCGAGTGGCTCGCCCATCGAATTCTCGACTGGCGTGACTTCCGCGTCCTCCTGCGTCGTGGAGAGCAGCTGACCGTCGCCTATCACGGGCGAGTCGCTGCGGGGGCTGGGATCGAGACCCCAGGGGGACTCGAGGAGTTGCGGGACGCTGCGGTCACCACCCGCGAACCGGTCGTCGTCCAAGATGCCGAACGCGATCCCCGCGCCATCCATTTCCCGGCGGAAATCCGGAGTCTCGTGATTCAGCCGCTGCTTTTCGGGAATGAGGTGCTTGGCACTCTCGAGCTGGACCATCACAAACGATGGACCTATGGCCGACTCCAGCTCGCCCTGATTGAGACGTGTGCCCGCCGGATCGCCACGGTCGTGCGCATCGCCGGGTTGCGCAAGCCACTGCTAGACACAGTCGAACGGGTCGGCGCGCAGGTTCGGGGACTCGGCGAGCTGGCGGAGGCACTCGGCAGTTCCGCGTCGGCCATGGCCACTTCGACGGAGGCAATTGGCTGTGGTCTCGAGGAGCAAGACGCCGTCGTCGCTGAAGGGCTCGACGCCGCTCGGGAGCTCAGTGACGCGACACAGCAGGTCGTTGTCGATAGCTCGGACGCGGCGCGGGCGAGCGGTAGCGCAAGTGAGGTTGCCGAGCGGCATCGGCGCACGATCCGCGAGGCGATGGAGCGCCTGGTGGCGCTCGAGTCATTCGTCGCCGAGAGTTCGGGACGGGTGACCGAGCTGAGCACTGCCACACGGCGGATCGTGAAGTTCTTGGCGTCGATCCGGGAACTGGCAGACCTCACCAATCTCCTGGCCCTCAACGCAGCCATCGAGGCCGCTCGGGCGGGCACACATGGGAGGGGCTTCGCCGAGGTGGCGCGGGAGGTCCGGAGCCTAGCGGAGCAGAGCGCGCAGGCGACGCTCGAAGCTGGCCAGCTGGTGGAGGAAATGCAGATGCGGCTGGGCGAGGTTGTCGAGCAGATTCGCCGTGGTCAGGCGGCCGTGGGCGGCGTCGAGAAGCTGAGCACGGAAGGTCTCGAGGCCTTGGCTGCCATCGTCGGAGCCACGCACGACGCCACCGAGCATGCTCAGCGAATCGCCGAGACCGCCGAGGGTCAGAACGCCGCGTTACTGCGCCTCGGGGAGCGGATCGGTGGGGTCGCCCAAATCTCGACACGCAATCGCGCCGACACCGGCGTCGTCCTCGAGCAGGCCAAGGAAATTGCCAGAGGCGTGGACGAGATGGGACGCGCTTCCCGCGAACTCGATGCCGTGGCCGCCATCCTAGCCGACCTCACGAGGCGCGTGACGGCAGGCGAATCCGACGTGGGGTTTTGACAGTCCATATCACTCCGCTATACCATTCCGCCGTGCAAGCACGAGATAGCATTTCCCTGAAGGGCATGCGGTTTCACACTCTGGTGGGACTGCTGCCGCATGAGAAACTGGTCCCCCAGCCACTGGAGCTCGACCTGACGGTGTGGCTCTCGCTCAAGGACGTCGGCGAGACGGACTCACCAAGCCATCTCCTTGACTACCGTGACCTCTACAACTTGGTGGCCGACACCGTCGGCGCGAGTCACCATCGGCTGCTCGAGGCCCTGTGTGCCAAGATCGCCGAGCGCGCCCTCGAGCTGAGCGGGGTCGAGCGGGTTCAGGTCGCGGCGCGCAAGCCACATGCACCGATCAAGGGTCCCGTCGACTATGTTGAGGTCGTATTGGAGCGCGCTCGTGGCAAGGCCGGCTGAATGGGCGTTCATCGCCCTGGGATCCAATATGGGCAATCGGGCTGCTAGTCTGGCGTTTGCCCGAGAACGGCTTGCACAGCTGCCCGGGACGGCCATGGTGGCGGTCAGCACGATTGAAGAGACCACCCCGATCGGCCCCGAGTCGCAGGGTCCGTACCTCAACCAGATGGTGCTCCTCCGCACCAGCCTGTCGCCACGGCAGCTGCTCGAAGATTGCCTTGCGATCGAGGCCGACGCGGGTCGCTTACGACGGGAGCACTGGGGCCCGCGTACCCTCGACCTCGATATCGTGCGCTATGGTGAGCGCGCCGTGAGCGAACGCGATCTGAAGATCCCTCATCCCGAGCTGCCGAATCGTCCATTCTGGCAGCGGGAACTGGCCGAGCTGCAACCTCATGTCCGGTGAACCCAAGTCCGTCAACGTGCGTCAGCTCGCGCGAATGAAGCGGGAGAGACGGAAACTCGTCATGCTCACGGCGTACGACGCGCTCTTCGCGTCACTCGTCGATCAGGAGGGAGTGGACGTCGTACTCGTCGGCGACTCGGTCAACACGCTCTTGTGCGGCGAGGATACCACGCTCTCGGCGACGCTTGACCAGATGATCTACCACGGACGGATCGTCCGGGCCGGCGTGCGCCGCGCGTTGGTGGTCGTGGACATGCCCTTTCTCAGCTTCCAGGTCTCGATTGAGGACGCAAAACGGAATGCAGGACGCGTCCTCAAGGAAACTGGCGCGCATGGAGTGAAGCTGGAAGGGGGCGAGCCAGTGGTGCCAACGGTCCAGGCGTTGGTGGAGATCGGAATCCCGGTGATGGGCCATCTTGGCTTCACCCCCCAATCGGTGCACGCACTTGGCGGCTACCGCGTTCAGGGTCGAGACGCTGACGCCGCTGCACAGATCATCGCGGCCGCGCGGTCACTCGAGGCGGTCGGAGCGTTCAGTATCGTCTTGGAATTGATGCCCTCCAGCGTGGCCCGGCAGGTCACGGAAGCAGTGAACATTCCGACCATCGGAATAGGCTCAGGGCCGCACTGCGACGGGCAGGTGCTAGTCTTGCACGACATGCTGGGGCTGAACGAGGGCTTCCGGCCGAAATTCCTCAAGCGCTACGCAGATCTGGGAGAGGCGGTTCGCAGCGCGATCCGTACGTTCGCAAGTGACGTGCGCGAAGGTCGCTATCCCGACGCTGAGCACAGCTACGAGGAATGATCGAGATCAGTGATCCGCAGCAGATGCGAGCTTGGTCGCGCGCCGTGCGGAGCAGCGGTCAGACGGTGGGTTTTGTGGCCACCATGGGATACTTGCACGAGGGACACCTACACCTAATCGATCGCGCTCGGGAGCGTACGGACCAGGTGGTTGCAAGCATCTTCGTGAACCCCATCCAGTTCGGTCCGCAGGACGACCTCCTTCGATATCCACGCGACCTCGAACACGACCGGGCCGCCGCCCTGCAACGGGGTGCCGACTGTCTCTTCGTGCCGGACGAGTCGGTGATGTATCCCAGTCCGCCTCTGGTACGCGTTGCCCCAGGATCCCTGGCGGACCACCTCTGCGGCCCGCGGCGGCCGGGGCACTTCGAAGGCGTGCTGACCGTAGTAATCAAGCTGCTCCACATCGTCGAACCCGACGTTGCGGTGTTCGGGCGGAAGGATGCCCAACAGGCCGTCATCATTGGTCGGATGGTGGCGGACCTGAATGTCCCCACCGAGATCGACGTGGCTCCCACGTTGCGGGAAGCGGACGGACTGGCTATGAGCTCCCGCAATGTCTACCTCACTGAGGAAGAGCGGCGCGCTGCCCCGGCCTTGGCACGAGGACTCGACGCCGCACACCGGGCCTTCCAATCAGGCACGCGGGACCCGGAAGCTCTCATTGCCGCGGTAAGGCAATGCCTCGCTGCGGAACCCGAGATCGACACCGAGTACGTTGAGCTGGTGGATCAGCGATCGCTCCAACCAGTGACGAGTGTGACTGCGGACGCTCTTCTCGCAGCCGCCGTGCACCTTGGCAGCGCCCGACTCATCGACAACATCATTCTCGGTGAGGGGACGGCCGCGGACATCCGCCTCAAGGGTTGACGTAGAGAGATCCCCCGAAATGGGCGGTGTGCTGCTTCAGCTTCCCTCGTGGGCGCGGGTGACGGCGAAGCGTCGCGGCCATATCGACCGGGTTGGCGAGCTCATCGCCACATGGGCCAGGGAAATCGGTGTGTCCGACGCCGAGCGGGGGCGATGGCTGCGCGCTGTGTCCATGCACGACGCGCTCAAAGATGCGCCGAAGGAACTGCTTCGAGAGCTCGCTCCAGACCCATGGGACACAGACAGCTTGCGCCACGGACCAGCCGCCGCAGTGCTCGCCGCCCGGAACGGCGAAACCGACCGCGGTGTGCTCGATGCCGTGCGGTATCACTCGGTGGGCTATGCAGCCTGGGATGCAGTGGGGCGCATGCTGTACCTCGCGGACTACCTTGAGCCAGGTCGCTCGCGCAACCGCGAAGCGCAGAGGCGGTTGGCGGCCCGCGTCTGCGAAGATGTGGCAGGTGTGCTACGAGAGGTTGCCCGTCAGCGGATCGGCCGAATCATCGCCGCGGGCCACCCCCTCCTGCCCGAGACAATTGCATTCTGGAACTCCCTGGCATGCGACGAGTAGCGCTCGCCGTGATCACCCTGGCAGTCGGTGCGGCCGGGGTGTGGTGGACGTGGCAGCGCCTCGCTGCAGATCAGTCTGAGTTCCCGATCCCTGGGGAGGGGGACCATGTCGCGGTCGAGGTCCTGAACGCCACCGGGATCGACGGGCTCGCCCGTGCCATTACCCGGCAGCTGAGGCACCGAGGAATCGACGTCGTCTACTTCGGCACGGCACCCACGGACACCCTGCAGACCACGATCATCGCAGTACGTGGAGCAGACACCGCTGTCGCAGGGCGCGTTCGGGACGCGCTCGGAGTCGGACGAATAGTGATAGATCAGGATCCGCGGCTGCTACTCGACGCCAGCGTGCTCCTGGGGCGGGATGCCGCGCCGACGGGCCACTTCAGTCCGTAGCTGACCGCACGCGGCGTTGATGTCCAACCCTCGGCTCTTCCTCACCGTCGCCTTCACGCCCTCTTCGTGGAGGAGCTTGGCGAACCGCCGCATGTCAGTTGTCGGCGCAGGGTCGAGGCCCGGTGCACCTCCAGGGTGCAGCGGCAGGACATTGACCAGCGCGCCGAGCGACCGCGCATGACCAGCGAGTTCCCGGGCGTCGGCGTCGCTATCGTTGACGCCGCGGATCATCACGTACTCGAATGTGACTCGCTGGGTGAATCCCCTGAGGGCGCCGAGCACCTGGGCCAAGGGGTACTTCGCCTCAACAGGCATGAGTTCGCGACGCTTTCTGGAGTTGGGAGCGTGCAGCGACAGTGCCACCCGGAACTGCTCCGGCCGCGCCGCGAGCTTCTCGAGAGCAGGAACGATGCCCACTGTGCTGACGGTGATGTGGCGTGCGCCCACACCAAAGCCCCCGCCATCGTTGAGGATGGTGAGGGCTTGATTCACCGCGCTCCAGTTGTGGAGCGGCTCCCCCATTCCCATGAATACGATGTTCGTGGCCCGTGCAAACTCGGAGGTCAGCAGTAGCTCCCGAAACTGGGCTGTGATCTCCCAGGCCGTCAGGTGGCGAACGAACCCCATTCGTCCCGTTGCACAGAACACGCAGCCGTACGCGCAGCCTGCCTGTGCCGAGATGCACAGCGTGCGCCGCCCTCTATCAGGGATCAGCACTGACTCGACGGCACCTCCCCGTTCGAACTCCCAGAGGAACTTCACTGTCCCGTCGGCCGAGGTCTCCCTGGAGGTGAGCACAGGGCGGGGTAGGGGAAACTCGGCCTCCAAAGCCTCGCGCAGTGCCTTGGGCAACTCCGCGGCATGGTGCCACCGCGCCACCGGCCGCTGCCACAGCCTCGGCATGATTTGCCGGACTCGGTACTCCGGCTCCGCTCGCTGCGCCACCCATTGCTCGACGACACGAGCTGCGTCAGCCGGCACCAGGTCCAGCAGATTCAGCGCATGACCTCCACGTCGAGACCGATGCGGTAGGTCGCTCCCAAATCGTTCAGACCGTTGCTGCGCGCCAAGACGACGGTATAGCGCCCGAATCGGAGGGAAAGCCCCAGTGCGGGACGCCACATGCGCTTACCCAGCGCCGACTCCCCCATCAGGACCGCGTCGACGGCGAACTGCTCCTGCCACATCATGCCAGCGCCGACCGTGTGGTCCACGCCCCCCAGTGCGTGAAACGTCGTGCCGTATCGCAGCACGACTCGGGCGTGGGTGCCGGCGATTGACACCCGCCGCCCCACGTCATACTCGGCCCCAATGTAGTAGTCAGTGGTTTCGTCTCTGCTGAAGTCGACGGGGAAGAAGTGAGTTGCGGCAGCCACCCTCAGCCGGTCAAACGGTCTCACGCGGAGGCCTAGGTCGAAGGTCACTCCCCCCTCGCCCAGGAAGTCGAATCGAGATTCGTGCAATCGCAGGAGCCCGCCGAACTCAATGGTGGATGAGTGGAATCCCCCACCAACGCCGACGCTGAACTCGTACACCGGGATAGATCCTTCCAGGCTGTTGGGTGAGCTCGTCGTGCGCACCAGATCTCGAATGTGGACGCGACCGACCAAGAGATTCACCTGCGCCGACCGTCCGATGGTCCGCTGGGCGCCGATTAGAAATCCCGCGAGGCCGAGGATGTCCGCCGTCTGCACCATCTGGCCCCCCACGGAGAGATGGGCTTGGTCAAGGGGGCCAGCCGGATTCCAGAATGTCGCCGCCGCCCCGGTCACCAGCGCGGGTGGGGAGGTAAGGGAGGCCGTCGCCACCCGCCAGAGGTCGGCCGAGGGTGGGGCCTGCGCCGGCGCGGTCGTGGCGGCGAGCGGGGAGGCAAGGAACAGGATGAGGCAGTTGCGTCGCACGGTCGAAGGTTTGCTGGTAGCGGAGGGGGTGTCAAGGTGGTGCTTGCTGCCCCCCATGGCGGCCATTATGTTCAACCAGCACCAGCACTTGGGCAGCTAGCAGCTCATTGATTCCGACACGACTCACCAGTCCCATCGAGGCCTTCCGCGCCCACCACCTCCAGGGCGCCTGGCGGGCAGCCTGTATCCTCCATGAACGGCTTCCTCACACCCGGAACGTAGAGGAGTCTGACCGGTTCGTGTGCGAAGCCGAAAGTCCATAGTCTGAGGAGCGAATGACGGCGACAGCGATGCGCTCGCACCGCTGCGGAGCGCTCCGCGCGGAGCATGTCGGTACGCGGGTACGCCTCGGCGGCTGGGTGCACCGCCGGCGAGACCTCGGCGGCCTGATCTTTCTGGACCTGCGAGACCGGGACGGGATCGTCCAGGTCGCGATCGGACCGGAGTGGACACCGCCGGAGGTCCTTGAGCTGGCCACCAACCTCTCCACCGAGTCAGTGGTGCTCGTCAGCGGCGCAGTCGTGGGGCGGCCAGAGGAGGCCCGCAACCCGGACATGGCAACGGGCGATGTCGAAGTCCATGCAGACCGGCTGGAAGTGATCGGACAGGCAGAGCTCGAGGCGCTCCCAATCCCGGTTTGGCGCACCAAGGGCGAGGATCCACCGGCCGAAGAGTTGCGGCTGCTCCACCGCCACTTAGACCTCCGCCGGCCGGAGCTGCAGCGCAACCTCGCTCTACGCCACCGTCTCCTCCAGCGGACGCGGACGGCCCTGACGTCACTGGGGTTCTACGAGATCGAAACACCGATTCTCACGAAACCCACGCCGGAGGGGGCAAGGGATTACTTGGTGCCGTCCCGGGTACACCGAGGACAGTTCTATGCCCTGCCGCAGTCGCCGCAGATCTACAAGCAGATCCTCATGATCTCGGGGTTCGACCGCTACTTCCAGATCGCGCGCTGCTTTCGCGACGAGGATCTCCGCGCAGACCGGCAGCCCGAGTTCACGCAGATCGACATCGAAGCTTCATTCGTCGCGCCGGACGACGTATACAGCGTGCTGGAGACGTTGTTTCTGGCCCTCTGGGATGAAGCGGGCCACAGCATCACGGCGCCGTTCCGGCGTATCCCGTTTCATGATGCCATGGAACACTACGGCACGGACAAACCGGATCTCCGTTACGAAGTCATGCTTACCGACCTGAGCGACGTGTTGACGGGACGCGGNNTTTGATGAAGCCCTGAGCAGCGGCGGACGGGTACGGGGGCTTCGGGTGCCTGGGGGGGCCGCCCTGTCTCGCAGAGACCTGGAGGCGCTGACGGCTGTCGCGAAGGAAGCAGGAGCCGGAGGGCTGGCCACACTCAGACGCAAAGGCACGAACCTCAGCGGTCCCCTGGCGAAGCTCGAAGGCTTGAGTGCGGAGATTGCAGGTCTAGACGATGGCGATCTCTTGCTCGCCACCGCTGGGGCGGACGAGGTCACCTCCCGTGCCCTGGATCCTGTGCGTCGAGCGGTCATCGCGCGACTTGACCTGCCACCCACGACCGCGCACGCTTTCGCCTGGGTCGATGAGTTCCCACTGTTCGAGCGTGATCCAGAAACCGGCGCCGTGATGTTCGCCCACCACCCGTTTACGGCACCGCATCCCGCCGATGCCGGGCAACTGCTGCGTGGCGAGCGAGCAGGCGTGCGTGCCCTTCACTACGACCTGGTCTACAACGGCCACGAGCTCGGCAGTGGATCGATCCGTATCACGGATGCCGAACTCCAGCTTCGTATCCTGGAGCTGCTCGGAATCTCAAAGGCGGAGGCACATCAGCGGTTCGGGTTCCTGTTGCGGGCGCTCAGGGCAGGGGCGCCTCCCCACGGGGGCTTCGCCGTCGGGTTCGATCGGGTGGTTATGCTGCTGGCCGGAGCCGAGAGCCTGCGGGACGTGATCGCGTTCCCCAAGACCACCGCTGCCCGTGCCCTGTTCGAGGATGCCCCCACGGACCTCGACCCAGCAGAGCTCAACGAGCTTGCGCTGAAGGTGGATAACGCATGAGCAAGACCGTCACGCACCGAATCTCCGCGGAAGGCGCTGATCCCTTAGCGCTGGCGGGCGTGAACGACGGCAACCTCCTGGAGCTCGAGCAGGCGACCGGAGTACGGGTGTCGCTGCGGGGTGAGCAGTTCACGCTTGCGGGCGAGCTTGATGCGGTGGAGCGAGCAGCCCGCGTGGCGGTGGCAATGATCGACCTCGCTCGCATGGGAGAGGCGCTGAGCCCGGAAGACGTGCGGCGCCTGGTCGACAACGGGCGAGACGAGGCCGCACGCCTGGGAGAGGGCAACCTCAAGATCGTCCTCCCGGGCATGCGACGGGTGGTGCAGCCCAAGTCCCAGGGCCAGGCCACCTTCGTTGAGGCAATGCGGGAGAACGAGATCGTTGTCTGCATCGGTCCCGCCGGCACGGGAAAGACCTACCTCGCCGTGGCCATCGGCGCCGAGGCCCTCACCCGGAAGCGCGTGCGGCGGTTGGTGCTGGCACGACCTGCGGTAGAAGCGGGCGAGCGTCTCGGCTTCCTACCGGGCGACCTGCAGGCAAAGGTGGATCCGTACCTGCGGCCGCTGTACGATGCCCTGGAAGACATGATGCCCTTCGATCGAATCCAGCGGGCGCTGGAGACGCGGACCATCGAGATAGCACCGCTCGCGTACATGCGGGGCCGAAACCTGCAGGATGCCTTCGTCATCCTGGACGAGGCGCAGAACGTCACGGGAATGCAGATGAAAATGTTTCTGACCCGGCTGGGGCTGAATTCCCGGGCGGTTGTGGTGGGCGACAAGACCCAGATCGACCTCCCCAGTCGCGAGGAGTCGGGGCTCATTCAGGTCGAGCGCATCCTCCCCGGCATTGATGGGGTCGGATTCTGCTACCTCGACGAACGGGATGTGGTTCGGCACCGCTTGGTCAAAGAGATCATCCGGGCGTACGCGGAGAATCAGGACGCATGAGCCGACCTGGGCGCTCCTCCCTCAACTTGGAGCTCGTGCCGAGCCACGTGCCGGGTGCTATCGTGCACCACGGCGCGCGGTGGGGGTTATTGGTCGCCCTGGCAATGCTGACGTACCTCCTCTTTCCGGTGGCTGGGGGCGTCGAGGTGACCGTCCTGCAAGAGGGTGACGTCTCTCAGTCAGAGGTGATTGCGCCATTCACCTTCGAGGTCTACAAGACCTCAGCCGAGCAGGAGCGGGAAGCTGCGGAGCTCGAGGCGCAGGTACGGCCCATCTACGAGTATCAGGGCCAGGTAGCAGATTCGGTGCTGGCGCACACGGACTCACTATTCGCCACCCTACAATCCACAGAAGGCGCCGAGGCGACGGTCGCCGTGGCCGACTCGTTTGGCGTGCGTCTAACCCCGGAGGACGCGGAGTACCTCCTGACCGGCCGCCGGCTTTCGCGGTTTGGCAGAGCGGTGCGGCAGCTTCTCGATCGGCAGCTCAGACGCGGGGTACCGGTCGGTGGTACGCTGGACGAGGAACAGAGTCGGGAGATTCTCGTCCGACGAGGCGAGCGGGAGGGGATGGCACGCCGGGATACGCTGCTGACCCATGAGGGTTTCCTGGAGAGTCGCCACGAGGTACATCCCGACCCCAATTCGGCACTGGGCGATCTGGTCTTTGTCAAACTGCTAAACGGTCTCTTCCGGGCCACGCTCGTGCCCAATAGTACGGAATACGAGCAGCGACGGCGGCAAATGCGTGAGAGCGTCGATCCAGTCAAGGAGACCGTTCAGGAAAACGTGCGCATCATCGACGCCAACGAGCTAGTTACGGCGGACGTGCGGGATCGGCTCATCGCTCTGCGGCGGGAGTTGCTCGACCGTGGCGGGGGCAGGGAAGGGAACCTGCCGGGAACTGCCGGCCAGATCCTCGCCAACGCACTGGTCCTGTCGGTGTTTTGGCTGTTGCTGATGCTGTATCGTCCCGCCACCTACTCAGGTATTGAGCGCATGCTCGTTCTGAGCCTGCTGTTTGCGCTGGTGATCATAGGAGCAGCGGCGACCCACCGGATCATAGAGACCGATGCGCCTGAGTTCATTCCCATCCCGTTCGCGGCCATGTCGATCACCGTACTGTTTAGGGCGCGGGTTGCCATGGTCGGAGCAATGGTCCTGGCCGTCCTGATCGCGTCACAGGCTGTGTACGGTGGGTCCGACGCACTGTTCATCGCCCTCGTCGGCGGTGTGGTAGCGGCCGTGAGCGTGCGGACCATCCGCCGCCGCACCCAATTCCTGAACGCGGCCGTGTTGGTCACCGGCGCCTACCTGTTGGCCGGGGTAACCGTGGGACTGCGCCTGGACTGGTCGCTGGCCGAGATGGGGCTCACCGGTTTCCGAGGTGGGCTTAGTGCGCTCGCCTCGGCCGCGCTGGCATCTACCCTTCTCCCGCTCTTCGAATCGGTGGCGGGCCAAACGACGGATCTCACGCTTCTCGAGCTCTCAGACCCGAACCGGCCGCTCCTGCGCCGGCTGGCAACCGAAGCACAGGGCACCTATGCCCATTCCATCGCCATGGCCAACCTGTGTGAGGCTGCGTGCAACGCCGTCGGTGCCAACGGGCTCCTGGCGCGCGTTGGCTGCTACTACCACGACGTTGGGAAGCTCAAGAAGCCGCAGTTCTTTGCGGAGAATCAGGTGTCGGGTTCCAACCCGCACGACAAGCTGAAGCCGGAAGTCTCCGCGGGGATTATTCGGAACCACGTTCGTGACGGCCTGGCCCTGGCCGAGGAGCACAAGCTGCCCCAGGCGGTGAAGGGCTTCATCCCCGAACATCACGGCACCATGGAGATCACCTATTTTCTCGAACGGGCCCGCAGCCGCGACAGTGATTCCGAGATCAAGCCGGAGGAATACCGGTACCCCGGACCACGGCCTCGCTCGGTAGAAACGGCTGTCGCCATGCTTGCCGACGGGGTGGAAGCCGCACTGCGGGTGCTCGATCAGGCCACCCCGGAGAAGCTGCGGGACGCGGTCGACCACATCATCAAGCACCGGATTGAGGCGGGTCAGCTCGAAGAGGCCCCGCTCACCCTCGCCCAGCTCGCCCGAGTCCGTGATGAGTTTGTGCGAGTGTACGGAGGGGCGTCCCACAATCGTATCGATTATCCGGCGGCAGGTGGTGGCATCGGCGCGGAGTGGGAAGCAGCGTCTCCGGCGTGACGTTCGCGTGGCCAACCTGGACGAGCCAGGTGTGGTCGCGCCGGCGACCGTGCGGCGCTGGGTCAATGCAGTGCTGGACGGAGAAGGTGTGGGTGCAGCCGCTCTCAGCATCACATTCCTCACGCCAGCCAAGATGCGCGGGCTGAATTTCCGAACGCGACGGCGAAACCGGGCGACGGATGTCCTCGCCTTCCCCTTGACGCACCTGGGCGTGGTAGCCGGCGATATCTACATCTGCCCCGCCGTAGCTACGCGATCAGCGGTGGAGCAGGGGGTCCCCCTGCGTGAGGAGCTGTTGCGCCTGGTTGTCCACGGCACGCTGCACGTCCTCGGCCATGATCACCCGGAGGGAACGGCCCGAAGCGACGCGCCGATGTGGCGTGCACAGGAGCGGTACGTGCGGCAAATCTCACCACGGAGCGTCCACTGACCACGGCACCGTTCATCGTTGGCTCCGTGGCCGCCGCCTTGGCTGCAGCGATTTGGGCCGGTCTGCTGAGCCTAGCCGAGGAAGCACCTGCGCTGCCACGGACGGTAGGCGGCCCGCCGACGGCGTCCCGTGAGGCCGTGCCACTCTATCGGGCGATTCAAATCAGTCGCCTCGCGCTGCTGGCGCTGGCAGGAGTCGCAGCATCGGCGGCCGTGAGCTGGTGGGATCGCCCCTGGCTCGAAGCGGCGCAGACCGTGTTGCTAACCGGGGCGTTCCTTTACTTGGTGGCCGACGCGTTGCCCCGTGGTATCGGTGTGCTGGTCCCTCGGCTTGCCACGGCTGCGGCGCCCGCCGCCAGGCGCGGTCTGGTACCCTTCAGGCCGCTGCTCGGCCTGGTCGCCGCGGTCGAGCGACGGCTGCAGGTCCTCTTCCCACCGAAGGCACCTAGTACCGAGACGCCGGCTCAGAATGAACGAGACATGCTTGCAGCCGTGCTCTCCCTGCGCGACGGCGATGTCGCGGAAGCGATGACCCCACGCCTCGACATCGTTGCCGTCGAGGCGAAGGCGGAGTGGCGTGAGGTCGAGGAGCTCCTTCGGCGATCCGAGCATGCCCGACTACCCGTATACGACGAAGATCTCGACGATATCGTGGGCATTCTGTACGCCAAGGACCTCACGCCGGCGATCGCCGGCGTGGCCCCCCGCCCCGCGAACTGGCAGGAGCTGGTGCGGCCCGCCCAGTTCGTTCCGGAGTCGAAATCCCTCGCGGTCCAGCTTCGGGACTTCCAACGCGGGCCGGCCCACCTGGCCATCGTGGTGGATGAGTTCGGCGGCACGTCGGGACTGGTCACCCTAGAAGACATCCTGGAAGAAGTGATTGGAGAGATTCACGGCGAGTACGATCGAGACGAGGAGCCCCCGGTGGTGAGCGAGGGCAGCGACCGATTCTGGGTCGACGGCACGGTGACACTGGACACGTTGTCCGACTCCCTACGCACCACATTCGAGCGGGACGACGTCAGCACTGTCGGTGGGCTGGTCTACTCGGAACTCGGTCGGGTGCCCCGGCCCGGCGAAGAGCTTCAGATCGGCAGCTTCCGGGTGGTGGTGGAGCAAGTAGTGCGGCGGCGGGTTCGGCGGGTTTACTTCGAGCGGCAAGGAGGTACCTCCGCCGAAGAGGCTGGCTGGGAGGACCAGCCATGAGCGCCTGGGTTCTCCTGAGCGTCGGCGTAGTGCTGGCCGCTACCGCAACGACGGCAGGCGTGGGTGCCGCCGCCGTGCGTCGAGTCGATCTCTATCGTTGGGTTGCTCGGCGACGTTCGGTGGGAGTAGCCGCCGGAACGCTACTGACGCGGCCCGGGCGCGTCTTCAGGGCAGCCAATGGCCTGGCCGCCACGGGCGTGCTGCTCGCAGCACTCGGGCTGGCCGCCATCGTGGCGCGCCTCCCGCTTCCCCTGGCCGCCGGAACCGTACTCCTGGTAGCCGTGCCACTGCTGCTCGTGATGGCCTACGCCCTGCCGCGTGCCATCGGGCGCCGATGGCCGGAGACCCTCGTGCAAGGGCTCGTGCCATGGCTCCGCCGCCTGGGCGTGGTGTTCGCGCCGCTGGCTCCGAGGTCGGCCGAGGCCGGCGAGCGGGCCGTCATCAACGCCCACACCCAGGCAGGCGATGCAGAAACAGTGCTGGGGAGTGACGAGCTCACAGTCCTCTCGGGCGTGCTGGCCTTCACCGAGCGACCGGTGCGGGAGGTCATGACCCCGCGTACTAACATCGCTGCCGTTCGGGAAGGGGCATCGCTCGAAGAGGTCGGCCGTCTGTTCGCTGACTCCGGGTATTCCAGGATTCCGATCTGTCGAGAATCCCTCGACAACATCATCGGCATGATCTACGCGTTCGACCTCCTCAAGATCACCCCCGGTTCCGAGTTGCCGGTGCGGCCGGTGGCGTCGGCGCCTGCATCCAAGCACTGCGCCGACCTGTTGTACGAGATGCAGCGGGAGCGGCAGCAGTTTGCCGTGGTGCTCGACGAGTATGGCGGGACAGCGGGCATTGTTACGTTTGAAGACCTCCTCGAAGAGCTGGTCGGCGAGATCTTCGACGAATACGACGGCAGGAGCTACGCCGAACGCCCCATGGCCGAGCTCGTTGAGGCCACGGGGGCCACGCCGGCCGAGGAGATTGCAGCACGGTTCGAAATCGCGCTTCCGGCGGATGCGGAAACGGTGGGAGGCATGCTGGCGCGGGCCGCAGGTCGCATTCCGCAGACTGGAGAGCGTTACACGCTGGCCGGGCTGGAGTTTGACGTCCTGGCCGCCACCCCGAACCGCCTGGAACGTGTGCTGATTCGCCGCGGGCCCGTGACCCCAGTGGCTCTCGAGCGGGGGGACCACGCATGAACATCGTTCTACGACGCCTGCGCCGCTATCTGGTGACCGGGCTCATCGTGATCGCGCCGGTGGGGGTGACCATCGCCGTGCTGTGGTGGATGTTCCGCACCATCGACGCCATTCTGGGTGAGCCCCTCCGGTCCGCGCTGGGCTTCAGAATCCCCGGCCTCGGCTTTGTGCTGCTCGTGTTGGTGGTGCTCTTGGTGGGCTGGGCGGTGCGTCAGGCGGCCGGACGACAGCTACTCCACTGGTGGAACGGTGCCCTGTCGCGGTTTCCTCTCACCGGGCTGATCTACAATGCGATTAGCCAGATCGTGCAGGTGGTGGTGGGGGAAAAGCGCAAGCTGTTTCAGCGAACGGTTCTGATCCCGTACCCCACTGAGGGAATCTGGGCACTCGCGTTCGTCACCAACGAAGATGCGCCCTACATGACAGTGATCTTGGGCGAGCCTTGCGTGAACGTCTTCGTGCCAACCACGCCGAACCCCACGTCCGGGTTCATGCTGGTGGTGCCCCGCTCGAGGACTCGACAGATCGACATTAGCGTTGAGGAGGCCATGAAGCTGGTGGTTTCCGCCGGCGCCGTGAGCCCCACAGGGGAAGCACCAGCAGCGATCCGCCGAGGCCTGGACCTCGAGACGCTACTGAAGGACTCCCGCGGATGAGCGAGCAGGAACTCGTCAACGAAGAGCTGCGCCGACTGGCGGTATCGGGCGACATTGGGCGTTTCCTGGTTCACGCCCGGAAGCTCCATCCGTCCGACCTCTCCGACATCCTCGCCGGCCTCGAGCCTGACGTGCGCCTCAAGCTCGTGAAGACGCTCCCGCCGGAGGTGGTCTCGGAGGCCCTCGCCGAGATGGAGGAAGAGGAGCATCCCGAAGAGCTCCTCGCCGCGCTCCGCCCGGAACAGGCGGCGGACATCGTGGAAGAGCTGGAGGATGACGATGCCGTCGACCTGATCGCAGAGCTCCCACCCGAGACCGCCGCACGCATCCTCTCGTCCGTGGCGGATCGCGCGGATATCGAGCGTCTGCTGACGTATGATGAGGAATCCGCCGGCGGTCGCATGACAGCGGCGGTGGTGGCGGTCTCCCAGCAGGTCACGGCGGGCCAGGCAATCGAGGAGGTACGACGCCAGGCGGAGCAGGTGGGCGAGTTCTACCAGGTCTACTGCGTCGATGATCGGGATCGGCTAGTGGGTATTCTCCCACTGCAGCGGATGGTCGTCGCAAAGCCGGAAACACCCGTCCGGGAGATCATGGAACCGCCCCCGGCGGTGGCCAGTCCGGAGCTCGACCAAGAAGAGGTCGCCCGTTTGATGGCGCGATACAACGTTCCGGCCATCCCGGTGGTGGACCACGGTGGAAAGCTCCTCGGCCGGATCACGTTCGACGACGTCATTGACGTGGTGGAGGCAGAGCGGACCGAGGACTTGCTGAAGTTCGGAGGCGCCGCCGGTGACGAACACCTGGCCGGGGAATGGCATCACGCGGTGCGTCGCCGGCTCCCATGGCTCTATCTCAACCTGCTCACAGCGTTCTTCGCCGCGGCCGTCGTTCTCGTGTTCGAAGAGACCATTAGTCAGATCGTGGTGCTGGCGGCGCTGATGCCTATCGTGGCCGGCCTGGGAGGGAGCGCTGGCACGCAGGCCCTCGCCGTGACCGTCCGGCGGATCGCCTTGGGCATGATTCCCACACACAGCGGCTTTGCCCTCGTAGGAAAAGAGATGCTGGTGGGGATAATCAACGGGCTGGCCATCGGTCTAGTCGTGGGACTCGTGACGGTGGCCACGGGGCGTGGCTGGCAACTCGGCGCGGTGGTCATGCTCGCCATGTGGGGAAGCCTGATGGTCGCCGCCACGGTCGGCGCGGCCGTCCCCCTGGTACTGCAGAAACTTGGCGTCGACCCGGCGGTGGCGAGCTCCGGCTTCGTCTCGGCGGTAACCGATATCGCTGGCTTCTTCCTGCTCCTCGGGCTGGCGGCAATGTTGCTCCTTCCAGGCGGCTGAGGCTGGGTTGCGGACGAAAGTGGGCTCACGCGAAGTTTCAAACGATGCACGATCGTGACTTGGTTGACGGAATCCGGCAGCGGCACATCCCAGCGCTTGCCCGGGCCATTTCCCTCGTGGAGAACGGCCGGGATGGGTATGAGGCGCTGCTGTCGGCACTCCATCCGATGGTGGGGAAAGCACATCGCATTGGCATCACGGGTCCGCCGGGCGGTGGCAAGTCGACTCTGATTGAGGGACTCGTGCAGGGATACCGGGCGCAGGATGTGAAGGTCGCCGTGGTAGCGGTGGATCCCACCAGCCCGTTCACCGGCGGGGCTTTGCTCGGCGACCGCATTCGCATGGAGTCGGTCACCTTGGACCCGGGCGTCTATATCCGGTCCATGGCATCCCGCGGGGGGCGCGGTGGCCTGGCCACCACGACGCGGGAAGTCTGCGATGTGCTCGATGCGTTCGGCTTCAACCGCATCATCATCGAGACGGTGGGTGTGGGTCAATCTGAACTCGCCATTGCAGCGAGTGCGGACACCACAGTCCTCGTCCTCGTTCCGGAATCCGGCGATGGCGTACAGGTCCTCAAGGCGGGCGTCATGGAGATTGCCGACCTGTACGTCGTGAACAAGGCGGACCGTCCCGGCGCCGAGCAGCTGTGTCAGGAAGTCGAGATCATGCTGGGCTTCCGGAAGGGCAATGCGTACCGCCACATCGCGCCGCACCACGGGCGGAACGACAGTACGACGGAACGAGGGAAGGAGAGGTCGCCACAAGCCGACCGCCGTACCGCCGTACCGCCGTACCGTCGGGGCGGAGCGGAGGCTGAGGGAGAGCAGTGGTCCCCACCCGTGCTGACTACATCAGCGACCACGGGGGAGGGTGTGCACGCACTCCTTGCAGCCATCCACGCCCACTTTGATCACCTGGAAACCAGTGGGCGGCTCGAGACGTTACGGCGTGAGCGGTTGGCTCGGCATACGCGTGAGGTCGTTGACCGGACCCTCAGCAACCTCGTGTGGCAGGAGCGCGAGGGTGAGGCGATCCTCGCCGCCGGATTGGACGACGTCGTGAGCGGGCTGGTGAGCCCCTACAAGCTGGCGCACGACATCGTGGCCGACCTGCAGGAGGACAGCAGCGTATGACGGAAACTGGCTCGCAGGGCGACTGGCGCCAGCGCTTCGACGAGGCACCGAAACGGAATATCGACTTCGTCACCCAGAGCTCCGCGGAAGTGAACCCGCTCTACACACCAGTCGACCTTGAGGACTTCGACCCTGAGGACCAGCTGGGCCATCCCGGCTTGTACCCGTACACCCGGGGCATCCACCCCACGATGTATCGGGGGAGGCTCTGGACGATGCGGCAGTTCTCGGGTTTTGGAACGGCGCAGGACACCAATCGGCGTTACAAGTTCCTGTTGGAGCGGGGACAGACGGGCCTCTCCGTAGCGTTTGATTTCCCCACGCTCATGGGCTACGACTCCGACCATCCTCGGGCGGAGGGCGAAGTGGGGAAGTGCGGGGTCGCCATCTCCTCCCTCGCGGACATGGAGATGCTGTTCGATGGGATTCCCATGGACCGGGTCTCCACGTCGATGACCATCAATGGCCCGGCGGCGATGCTGTTCTGCTTCTACGTTGCCGCCGCCGAGCGCCAAGGTGCGGATATCTCGCTGCTCCGGGGAACGGTTCAGAACGACATCCTCAAGGAGTACATGGCGCAGCACGCGTGGGTCTATCCCGTGGAGCCCGCGCTCAAGATCATCGTGGACATGTTCGAGTGGGCATCGGAGCACACGCCGCTGTGGAACACGATCTCGATCAGCGGCTACCACATCCGCGAGGC